>JAAUYF010010869.1_pt1 | contig 20819 bp, 16 predicted proteins | sample 7278051 | NCBI WGS metagenome assembly JAAUYF01 (sample SAMN14350202, study PRJNA611818) | marine sediment metagenome | isolation source: surface marine sediment (0.6m) | place: French Polynesia: Moorea | collected 2018-08 | reverse complement strand
CTGAAGTTAGACGAGCTTATCACACAAACCTACACCCTCGACCAGATCAATGAGGGCTACCAGGACATGCGCGACGGCAAGAACATCCGCGGCGTCATCACCTTTGATTAATAAGGAGCCTGACGGAGTGGAAATTAAAAACGCGGGAACCGGCTCAACCGCCCGGGGTCGGACCGCGTTCTCCTCAATTGATATGCTAAGACTGGACGGCAGGTTCCTCGACCGGCTGCATCGTCATGTGGTTGGACGCAAAAAAGAGCTGGAAGTGGTGGTGGCCGCTCTGGCGGCCAACCGCCACGTCCTGCTGGAGGGACCGCCGGGAACCGGCAAATCCACCATCCTGCGGGCCATCGCAAAGGAGGCCGAGCTCGGGTTCGAATTTGTGGAAGGCAACGCCGAGCTCACCCCGGCCCGCCTGGTCGGCCATTTCGATCCGGCCCGGGTATTGGCGGAAGGTTACGACGCCAAGATCTTCATTGACGGACCGCTGATTAGCGCCCTACGTGTCGGATCCCTCCTGTATATCGAAGAAATCAACCGCGTCCCGGAAGAAACCCTTAATCTGCTCATCACGGTAATGTCCGAGGGTGAACTCCACGTCCCTCGCCTGGGACGGGTGTCCGCGGATGCCGGATTCCGGTTGGTGGCGGCCATGAACCCGTTCGATGCGGTGGGCACCGCCCGGATCTCGGCCGCCATTTACGACCGCACCTGCCGGGTGTCCATGAGCTACCAGTCGGTCGATGACGAAACGGAAATCGTCCGGCGGGATACAGGAAAATCGATTTGCCCCTGGATGCAAAAGGTTGTCGAATTGACCCGGGCCACAAGAGATCACGAAGAAGTGCGCATCGGGTCATCGGTGCGCGGGGCCGTCGATCTGGTGGTGGTGGCTGACAGCCTTGCGCAACTGCGAAACGGCCGGCGCGAGGATTTCAAAGTGGGTCTCGACGCGGCCCTGGCCGCGCTTAGCGGGCGAATTCGTCTGCACGAGAGTTGCAGCCGGACGCCGGAGGAGATCATCCGCGAGCTCTGGGACCGGTTCTTCAGCCCCTCGGACGGCAACGACGGCAACGACGGCGGCGTGCCTCCGGGCTCAGATGCCTCTGGCCCCCGGCCCGGGCCCGGCCGGATCCTTGAGGGACCCGCAGCCCAGGAAGCCCTGGCCGACCAGCGTCGTGAAACCCTGTCGCGCCGAACGTTGGGACGACATCGACGCTTCCAGGACGTGTCCTCCCAGGTGGGTATGCTCGACCTGGCGGCGTTCGATGAGGCCATGGCCGAAGATCCGGATGAGACTCTCGAAATGCTCGCCGATCTCACCGGTGCCACGGACCAGCGCCTGCGGGAGCTGGCTCGCCGGCTGGCCGGCCGCCTGGTGGTCGATCTGGCTCGCAGCGGCCGGACCCGACGGCGAGGAGTCGGGCGGATGCGCACCGAAAAGTTTTGCGACAATGGCTGCGACCTGGATATAGACGCCAGCCTGGAACCGCTGCAAATGGCCCGGGCCGTTGGTACAACCGTGGATTTGAACGATCTAAAAGTCCGGGCCTGGACCCGTCCGGCCACGGCCATATGCCTGGTGGTCGATCGCAGCGGCTCGATGGGCGGCGACCGGCTGGCTGCCGCCGCGGTGGCCGCGGCCGCCGTAGCCTGGCGGGCGCCCGATGATTACAGCGTGCTGGCTTTTTCCGATAACGTCATGATCATCAAGCCCCAGAACGAGAGCCGTGGATCCGAAGCAGTGGTCGATGACCTCTTGACTTTGCGCGGCCACGGCACCACGGACCTTTCCCTGGCCCTTGAAGCGGCCCAGACTCAACTCATGAGATCCAAAGCCCAGCGGCGTCTGGCAGTCCTCCTTTCAGACTGCCGGGCCACTGCCGGCGGTGATCCTGTCGACCAGGCCCGGGCGGTCGATGAGTTGTTTGTGGTTGCCCCGGCCGGTGACAGCGAAGAAGGCCAGGCCCTGGCTGCTGCCGCCGGTGGCCGCTTCGCACCTCTGGATGGGCCTTCCGGGATACCGGGGGTCTTTGCCCGGCTCATGTAACCCTGGGATAGAAAAAGATGCCGAAAAGAGCCGCAAACGCCTGGCTCTGGTTTGGTAATTCATCATAATCAAAGAGGAGGAAGAGATGAAATTCATCAGAGTGAACATGACTACCAAGCAAATAACCAGCGAGGATGTGCCTCAGGAATACGTCGGACTCGGCGGGCGGGGCCTGACCTCGATTTTGATTAATGCCGAGGTCCCGGCGACCTGCGATCCCCTGGGACCGGAAAACAAGCTCATTTTTGCTCCGGGCCTGCTGAGCGGGACGATTTTGCCCAACACCAGCCGGCTTTCCATTGGGGCCAAGAGCCCTCTGACCGGTGGAATCAAGGAAAGCAACGTCGGCGGAGTCGTGTCCGACGCTTTAGGGAAACTGGGCATTACCGCCATCATCGTGGAAGGCCAGGCCCCGGAGGGAGACCTGTCTCTGCTCAAGATCGATGAAAACGGCGAAGCCGAACTTCTGCCGGCCCAGGAATACAAGGGTATGCGGACTTACGCCACGGTTGACAAAATCCAGGCCGTCTTTGGAAAGAACAACTCCGTGACCTGTATCGGTCCGGCCGGTGAGTATCGGATGGGACTGGCCTCAGTCCAGACATCCGACGTCGACGACCGTCCGTGCCGGGCTGCCGGACGCGGGGCCATGGGAGCGGTCATGGGCGCCAAAGGGCTCAAGGCCATCGTTGTGGATCGGGGAGGCAAGAACCCAGATGCACTGGCCGACCCCACCGCATTTAAAGAAGCGGTCAGGGTTTTCGTCAAGGCCGTAAAGGAAAATCCTTTTTCCGGCCAGATGCTACCGGCCCTGGGCACGGCAGCTGTTGTGGCGATAACCAATTCCATGGGCGGTTTTCCCAGTTACAACGCTACCCAGGGAGTCCTGGAAGGTTTCGAGAACATCAGCGGCGAAAAGATGGCCGAGGTTATCACCCAGCGCGGCGGGCAGACCACCCATGTGGGTTGCGCCGGATGCATGATCCACTGTTCCAATATCTACGTGGACGATCAGGGAAAATACATAACCTCCTCGCTCGAATACGAGACGCTCTGGTCGTTCGGCGGAATGCTGGGGATAACCGATCTGGATACGTGTGCGCGGTGCGACTTCCTTTGCGACGACATCGGCCTGGACACCATCGGCACCGGAGTGGCCCTAGGCGTGGCCATGGACGCCGGATACAAGGCCTTCGGTGACCAGCAGGCGGCCCTTGACATGCTCGAAGAAATCGGACAGGGCTCGGAAATCGGCCGGGTCCTGGGCAACGGGTGCGTGGCTGTGGGCGAACATTTCAACCACGAGCGCGTCCCGGCGGTCAAAGGCCAGTCCATTGCCGCTTATGACCCCCGGGCCCTGCAGGGCAACGGCATAACCTACGCCACCTCTCCCATGGGCGCCGACCACACCGCCGGCAACCTCATCGGAGACTATTTGGGCGGCGCGCTCAATCCCCTGGAAAAAGAAGGCCAGGTGGAGGCTTGCCGCAACAACCAGATTGCCATGGTCCTCGTCGATAATGCGGGCATCTGCCTTATGGCCAGCTTTGCCCTGGTGGATCCGGCCGGCGGTGAGGCTTTTGTCAAGTTGATCAACGCCAAACTTGGTACCGAGATGGGACCGGACGACGGACCGGCCCTGGCCGTCAAGATTCTGCAAGCCGAGCTCGAGTTCAACCGCAAAGCCGGATTGACAAAAGAAGATGACCGGCTGCCCAAGATGTTTTACGAGGAACCTTTACCTCCCCATAATAAGGTGTTTTTGTTTACCGGCGAGGAAATGGACGAAACCCTTAAATTTTAACGGGGCTGACGACGAAAATCCGGTATGACGGCTGAGGAAAAATTCCGCCGCGAGATTGGCTACTGCGGGGCCTGCGAAGCATGCCGTGACTTGCTCGATCATGCCTGCCTGGTCCTGCCCGAAATATTCCGGCTTTGGGACCAACAGAAAGAAACCGGCCGGCCCTTTTCCACGGAAGATCTCCGCGGCCTGATCGAGTTGTGCAGTTTTTGCGCGCTTTGTCCATGTTCTAACCTCCGCAACGCCTTGATCGACGCCAAGACCGAATTCATGGACCGGTTCGGTCTGACCCTTGCCGCCCGGGCTCTCGAAGATGTCGAGCGTATCGCCAGGATTGGCGGGCGGTTTCCAAAATTCCGTCCAACAGCGGTCCGAACCGGGGTGGTAATATCAGTATCAGGATCCCCAAAAGCTACCTCAAGGTCATGTTCAAGGGATTGGACTACCTGGCCGACCTGGCCCCTCTATCTAGGATCAAGGTCGCGGAAAACACTTACGACGTTTCAGAATATCTGAAAAAGCTGACAAACGACAAACCGGTCCCGGCCGTGAAGCCATTATCCGTCCGGGCCGCTTACTATCCGCCATGCCATCTTAGGGAACAAAACCTGGAAAACCCTTACCACTTCCTTCTGGAAAAAGCCCCCGGGCTGGAGTTGGCTTCCATCAAGGGCTTCTATTGTTGCGGTAACGCCGGGGTAATGGGTTTTAAGCGGGATTTTTCCAACAATCCCTGAAGATAGCCGGCCGGTTGCTGGGCAAAATCAGGGCCGTTGATCCAGATATGATCATCACCGAGTGCCTGTCCTGCCGGATCCAGTTCAACCAACTGACCGATTATCCCGTCCGCCATCCTCTGGAGGTTATCAACGAGGTCTACGGGAATCGAAATTTTGGCTCGGAGGATTACTTTAAAGCCTTTTAAAGACTTAATCGTGAATCTTGCTAATGAAAGCCTCCGAATCGTGCAAAATTAAGGCAAGACGATTGGCCAAACGAGGTATACATTGACGAAATTCAAAAAAAATATACAAACACATTTGGCGAACTTGTGTGATATCAGCATGCGCCTCTTTTATGGTGCGATGAATAAAAAGGCCAAGATTGATATCTGAAGGATAATGATCACGACTTCATTTGCAAGTTAGCAAATTAGGTAGCTTTTCAAAGGATAATGGACCGATTTAAGGATTGCATAACAAGTTAAATAGCGCTATAGGTGAGCTGAAATCTTTTCATGATTTTAAGTCAAATTTATCTATTACCGATGCATACGGCCACGGGGTTAAAATGGCAGATTCGTTGCACCAGATTCGATTTCCGGGGGAGAGCGAGCAGTACCGCTCTGCACGAAATGAGCTGCTTGAAGCGGAACTGGAGCTTCGGCAAAGACTCGAAGAAGTTGCTTCCTTGCGGCGAAAACTACCTCTCGGTGGCAAGGTAGTGAAAGATTATCTGTTTGAAGAGATAAGCAGCGGCTCCAGCTCTGAGATGATCAAACAGACGAAGCTGTCCGACTTATTCGCACCGGGGAAAGACTCCCTGATTCTATATAGCTTCATGTATGATCCGGCCGAAGATCTGGCGTGTCCGATGTGCACCTGTTTTCTCGACGGACTCGATGGCTACGTGCCGCATATCACCCAGCGTGTCAACCTGGCGATTGTGGCCAAATCTCCAATGGGTCGCATACGCGATTGGGCCGTCCAAAGAGGATGGGCGCATTTGCGCCTGCTTTCGTCCGGAAAGAACAGTTACAACGCCGATTATTTCGCCGAAACACCGGAGGGTCAGCAAATGCCGGTCTGTAACATCTTCAATCGGACCGCCACCGGCATCTACCACTTTTATTCATCTGAAATGCTTTACGTACCCGTAGACGGTCACCCGAGACACGTGGATCTACTTTGGCCGATTTGGAATTTCTTTGATTTAACCCCTGAAGGAAGGGGAACAGACTGGATGCCGCAATTACGCTATGATTGAGGCGGCGGGAAAGGTGGGGCCAGAACGGCGACAGATCCCAGGAAGCTGATTGGATTGTTTAAACAAATGCATTGAATGGTTGCCAAATCAACGGGAATCACGGAGTTAATTGAAACATCTCAACTTATAGCTATAAGTTATTACCTGAATCTTGTACGAAAATTAAGGAGAGTTTAATTTGTCAGAGTTTGATTTTGCACTCATCATTTTGATCAAATAAAGGGGAGGCTAATCTGCAATGAGAGAAAATGGTAAAGATGTGAAGAATGAACAGCAGGACTGTCAAAATGATCACAAGGAAGATTATTTGAAGGAAGATATTTATGCAACCGAGGAAGTCGAGATCGAAGAATTAGCCATTGACGGAATTTGCGGGGTCTATTGAGAATTCGGAATGTGGAAAAAGAAATTCGCATTTTAGTGAGTTAGGATTAGGGGCGGGCCTGTGACAGATGGTTGAAGTAAAATACAAATTGGCCCCGGGTGCGCAGGTGCGGGAAGAGGATTTCGGTCTGCTGTTTTACAGCATGCACGGGCCGCGGCTATATTTTCTGGCATCGGGCAATTTGTTGCAAGAAAAGTTTTTTCAAGGCCGCATCCCACTTCAAGCCTGGATGGATAAGATTCATCCCATGCCGCGAGATTTAACTCAACGTGTCACCGGTTTGAGGAAATCTCTTAAAATCCTGGCAGACAAAGGAGTCATCATTGAGTGCTAATATGGCCAGAATGGGCCTGAGAGCTCCGGTAAACCTGACCTGGGAAATAACGCTGAAATGCAATCTTCGATGCGCTCATTGCCTGTCTGACTCCGGGACGGCAGCACCGGATGAGCTTTCTCCACAGCAATGTTTAAAGCTGGTGGATGAATTGACCGCACTTAAGGTGTTCCAGGTAAATATCGGTGGCGGCGAACCATTTATGCGCGGGGACTTTGTTGATATATTAAACTATGCTCACTCAAACGGTTTGGTGACCTGTGTGAGTACCAACGGGACGGTCATTGATAATGACCTGGCCAAACACCTCGCAAAGCTGAAAATGCTTTATCTTCAGGTGAGCCTTGACGGTGCCACCGAAGACATCAACGATCATATCCGGGGTAAAGGAACCTTTAAGCAAATCCTTGAGGCAATCGACTGTCTGGCGAGAAACGATGTTGCTTTCAGCATCAATACCGTCCTGACGCGTTTAAATTATCCGCAACTGGACAATCTTCGCAGTCTTGCCCGGCATCATGGGGCCGAGCTAAGGGTATCTCGATTTCGGCCCTCTGGTCGGGGGAAAATCAGTAAATCCTATTTGGGACCTGAAAAGGATCAACTGGAAGCTTTTGCCGATTGGATCCAAAATCACGATCTGGTGCGTACTGGTGATTCTTTTTTCTGCCTGACTTCCGAATCGCGTCGCCGCAAGGGTTTGGATATGTGCGGTGCCGCTAAAATGACCTGCTGCATCTCACCATCCGGTAATGTGTATCCCTGTGCATTCATGCAGGAGAAGCCGTTTCTTGTCGGCAATGTGCTAACTGCAAGCTTCAAAGACATGTGGGATCACGCTCCGGTTTTCCGCAGGCTGAGAAACCTGAATGTCGATTCATGCCGAACCTGTTCCCGGTTTGAGGCCTGCCGCGGGGGGTGCCCGGCCATGGCCTTTCATACTTATGATGACATTGCCATGCCCGACCCCGAGTGCCTGGTGAATCTCAAAACCGCTGCCTGAGCAGAAACAAGAGGCCGGCAACCTGTAGTATCTGCTGGTTGCTTGGAAGGTTCATGACATGCGACTTTTTGAGCCCCTACATCTCGGCAATGTGAAATTGCCCAACCGTGTCTGCTTTTTGGCTCACCGCACCAATTTCGCCCGCCGGGGCCGACTGAACGAACGCCATATCGCCTACTACCGCCGCCGGGCACAGGGTGGATGCGGACTTATCATCGTCGGGGAACTCTCGATTCATGCCGGGGATCGGCCCTGGGAAGCCATGATCGAGGCTTTCAAGCCCGCAGTGATTGATGATTACCGGCGGCTCACCAGCGCCATCCATGAATGCGAAACCCGTGTATTTGCGCAGCTGAATCATCACGGTTTTCAGAGCGGCGGCTCAATTACCCGCGAGGCCGTATGGGGCCCATCGGCCATCGCTGATATCGAGTTTGGCGAAACTGCCAAAGCCATGGAAACGGAGGATATGGCAACCGTGGTTGGGGCCTTTGCCGGGGCCGCCAAACTGGCTCAGGCAGGCGGGTTTGACGGCGTGGAGATAGACATGGGGCCGCAATCTTTGCTGCGCCAATTTCTCTCTCCTCTCAGCAATTTTCGTCAGGATAAATACGGAGGCAGCCTGGAAAATCGCATGCGCCTGCCCCTCGAAGTCGTTGACGCAATCCGCAAAACGGTGGGCTCCGACTTTTCGGTCGGCGTGCGTCTGTGTGTGGATGAGAAATTTTATGGCAGCATTACCATCGATGAATCATGCCAGTTTGCACAACGCTTCGAAAGTACAGGACAGATTGATTTCATCAATACCTCTGTAGGGACCTACTATAATCTTTACCTCATCCTGGCTTCCATGCACACGCCTTTAGGTTTTACGGTTGACCTGGCAGAAGAGATCAAGAAAAGCGTCAGCCTACCGGTGATGGCCAGTTATCAAATTGGATTTCCTCAGATGGCTGATGAAATCTTAGCAGCGCAAAAGGCCGATGCTGTTGGATTTGTGCGAGCTTTAATATGTGATCCGGATATGGTCCAAAAGGCATATGAGGGAAAACCGGAAAACATAAGGTATTGTGTCAAAGACAATAAAGGATGCATCGGACGAATCAACCAGAATAAGATGCTGGGATGTATTCAAAATTCCCTGGTGGGAGAGGAATCTCTGACGGGTGGAGAAAGCTTCAAACCAGCGGAAAAAAACAAACAGGTAATGGTTGTTGGCGGCGGACCGGCAGGGTTGGAAGCCGCCCGCATCGCGCGCTTACGGGGTCACTCAGTGACCGTTTTTGAGAAAAACACCCACATCGGCGGTCAGATCAATTTCATCCAAAAACGACCCGGGCGTCAGGCCATGGCTGGTGTTGTCCGATATCTCGAACATTCGCTGGCAGAGCTCAAGGTGCCAATCGTTACCGGAGTACAAGTGACTCCTGAATTCGTTGCGCAACAAAATCCCGATGTCGTCGTCGTTGCCACAGGCTCCCGCCCTCACCCGAAACCGGTACCAGGTAACTACGGTCCTCCCGCGGTGCTTGATGTCTGGCAGGTTCTAAATGAAGCGTTTCCGGTGGGTGAAAAGGTGCTGTTTATCGACGAAAACGGAGGGCATCACGCCACGGCCACCGTCGAATTTTTGGCCAATCAAGGCAAAAAGGTCTGCATGGTGACCAGCGATCTATTTATCGGGATTGAGCTTGGTCCACTGGGAGACCTTTATATGACCCGTCAGCGGCTCCTGCAAAAAGGAGTGAAATTCACCACGGATGTAATCATTGATGAAATTGAAGGAAATGTGGTCAAAGCACGGGATATCTACACCAATAGACCGATTCGACTCGCGGATTATGATACGATAATTCTCGATATGGGTAATGTGGCGGAAGATGAGCTCTATAAGCAATTGAAAATTGAAACACTGGAATTGCATCGCATCGGTGATTGTGTCGCCCCACGGGGTATCGACATGGCTATTTTGGAGGGGCGCCGGATTGGAGAAAAGCTGTGAGTGAGTATAGATATCTATTTTCGCCTCTGAAAATAGGGTCCGTTGTGGTGCCCAACCGGATCAACTTTGCAGCCCATTTGACCAATCTGTCTGAAAACCATCAAATCAGTGAAAATCATATTTGCTACTACCGCGAACGGGCCAGGGGCGGCTGCGGACTGATTACCACCGAGGAGCTCACGGTGCATCCTTCGGACCTGGCCTACGACAAACTCGTGGATGCTTTTGACCCGAATGTCATCCCCGGATTTCAGCGGCTTACCACAGCCATCCATGAGTATGATACCCGGATATTTGCCCAGCTTAATCACAACGGTATGCAGGCTGACGGTAAGATCAGCCGGTTGCCGGTCTGGGGGCCTTCCGCCGGCCGCGATCCGATTTTCCGGGAATGCGCCAAAGAGATGGAAATTGAAGATATCCGGGAGTGTACGGAATATTTTGCCAAAAGCGCCGCTCATGTGGTGGATGGCGGATTCGATGGTATCGAACTCCAGCTCGGTCACAGCTCCCTGATCCGTCAATTTCTCTCGCCGGCCACCAATCATCGGGAGGACGAATACGGTGGAAGCTTCGATAACCGTTTGCGTTTCGCCCTGGAAGTCATGGATGCCGTTCGCAGGCAGGTTGGCCCCGACTTTACCCTTGGCGTGCGATTGAATGCCGACGAGATGCATCCCCGGGGCGGTCTGACCCATGAAGATGCCAAACAGGTTGCCATGCGCCTGGAGGCCAGCGGGCAGATTGATTTCATTGATATCAGCCTGGGCACCTTTCACAACCTGTTTTTGGTAGAAGGCTCCATGCACACCCCGCTGGCATATGCCGTCCCATTGTCTGCCGGTATACGATCGGTGGTTACGATTCCGGTGTATGCCTCCAATCGCATCAATGATCCGCACCTGGCAGAGAAGATCCTGGCAGACGGTCAGGGAGACATGATCAACATGGTGCGGGGGTTGATTGCCGACCCGGAACTGCCCAGTAAGGCCCGGGACAACCGCGATGATGATATCCGGCATTGCATTGCCTGCAATCAGGGCTGTATCGGTCGGATGGGCCTGGGATACACTATCGGATGTATGCAAACACCGGTCACAGGCAACGAGCGTGAATTGGGCATGGGTACGGTGTCGTTGTGCAGGCAGGCAAAAAAAGTGATTATTATCGGGGCCGGCCCGGCCGGACTCGAGGCCGCCAGGATGGCGGCGTTGCGCAGGCATCGCGTAATCCTCTTTGAAAAAAAAGACGAGGTCGGTGGGCAGAACCTTCTGGCCGCCAGGGCAGCCGGCCGTCAGGAGATCCAGGGGGTAACCCGTTGGCTGAGCAGCCAGATCGGCAAACTGGACATTGATTTGCGGCTCGGAATGGCGGCCGACCGCGACACGGTTCTGGGAGAAGAACCCGATGCGGTGGTGGTAGCTACCGGTTCCTTGCCGAAGAAAAGTCCGTTCCCGGGAGAATACGCACCGCCTGAGGTGGTAACCACCTGGCAGGTTCTAACTGGAGAAGTGGAGACCGGTCCGAAGGTGCTGTTCATCGATTTGAACGGTCATCATCACGGAACCGGCACGGCTGAGTTTCTGGCAGACCAGGGCAAGACGGTTCATGTGTTGACACCGGCCCTGTTTCTGGGTGGTGCACTGGGACCATTGCAGGATCTCTACCTGACGCGCCAGCGTCTGGCGTTAAAAGGTGTAACCTGCACACCGGACATCGCCGTGCTGGAGATCCAGGGCACATTGGTAAAAGGGTTGAATGTCTATTCCAACGAAATGATCGATTTTGAGGGCTACGACACGGTGGTCCTGGCGGCGGGAAATGAAGCCGATGATGCACTTTACTTTGCCCTCAAGGACCAGATTAAGGAAATCTATCGCATCGGCGACTGTGTGGCACCGCGCTTAACGGATATGGCCATCGCGGACGGACATCGGGTGGGAAGACTGCTTTGATTTCGGATTTATTGGCTAATACAAAAATAGCACTTTTCAGCACAATTTTAATTCTTTAAATAGCATTATGCCAAATAGAAAGACGGACATCTGGATTTGGGTGCACCATCGAGAGGGCCACATCGAAGATATTACCTTGGGGCTGATCGCCGAGGCCCGGCGGCTGCTCGACGATATGGGTCATGAGGGGACTGTCACTGCAGTCGCTCTGGGCGTAGGACTCGAAGAAGAACTTCAGCAGTTAGGTGCCTTTGGCGTCAGCCGGGTTCAATATGTGGGAGATGAATCCCTGCAGTGCTATCACGGAGAGCGTTTTGCTCTCATTTTGGCCGAGCTGGCCGGCAGGCAAGCACCGGATTTTTTTCTCATGGGACACACGCCTGAAAGCTCTGATCTGGGCGCCCGGCTTGGTGCTTCGCTTGAGGCCGCTCTTGTCACCCGGGTGATGGATCTGAAGATGGACGATCAGCATCACCCGGTTGTGGTTCGTCCTGTGGCCAACGGGTATCTATTTGAAGACGTTCGTCTCAGCGGCAGCCCGTGCATTGTAACTTTTCTACCGGCAGTTTTGAATTTACCGGAACCAATAGAGTGCGGAAAAATAGAGTTTTTGAAGGTGTCCACCCCCCGGTTACTTCCGCAGAAGCTACAAACAAAAGTGGTTCGCCGGATCGAAGCGGACCCTGAAAACCTGGATCTGGAGGAGGCCGACATCGTCGTGGCCGCCGGTCGGGGGGTGGGCAGGGGCGATACATTTGAGATCATCCATGAACTGGCCGGAGCCATTGGCGCCTCGGTTGCCGGTACCCGACCCGTCATAGATTGGCAAGTGCTGCCCTACGAGCGGCAGATCGGACAAACCGGCAAGTCGGTAACCCCGCAGTTGATCATCAATTGCGGCATCTCTGGTGCCAATGAGTATACTGCCGGCATGGAAAAATCGCGCAAGGTGATTGCCATTAACACGGATCCGCGGGCACGTATCTTCCGCTTTGCCGACCTGGGAATTGTCGGTAATGTGCATGAAGTAGTGCCGCTTTTGATTGAGCGCCTTAAGGAAATATAGGATTATACATAAGGTAGCCCGTCCCAACTTCATTGCACCGATTTGAGTCGATACCCACACTTCAAGGTTTGCCTCCTTCGTCTCAAGGGCTTCGGCGGGCAGGCAGGCTTCAGGTGTCAGGTGTCAAACTGGACTTTCAGATCTAAATATAAAGATGAAACGAACTTTATTTTTACTTATATCCAACCTGATAATATTGACGGCCGGGAATGCTGGGGCTTATACACCGGAGGAGTGCATCGACTGCCATAAAGAGACAAGCCAGGAAAGCTCATTGCAAATTCCGGTGGGCGCTTTTAGAACATCAGCCCACGCACAAGAGCTGAGCTGCCTGGATTGCCATACCGGTGTGGTGGATGAGCGCCATCAGTTGACCGCAGGTTCGGGTGCCGTGGACTGTGCGCAGTGCCACGATCAGGAAAATCGTCATGGCCTGCACGGACTGGAAAACCGGCCCAAATGCTACGCCTGCCATACCCGGCACCGTATCCTGGCCAGTAAAAATAAGCATTCATCGGTGAATCCAGGGCAGCTCAGAAATACATGTCGAGCCTGTCACCCAGCCGAGTGTGGAGAAACAGACTACCTCTCTTTTCTACCCTCACTGCAGCTTAGCTCCCACAAAAAACAGGATTTTGGCAGGGATTATTCCAGGCTCAACTGTATCGGATGTCACCAGGGCATGGCCTCCCACGGAGAAGACGAAATTATCGATGAGCAAAGCTGTTACAAGTGCCACCGCTCCCGGCAAGACGCGTCATCACTTTTGGGCTATATTCATCCCCGAGCCGACCGTTTAATGCAACCCGGAACTTTTACGGCCGCCGTGATTTATCAGATAGCTGCTGTTTTTCTGCTGATCGGCGGATTCGGTTATTTCATACGGATAATTGCCGGTAATTCGAGCAAAGGGAAATAATTCGTGATCACCGCCTTTGATATATTACTGATCGGCACTGCCATTTTAATTATGCTGGCCGGTTTTGCCAGGCGCCGGGCACTGTGGCGCAATGGCCGGGAAGAAAACCACTCCGGTGATTTGGCCGGGCTTATTCATTATCTGATCGGACAACAGTTCATTTTAAAAAGACGGTTTGCCGGTGCTGCGCATCTGTTTCTGTTCTGGGGCATTGCAGGTTTTTTAGTTGTTGTCATTTTTGCCCAATTTCCATTGGTGTTGCCTGGCCCGGCTGCCCGGGTCCTTTCGTTGGGCCTGGAAATACTGGGAGCCGTGATGCTTGCCGGTATTGTTTTTTTTCTTATCCGCAGGCATCGCCTCAAACGCCTGTCGCCGGACAGGATCTTACCCCGAAAAGTATTGCTTCCAATGATTATCCTACTGGTAATTCTGGTCACCGGGTTTCTTGCCGCCGGTACCCGCATGCGCATCGTACCGTCCGATGTCCTCTGGACCTCGCCGATCGGCTGGGGGCTTTCCAGTATCCTCCCTGATTCCCCCCTGTTGATGCAGATTATGATTCGCTGCCATTTCCTGGCCGTTCTCCTCTTAATGGTTTGCCTGCCGTTTACGTTCCTGCGACACCTGACGGCTGCTTCCTTGAACGTGTATTATCGTCGTAGAGGGAATAGGGGCCAATTGAGGATTGCTGATCTTGATTGCGAAGATGTGGGTGCCCGGACAGTTCAGGATTTGACCTGGAAGCAGCTACTGGATGCCGAGGCATGTGTCAGCTGCGGCCGTTGTGCAGATAACTGTCCGGCGTTGATTTCCGGAAAACCTTTATCACCCAGCAAGATCGTTCAGGACATCGCCCGGCAGATGGAGCAGGCGCATCGAAACGGAAGCTCGCTGGCAGATGTGATCAGTGATGAAGAGATCTGGTCCTGCACCACCTGTATGGCATGCGTGGAACAATGCCCGATATTTATTGAACCCCCTGACAAAATCATTGATATCAGAAGGTATCAGGTCATGGGATGCGGGAATCTGCCGTCTGAGGCAAAACCCGTAATCCGCAACCTGGAGATATTCGGAGATGTCCAGGGCAAGGGAATAGCCCATCGAACGGATTGGGCCCTTGGCCGTGACGTGCCGGTTTTATCCGATCGAAATCGTACGGCAGATATTTTGTTGTGGGTCGGATGCTCGGGTGCTTTCCATCCCCGCTATCGTGAAATATCAAGGGCGATGGTGCATATCCTTCTTGCCGGTGACGTCGATTTTGCAATTTTGGGCAAACTGGAGTTTTGTTGCGGCGATCCGGCACGCAGGCTGGGAGAAGAACGGCTTTTTCAGGAGCTGGCCCGCAAGAATATTGCGCGGCTCAATCAACAACAAATCCGAAAAATTGTAACCTTGTGCCCCCACTGCTTCAACACGCTTAAAAATGAGTACCCCGATTTTGGTGGCGAATATCAGGTGATGCATGCCGCCGAGTTTGTTCTGGATCTGATCAGAGCAAAAAGAATTACGCCCCGCTATCCGATCAATCAAACCCTTAGCGTGCACGATCCCTGCTATTTGGGCCGGGTCAACCGAATTTTCGAGCCGCTCAGAAACGTATGCCGCGCGGTACCTGGAATCGAAATCAGGGAGCTTCCCCGCAATCATGAAAACGGGTTTTGTTGCGGCGGTGGTGGGGGAAGAATGTGGTTGCATGAAAGTCTGGGTCGTCATATTAATCACATTCGAGCGGAGGAGGCTGCACAAAACGGTGCCGAACTGGTGGGTACAGCCTGTCCTTATTGTCTGACGATGCTTGAAGACGGCATGGGGGCTCTGGAGCTGGAAAAGCCTCCCAGGGTGAAGGATATAGTTGAAATTGTGGCGTCCTCTTTAGACGCTGATCTATGATGAAATCGTATTGGTATAAAATCTGAATATCCATTTTTTGTCATTCCGGGCTTGACCCGGAATCCAGTGTTTTTTGAAGCGCTAAGCAACTGGATGCCGGATCAGGCCTGTCCTCAACTTGATTGGGGATCCGGCATGACGGATAGAATTTTAGCGTTTTAATTTCAGATATAGCTGGAAAACCGAAACGCGCTTCGCGCAACTTGCAACACGTAACCCGAAACGCGTAACACGCAACACGCAAATGAGAATAGTCGTCTGCATTAAACAAATTCGACACACCTATGCCAGAACCGGAATGGACCATGCTAGGCATTTCCTGGCCCCGGAAGATAAGGTCTATCGCATTAATCCTCATGATGAGGCCGCACTGGAACTGGCGTTGAACGTGAAAGACAGCCGTGAAGGCACTGAAATTGTGTTGCTGACACTCGGACCTCAAATGGCTGATGAATCTTTGAGACGGTGTCTGGCCATGGGGGCGGATCATCTCTACCGGATCAATTGCAAAAGCACTCCGGATCCCTGGGAAAAATCGATAGCCCTGACCCGGGCCATAGAGGATATGAATGCAGAACTGATTTTATGTGGTAAAGAATCTATTGACTCCCAAAACGGTCAGGTTGCTGCCCTGGTAGCACATCATCTCAAGCTGCCGTTTGTATCTATCATCACAGATATTCAAATTTCGAAAGACGATATCCGGGCAACTGCAACTGTAAGAAGAAGCTGCGGTCGTGGTGTCAGGGAAGAGGTCCAATGCAGGCTGCCGGCGGTGTTCTCTGTGGATTCCAGTGGTATCGAACCTCGTTTGCCGACTCAGGCGGTTCGTGTAAAGGCCAATAGCTATATAATAAAAGCCATCCCTTATTCGGGTAGCGGAGCCGGGCGGAAGGTGATATCCGAAAAGTGTTATCCCCCTCGCCCACGTCCGAAAAGCGCACCGACTCCCGATTCGCGTCTCGATGCCTTTCATCGGATTCAGCATTTGTTTACCGGCAGCCGGATTGAAAAAAAGGGTGAGATGTTGACCGGATCAACCGTATCCCAGGTGGAAGGTATCATGTCCTTTCTTCTCGAGCATGGCTTTGTTAGAATACAAAACAAAGAAAATCGGTAAATTAGGAGGGAGTCGTGACTCCGGACGATCAAACTCTCAGCGGGAAAACAGCACTGATTACCGGTGGCGCCCGCAATATCGGCCTGGCCGTTGCCAGAGACCTGGCAGCCCGGGGAGCCGCGGTTGTGATTGCGGATATCTGTCGGGATCTTGAGACGATTCCCTATACACTTTCCAGCAGCGATGATCTGAAACAAAGTGTTGCACAGCTGGTTTCATCAGGTGTTAAAGCCATCGGCCTGACCTGTGACGTCCGCGATGAAGACCAGGTGAGACAGACAGTCAAACAGGTAATCGATGAATTCGGAACGCTGGACATTTTGGTCAACAACGCCGGTGTGGTCTCCTTATTTTCAATCAATGAGCTGACCGAAACTGCCTGGAATGAAGTACTGGACGTGTGCCTCAAAGGGTCTTTTTTTTGCTGCAAATATGCCATACCACAGATGATCAAGCAACAGTATGGCAAGGTCGTCAATATTTCTTCCGTGGCCGGTTTGAGAGGCCTGGGATTGTCGGTACATTATGCGGCTGCCAAACACGGTGTCATCGGACTTACCAAGGCTCTGGCCATGGAGGTGGCGGAGCACAATATTAATGTCAATGCGATTTGCCCGGGCACGGTCGAATCTCCCGTGCTGGAGGGCCTGGCCTCCCAGATCGACCTGGATAAGGATGCCTATGAACATTTTTCACAGGGTCATCTGATTCAGGGACAACGAATCAAACCTCTGGACATTGCCAGTGCAGTCCGCTGGCTGGTGTCCGATGAAAGCCGATTTCTGACCGGAACGATTATTAATGTGGATGCGGGTTGGTCGGCCAGAGGGTAAGAGAGCATGGAGCACAGGGCATGGGGCAAGGCGCAAAGAGCATGGGGCAAGGCGCAGGGCGCATAGCGCGAAGGGCAGAGCGCGCAGCTTATAGAGGATTCGAATCAGGTAAGAACTGTCTAAATACGAACCGTCGGTTTTTATGGAACCCCTGACGGACAAGGAGTATGGGATTGAACCAACTGGAGTATCGATTACGCAAAAAAGTGTCGGTACATGATGTGGAAGGCACCTTGCAGTTGGTGTTATCTTATCCACTGAAAACCATCCGACTTCATCCCCATTGGTGCATCCTTTTCAAGCAACTTTCAGATCAGGATTTCAGCTCAATCGATGAGATTCAATCGATAAGCGGGAGTCGAAATCCTGCGGAGCTTGAATTTTTCCTTAACGATCTTGTGTGCAAAGGTTTTCTAGAGCGCAGGGGAGTATCGGAATTACCCGATCACTTGGCTGTTTCAATAATCATCCCCGTCAGAAATCGACCCGATGATATTGAAGCTTGCCTGCAGTCGGTGGGTGAACTCGATTACCCGGATGACCGGCTCGAGGTCATCGTCGTAGATGATGCGTCGGATGATCAAACACCTGATGTAGTAAGCCGTTTCCCGGTTCGCCTCATTCGGCTGAAACAACACAAACGGGCGTCTTTTTGCCGCAACCATGCTGCCCGGCAGGCCCGGGGAGATCTGCTGGCATTTATTGATTCGGATTGCCTGGCCGATTCAGCCTGGCTGCGTGAGCTTGTGCCGGCTTTTAAAGACGCGCAGCTGGGAGCCCTCGGCGGTATGGTTGACGGCTATTTTAATGTCAACGGGTTGGATCGTTACGAGAAGGCAAGATCGTCATTAAGTGTCAGTACCTGGTTTAGACGATCACAGAAAAATGACCCTTTCTTTTATCTGCCTGCCTGCAACCTGGTGGTTAGACGGCGTCTGTTTCAGGATATCGGTGGTTTCAATGAGGAGCTCGTGGTCGGAGAAGATGTTGATCTGAGCTGGCGGATACGGCACCGGGGCTATCACATCGAATTCCGTCCGCAAGGCCGGGTTTACCATAAGCACCGCAACAGGGTATTTTCTTTCTGTCGTAGACGATTTGACTACGGTACATCAGAGCCTCTGTTAAACAAGTTACACACGGAGAAGATCAAAGAATTACTTATACCACCTCTGGCCTTTTCATTTTGGGCAGGCTTATTATTTTCGTTTGTCCTGGGCCATTCTACTTTACTTTTTATCAGCGGCGCGGCGACTGTGGCCGATACGATCAAAAAGTTGATAAAGACCAGAAGGGCCCGAATTCCGATTAAGATTGCCTCTCTGCTTTTATCTGTTGTGAGAAGCTATCTGGCGTTTTTCCATCACATCGCTTCATTTGTTTCGCGCTACTATTTATTTTTCTCACTGCTTGTGCTGCCCTTTGTGCCCGGGGTATCCGCGATTATTCTGATGCTGCATCTGCTGGCAGGAACCGTGGAGTATATGGTTAAAAGGCCGCATCTGAATCCGGCAGCCTTTCTTTTTTATTTTTCTCTTGAACAGTTATCCTACCAGCTGGGCGTGTGGTGGGGATGCTTTAAACATATTTGCTTCCGACCCATAAACCCGAAAATTATTGGCAAACCGGGTTTAAAAGGAGTGCCCGGTGTTGCTCCCCGGAGGTAGTTGCTAAAATACTTGAAGTGGTTTCAAAACCTCAGATTGTGTTCGAGGGCAAGGCGTCGATGAGGTTTAAAAGCGGAGCGTACAAGCCGTACGTGAGCATTTTAAATCGAATCGCAACGCAGCCATCGGACACAAGATGGGGTTTTGAAACCACTTCTATGCACTCTCTTCAGGTACGAATAAGGTATACAATGTCCTCCCAGTCTGCATTGATTCTGGCGTTGCGCCTGCTGAAAAACGGGATCCGGTTTCGATATCAACATCTTGTCGGAAAGCCCGGCAGACCTCAGGCCCTCACCCTCGAGGTTACCCATGACTGTGTTGCCCGTTGTGTTATGTGCAACATCTGGAAAATCCCCCCTGATGTACCCAATCTGACCATGGCGCAGTGGATGGAGCTGCTTTCATCAGAACTTTTTGCCGATGTCAGGGAACTGGACATAACTGGAGGCGAGCCCTTTATTCGTGATGATTTGATCGATCTTTTTAACGGCATCAGCCAGTTAAAGCAAAAAAACCTCAAAGCCCTGAGATCCGTTATCGTCCCCACCAACGGTCTTTTAACGGGCCGCGTATTATCCACAGTAGAAAGAATACTGCCGACGATACAAAAAAACGGTATAGAGCTTGTGATGGTATGCTCCCTGGATGCCGTGGGAGAGCTTCATGATCGCATCAGAAATTTTAAAAATGCATGGCTCAAGGCCGGCAAAACCATCGAAGGGCTATGCTCCCTAAGGGATTCGCATCCGAATCTTATTGTGGGACTAAAAACCACGATCCTGCCGCAAAACATCGATGAATTGGACAAAATTGCGGAATTCGCAGATTCCAGAGGATTGTTTACCATTATTTCTCCGTGTATTATTACGGAGGGCCGTTATTTAAATCCGGATCGTGCAGCGGATCTCGCCTTCAGCCCGCAGGATGTTGATCGGATGATAGTTTTTTTTTCAAGCGATCAATTTAGATGGAGTTTTCATGCTGAGTCTTTGGTCGATTTCTATAAGACCGGAGCCATGCAAAAGCCGTGCTCCTGCGGCTTCAATTATTTATTTATTCGCAGCAACGGAGAAGTACTCTTGTGTCCGCTGATCCGCGAAAATGTCGGTAATATCAAGGACGACGATGTATCCAACTTGTTTTCGTCAAATCAGGCCGATAAAATTCGAAAAAAGATCGGCCGATTACCCCAATGCCGCACCTGCACCGAGCCGGGTCTGGAGCGGTATGCACTTCCCTTTGAAGGCTTGCACTACCTGAAATTACTGCTGAAAAAGGGCAGGAAGGATTTTTTTCAATTGCATGCGCATATGGGCTTGGATAAGTACATTTAAGAAAAGTGCCTAAAATGTCTAACCCGCCCGCCTCGCCTTGCGGGCTCGCATGGCGGGCGTGGAATGCCTAAAGCCCGCTCTGGCGCGACTAACTGGTATTTTGTCCATGACAATTTCGGGCACTAGCTCATCGATGCTTCAACTTAAAATGTTCAGGGCCAGGTCTGGGCCAGGGTTAATGAATTCTATCGTTTTATAAATGAAGATTACCGTTAAAAGCATTCTCATGATTCATCAGATGACGGCAAATCATGTCGCGTTCGAAATGGAGATCGGTGAGATTTCCATGGGTGAACTGCTGGATCAATTATGAAACAACCAATCGTTCAAAAACTCACAAAGACGCTGGGCCGCAAAAAGGTCAAGACCGACGAGGGTACGCTGGATGAACGCCGGCACGACTATTCGGTTGTTTTTCAGCTGGATGATATGCAGGGCCGCAAAGCACCCCGGCCGGCCTGT
>JAAUYF010080284.1_pt1 | contig 20919 bp, 20 predicted proteins | sample 7278051 | NCBI WGS metagenome assembly JAAUYF01 (sample SAMN14350202, study PRJNA611818) | marine sediment metagenome | isolation source: surface marine sediment (0.6m) | place: French Polynesia: Moorea | collected 2018-08 | reverse complement strand
TCTGCGGGCTTTGCAGAAAACGTATTCATTGATCTCTGTCCGTCGGGATATTTTTGTCGTTCAGCCGTAATCCTGCCGGACTGGCTGAAGGGCGCAGAATTCTAACGGACCGCACGGCCCATTGCAAACACAAACGCGCCGAAAGTCGGCGCGTTTTTAGCTTTTTAATTCAATAAGTTACGAGGCCGAAAAACCGCTCCCGGCCGCTAAAAGGCGTATTCGAGCGAGATTGCCGTGCGGGTGTCCGTTTTTTCGGTCCCGGGGAGCACGTCGCTGTTGCGCCTGACCGTGTACGACAGCAGCAGCGCGAGGCGGCCGACCAGGTTCGCCCTGACCTCGGTGACCGACTCGGTGAAGTTGTTACTGTCGCCAACTTCGAGCAGCAGTGACTGGCCGAAATTCGCCGTTTCCGAGATCTGCCAGGCATAGGTCAGGCGGCCCGTGTAGATCGTGTCAGTCTCGTCGGTGCCGTCGTCCAGGTCTGACTGCCTGGCACCGATACCGATCTCGCCGTCCAGTTTGTGCTTGTCGTTCTGTACCAGTCGCCGGCCGTAACCCACGGTCTGGGAGAACTGTTCGGTGATGCTGCTGAAGCGATCCTTGCGCCAGTCAAGGCGGCCGAAAATGAAGTCCTGCTCCGTCACATTGCGGGCGCTCTTCCAGCCGACATCGTAGGCCTCGGCCGTCGTAACATTGCTTTCGGTGGACTGGATCGCTGCGGCCCTGGCCTGGTGCTCCCAGAGTTCGAGCTTGTAGTTGATCTCGAAACCGGAATTCAACGTCTCGCTTTCGGTATTGCCCGAGAGCGCCAGGTAGCCCAGCTTCACCTTGCCCGACCAGGGGCTCTCCTCTTCCTCGGACGCTTCCTCCTGGGCAGCCAGCGGCATCGCGCGCACAAGCAGGCCAAGGACGAGCAACAGTCGCCAGTTCATTGCAGGACTCCAGAGTTCAAAGCGGCGCGCAGTATAACCCCGCATTCGAGATTGGACTATTGGTATAATTTTTCGCCATGCAGGAACGCAATCTGACGCCGCTCGATCGACTGCTCGCCGGGGCCAATAACGCCCTGCGCACGATCGCCGCCCCCGCCGGCCACGCCACCCGCAAGAACCCCGCCGCCGGCGTGTCCGAGTCCGAACTGACCGACCAGCAGCGGCGGCACGCCGCTGGTCTCATGCGCGTCAACCATGCCGGCGAAGTCGCCGCGCAGGGCCTCTACCAGGGCCATGCTGTCGTCGCCCGGGACCCGGACATCGAGGAGCAGATGCAGCACGCGGCCGACGAGGAGTTCGATCATCTCGCCTGGTGCGAACAACGGCTGCATGAGCTGGGTCAGAACCGCAGCGTGCTCACGCCGTTGTGGTACTCGGGCGCGTTCCTGATCGGCGCCGCCAGTGGCGTGCTCGGCGACAAGTGGAGCCTCGGGTTCATCGCCGAGACCGAACGCCAGGTCTGCGACCATCTAGACAGTCACCTGGACCGGCTGCCCGACGAGGACGCGCGGAGTCGCGCCATCGTTGCGCAGATGCGGGACGAAGAACAGGAGCACGGTGACAACGCCCGCGAGGCGGGCGCTGCGGAACTTCCCGAGCCGGTCCGGCAGCTCATGAAGCTCACGGCCCGGGTCATGACCAGCACCGCCTACCGCGTGTGAAATTTTCGTGATTGAACAATAACTTGCCCTTCCGAGCGAACTGTATTAAAAGAGGGGCGCTTGAGCGTTGAGGACCCACAGATGCAAACCACTGCAAAGACCCTGAGCGATGTGCCGGCGATTAACCGCTTCCTGAGTTATTGCCGCGTACGGACTGTCCCCTCGAAAACTGTCATGATCCACGCGGGCGACCTGCCCGACGTCCTGTACTACATCGTCGACGGCTCGGTTGAAGTCATGATCGAGGACGAGGACGGTAACGAGATGGTGCTGGCCTACCTCAACAAGGGCCAGTTCTTTGGCGAAATGGGCCTTTTCTACGAGCAACCCACACGCAGCGCCTGGGTCCGCACGCGCACCGAGTGTGAAATCGCCGAAATGACCTACCCGCGCTTCCGGCAGATCGCCAGCGAGAGTCCGGGCCTGGTTTTCGAACTGGCCACCCAGCTCGCCACGCGCCTCGACCGCACCAATCGCAAGCTTGGCGACCTGGCTTTCGTGGACGTCACGGGTCGCGTGGCGCACGCCATCATGGACCTTTGCAACGAGCCGGACGCCATGACGCATCCGGACGGCATGCAGATCAAGGTGTCGCGCCAGGAGTTGAGCCGCCTTGTTGGCTGCTCACGTGAAATGGCGGGGCGCGTCCTCAAGGTACTCGAGGAGCAGGGCCTCGTGACGGCGAGCGGCAAGACAATCGTGGTCTACGGCGCGCGGCCGAACCGCAACCTCTAACTGAATTGGGGTCAGAGCCCCAGGGCTCTGACCCCATGCCTACGAATTCCTGGCGATCTCTGATTTCATTGCCGCGATGGTCGCGGCGTAGTCTTCGCTGCCGAAGATCGCCGAACCGGCCACGAACGTGTCGGCGCCGGCAGCCGCAATCTCGCCGATATTGTCGACCTTGACGCCACCGTCGATCTCGAGCCGGATATCCAAACCGCTATCGTCGATGATCTTGCGCGCCTCGCGCAGCTTGTCCAGCGCCGAAGGAATGAACTTCTGCCCGCCGAATCCCGGGTTGACCGACATCAGCAGCACCATGTCCACCTTGTCGATGACGTATTGCAGGGTATCCAGCGGCGTCGCCGGGTTGAACACCAATCCCGACTTGCAGCCCTCGTCGCGGATCAGCGCCAGGGAGCGATCGATGTGCCGGCTCGCCTCGGGATGGAACGTGATGTAACTCGCCCCAGCCTTCGCGAAATCCGGAATGATGCGGTCCACGGGCTCGACCATCAGGTGCACGTCAATCGGGGCCTCAACGCCGTAATTGCGCAGGGCCTCGCAGATCAGGGGTCCGATCGTCAGGTTGGGTACGAAGTGATTATCCATCACGTCGAAGTGCACGATGTCGGCGCCCGCATCCAGCACGTCCCGGACATCGTCGCCGAGCCGGGCAAAGTCTGCGGACAGTATCGAGGGGGCAATCAATGGGGTCACAGCGGTCTTCCTGTCATCGAATGGAGCGACGAGACCTAAGCATCTCATACGCGGCTCGAATCTCGCGAGTTCGGTTTTCCGCAGCCGCAATGGCCTCCTCGCCTGGATTGTCGCCCGCGATCTTGTCGGGGTGATTCTTGTTCATGGCCCGGCGATAGGCCTTGATGACTTCGTCGTTGGTGGCCGATTCGTCGATGCCGAGCGTGGCATAGGCCTTGCGCAGGCGGCGCGCGTCCTGGTCGCCCGCCGGCGAGTGCCGAAAGCCCTTCTGGGCGCGAATCATGGTTTCGAGCTGCGCCAGTTCGACGCGGCCGATGTCGAACTCCTTGCAGATTGTCCAGATGAGCTCGCGCTCTTTCTGGTTCATTCGGTTCTTCGCCAGCACCACTTCGAGAACCAGGCGCACGAACAGTTGCCGCAACTCGGCACGCCGGGCCGCGACCCGCCGGAGGTGACGCACGGTCTGGCGCAGCGGAAACTGCGGGTGTTTGCCCTCATCGAACCAGTGGATCGCATTGCGCACCTGCGCCGGGCCCAGGCCGATGCGGTGCATCACGGCGCGCGCCGCGCGAATCTCCGCCTCGGTGACCCGCCCGTCGCTCTTGGCGAGGTGGCCGATCGTCTGGAACAGGGGACGCACGTATTCCTCAGGCAGCCGGCCAATGGATGCGCCCTGCTGCTGGAACTGGCGGTAGCCGGCCGTGAAGCGGACGTCGAACCAGTGCCCCAGCCCGAGGCCCAGCAGGACGAACCAGGGTTTCAGCGTAGCCGCGCCAGCCAGCGTGCCGATGATTTTGCCCCAGTACAAGAATGATCCCTACGGCCGGTCGTGGCGTAATGCTAACGCAAGGGGTAGCATCCTGACCATGAACACTCGAGACGCCCTGTTCGAGTCGCACCTGCACGACCTCGAGCTGCTGGGCCGGGGCAAGGTTAGGGATATCTACGCGGTTGACGATGACCACCTGCTCATCGTGACGTCCGACCGGCTTTCAGCCTACGACGTCGTCATGCCCAACCCGATCCCCGGCAAGGGCCGCGTGCTGACCCAGATCTCGCTGTTCTGGTTCGACATGATGGCGGATCTCGTGCCCAACCAGCTCACGGGGCTGACAGTCGACGACGTTATCAAGGACGCTGCTGTCGCCGGCCCGCTCCGTGACCGCTCGCTGGTCGTCAAGCGCCTCAAGCCTTTGCCGATCGAGGCCGTCGTGCGTGGCTACCTGATCGGCTCCGGCTGGCGCGATTACCTCGACACGGGCGCCACGTCGGGCATCGACCTGCCGCCGGGCCTCGAGCAGGCGGCCCGGCTGCCCGAGACGATGTTTACGCCTGCCCACAAGGCGGAAGCCGGGCTTCACGACGAAAACATCTCTTTCGACGACGTTGTCGGCATGATCGGCGAAGATCTCGCCAGTCGCGTACGCGACCTGTCGATAGCGATCTATGAGCGGGCGGCGGAATACGCGCTCGCGCGCGGCATCATCATCGCCGACACCAAGTTCGAGTTCGGGCTCGACGACGACGGCTCGCTGTATCTCATCGACGAGGTCATCACACCCGATTCCTCACGGTTCTGGCCCGTCGACGGCTACGAGACCGGCATCAGCCCGCCGAGCTTCGACAAGCAGTTCGTGCGGGATTATCTGGATACGCTCGACTGGGACAAGACCGCGCCCGGCCCCGACTTGCCCGCCGACGTGCTGGAGCAGACCAGCGCCAAGTACCAGGAAGCCTACGACCGCCTGACGCAATGATCCCGACGCTGCGCCAAAAGTTCGACCACTTTGTCTGGGGAGACGGCCTCGAGAAACACGGCGTCGCAGGAAAGGTCGCCGCTACGCTGCTTCGATACTCCTACGGCCTGATCCGCGACATGGTGTCGGGCCAGATCACGCTGCGCGCCATGAGCCTCGTCTACACGACGCTGCTCTCGGTCGTGCCGCTGATCGCGTTCAGCTTCTCGGTCCTGCAGGGCTTCGGCATTCATAACCAGCTCGAGCCATTTCTCTACGACTTCCTCGAACCGCTCGGCGATCAGGGCGCGGAGATGACGCGACAGGTCATCGAGCTCGTCGACAACGTCAAGGGTGGCGTGCTCGGCGGCATCAGCCTGGCGTTCTTCATCTATACGGCCGTGTCGATGGTGCAGAAGATGGAGGAGAGCTTTAACTACGTCTGGTACGTGGCCAAGCGCCGCAGCCTGGCCCGCCGGCTAACCGAATACATGGTCGTGCTGCTGATCGGCCCGGTCATCATCGTGGTGGCGCTCGGCATGATTGCATCGCTCAAGAGCAACACTGTCGTCCAGTTCCTGCTGACGAGCGAAGCGTTCGGACCGGTTCTCGTCGCCACCAACAAGCTGACGCCGTACCTGCTCGTTACGGGCGTCTTCACGTTCCTTTACATGTACATGCCCAACACGAGGGTGAAGTTCAAGGCGGCTCTCTACGGTGGACTGGCCGGCGGCTTCATCTGGGCAACGCTCAGCGTGGCGTTCGCGACATTCGTCGTCTTTTCCTCGCGTACGCAACTGATCTATTCAGGTTTCGCGGTCGCGATCCTGACGCTGATCTGGCTGTACCTGAACTGGATCGTGCTGCTATTCGGCGCGCAGCTCGCCTACTACATCCAGAACCCGGCGTTCCTGCAAATCGGCCGCCGCGAGCCGCGGCTATCGAACGCGATGCGCGAACGGCTGGCGCTCAACATCATGCTCTACGTCGGGCGCGCGTTCCGCGACACGGAGGTGTCGATCGATGCGCATGAGATCAGCCGCCGGATGCGCATCCCCTCGATTACGCTGGCGCCTGTCCTCGAAGCGCTCGAGGCCGGTGGCCTGCTGGCCGTTACCGACAAGGATGACCTGCTGCCGGGCAAGGACATGGCGACGATACGGCTGGACGACATCCTCTCGGTGGTCCGCGTACACGGCGAAACCGGGTCCTATCGGGACCCGAAATGGTCGGAAGAAGTCGACGCGCTGGGCACCGACCTCGACAACGCCGTTATCCAGATAGTCGGTACCCGAACGCTGGTTGACCTGTTAGGCCCGGATCAGCCGTCCTGAACGGCTCCAATTGCCGCCGATCAGAACCGGACAGATACGCTCAGGGAGAACCCATCCTGGTCCGTATCGCTATCCCTGTCGGCCGGCTGGAAAACGACGCTGCCGCGAGAGTCCACATCGTCAACGCGGTAGCTGGCGCCCAGAACTACGCCGGGCGTGACGAACCAGCTCGCGAAGCCCTCGTAACTCGTGCTCTCGAGGAATTCAGGGTCCGCATCCTGCTCGACCAAACGCAGGCCAAACTCGAAATCGCGGTTGGGATACAGCGACAGCGCGGCGCTCCAGCTGTCAATCTCAAGATCGAAATCGGCGTCAGTGCGCGCATAGCCGAGATCGACGCCATACTGCCAGGTCTCGCCCATGTCGCCGAGATGGGAAAACGTCAATACGATAACGGTTGCGTCGGCGACATCATCATCCGAGTCGCTGACGTCCAGTGCTAACGTCGTCGTATCGAACAGGTATTTGCCGACACCCAGTCGCCACGATGTCACATCGCTGGAGCCGCCGATGGCGCCGCCGACGTTCGCGTCTGCCTCTGCCACACCCACATTCATGAACCAGCCGCTGTCGCGCCAAACGTAGCGCAGATCGAGCGCATAGGCGTCCGCGTCTGACTCGAATTCGCCCTCGAACGGCGGAACCAGCGGGTCCGTGCTCACAATCGAGGTTGAGAACGTTACGTCGGTGCGAACATAGCCCACACTGATCACGGACGCGCGATCGACGAACGCCGCCCGGGCTCGGGGCCCGTTGTCATCGGAGAGGCCCTCGAAGTACCAGCCGGCGAACAGGCTGTAGGCATCGGTATCGACTTCCGTCGAGTTGAAAATTGTTCCCACGTTGGACGTAAAGGTCTGCTCTGAATCGAGCTGGGTCCTGTCATACGTGACGCCAACTTCGAAATCGAAATCGTCGGCCGCGGCGCCGCTCGCCGCGAGTACCGCGCCAGCCAACAACGCGCCAACTTTGCTTCTTGCAATCATCAACTCTCTCCCTGGTTGTTCTGTTGTCGTAGCAGGCACTCGTTTCACGCGCCCGCGATTGTCATTTCCTCGACGAGCAGCGATCCGCAGCGGATGCCGCCACGCAGGTCCTGGTCGTCGCCGATGGCCGCGATGCGCGGATAAAGGTCGCGCAGGTTGCCGGCAATCGTCACCTCGTGCACCGGGAACCTGATCTGGCCGTTTTCCACCCACTGCCCGACAGCACCCCGGGAGTAGTCCCCCGTCACCATGTTCAGGCCGTGGCCGATCAGTTCCTCGACGATCAGGCCGGTACCCATTTCCGCGATCAGCGATTCGAGGTCGCCCCCGGTTCCGGGAACCAGCAGATTCTGTGCGCCACCGGCGTTGGCCGTTGTCTGCAGTCCGAGCCGCCGCGCCGAATAGCTGCTGAGAACATACTCGCGCAATACGCCACCCGACACGATGTCGCGATCCCAGGTACCGACGCCTTCGGCGTCATAGGCGGCACTCGCCATGCCTTTCGGTATGTGCGGCCGTTCCTCGATGTTGACGAACTCCGGGAATACCTGCTCGCCAACGGCGTCCAGAAGAAACGAGGCTTTGCGAAACTGCGCGCCACCCGAGGCCGCACCGATCGCATGGCCGATAAACCCGCGCGCCAGTTCGGGAATGAACAGCACAGGTGCTTTGGTCGTCTTGATCTTCTGCGCCTTGAGCCGGCTGACAGCCCGGCGGCCGGCCGTTACTCCGATGTGGCCGATATCCTCGAGCTCGGACGCGTCCCTCGCGGCGCTGTAGTAATAATCGCGCTGCATCTCACCGTTTTCGCTGGCGAGTACCACGCAGCTGACGCTGTGGCTGGACTTGGCATAGCTGCCCACGAAACCGTGGGTATTGCCGTAAGCCCGTACGCCGCGGTTCGTCGATACCGTCGCGCCTTCGGAGTTGGTGATGCGCTTGTCGACCCCGAGTCCGGCGGCCTCGCACGCGATTGCCATGTCGATGGCGTCACCGGCCTCGATACTCCAGGGGTGGTCGAGATCGAGGTCTTTCTTGTCCGCGCACATCAACTCCGCATCGGCGAGCCCGGCGTATTCATCCTGCGCCGTGCAGTCGGCAAACGTGCAGGCCTTGTCCACGGCCTCGCGAATCGATTCCGGCCGGGTATCGGACGTGCTCGCGCTGCCTTTGCGCGAGTCCTTGTAGACGGTGATCCAGAGTCCGCGGTCGTTCGTGTATTCGAGGTTCTCGACATCGCCGAGCCTCGCCGTTGCTGCGAGCCCGGTATCATTGCTTGCCGCTACCTCCGCCTGGTCGACGCCGCGCGTCTGCGCCTCCTCGAGCGCCGCGCGCACAAGGGATTCCAGTTCCTCTCGTCCCATGCGATAAGCTTATCCGGTGACTGATTCAAAGCCCAGCAAAAGCGCACGCAAACGCGCCCTGCTCGAGCTGCAGGAACTCGGCGAACAGCTGATCCCGCTCAGTGATGCCGAGCTGGACGCGTTCGCGCTCGACGACCGCATCGTCGAGGCCATACGCGCCGCCCGTTCGATCCGTTCACACGGCGCATTGCGACGCCAGAAACAGCTCATCGGCAAGCTCATGCGCGACCTCGACCCGGAGCCGATTCGCGCGGGTCTTACCGCCCTGCGGGCGGACGATCTTGCCGCCAAGCGCGTGTTCGCCACGGCCGAGAAGTGGCGCGACCGATTGTTGCGCGAGGGGGCGGCCGCCGTGGCGGTCTTCGAGCAGGAAACGGGCGCTGCAGAATCAGGGCTCGTCCAGCTGCTGGCCGAGTACGAGGTCGCCATCAGCGACCGCGCCGAGAAAACTCTGCGCCGCAAGATTTTCCGCCGGGTGCATGAGATTCTGGTTAAAATTACTCGATGACGATCAAAGTCGGCATCATCATGGGCTCGCGCTCCGACTGGGACACGATGCAGCACGCCAGCGCAATGCTCGACACGCTTGGCGTTCACCACGAAGTCCGGGTCGTATCCGCACATCGCACGCCCGACCTGCTGTTCGAGTATGCCGAGTCTGCGGTTGAGCGCGGCCTCGAGGTCATCATCGCCGGCGCCGGGGGCGCTGCCCACCTGCCTGGAATGACTGCCGCAAAAACCCGCGTTCCCGTATTGGGCGTGCCGGTGCAGTCAAAAGCGCTCAACGGCATGGATTCGTTGCTGTCCATCGCCCAGATGCCCGGCGGCGTTCCGGTTGGCACGATGGCCATTGGCAAAGCTGGCGCCACCAATGCCGCGTTGCTTGCGGCCGCCATCATTGCGAACCACGACACTGCGGTGGCCACGGCCCTCGATCAGTTCAGGCAGAACCAGACCAGCAAGGTTCTCGCCGACCCCGACCCCAGTACCTGACCATCATGCGTATCGGCATCATAGGCGCCGGCCAGCTCGGCCAGATGCTCGGCTTCGCTGCCCGCAGGCTGGGTCACGAGTGTTACTTCCTGGACCCTTCGGAAAACCCGCCCGCCGCCAGGGTCGGTCCGGTTATCCAGGCGGCCTTCGACGATCCCGTGGCGCTGTCAGTGCTGGCCGAAAAAGTCGATGTCCTGACTTACGAGTTCGAGAACGTGCCCGTCCAGGCGCTGCGCGATATCGGCGGCGCCGCGCCCATTTACCCACCCCTCGAAGCGCTGCGCCTCGCCCAGGACCGGCTCGACGAGAAACAGCTGTTCGAGCGGCTCGACATTCCACTGCCTCGTTATCACGTCGTGGACTCAGTGGACGATCTACGCGCCGCAGGCGAAACGATCGGCCTGCCGCTGGTCGTCAAGACGCGCCGGCTGGGTTACGACGGCAAGGGCCAGTTCGTGCTCAGGGAACTGAACCAGGTTGAGGATGCCTGGCAGGCCATTGGCGGCGTGCCGTTGATCGCCGAACAATGGGTGCCGTTCGACTACGAGGTCTCCGCTATCGGCGCGCGCGGCACGGACGGAACTATCGCCGCTTATTGCCTGACCCATAACGAGCATGCCGGCGGCATCCTGCGCGTCTCGCGCGCGCCCGTCGACGACGATGCGCTGACGACAAAGGCGCATACCTACCTGTCTCGGATGCTCGAACACCTCGATTACGTGGGCGTGCTTGCACTGGAGCTGTTCGTCGTTGGCGATGAGCTGCTGGCCAACGAATTCGCCCCGCGGGTGCACAATTCGGGGCACTGGACCATCGAAGGGGCGGAAACCAGCCAGTTCGCCAACCATATCCGGGCCGTCGCAGGCGCGCAGCCAGGGCCGACCGGCACGGTCGGCCATGCCGGCATGGTCAACCTCATCGGGACAATCCCGGATGCGGCGCGCGATGCGGGCATCGGGCAGTTGCATGATTACGGCAAGTCGCCCCGCCCCGGACGCAAGCTCGGCCACATCACGGTCGTGGCCGAAACCGAGGCCGAACGCGACACCCAGACGTCGGTTCTCGCCGAAAGTGTGACCCAGTCCTCCGAGGCGGAGGGAACTGCGACATAGCCGCTAGCCCGAAAAAGCGGGTACACTGAAGAAAAAGAACCCGCTATGTCTTACCTTGAGCACTTCAACCTCAAGGAGCAGCCGTTTCGGCTGACTCCCGACCCGGAATTCCTTTACTGGAGCAAACAGCACGCCCGGGCCAAAGCGTACATGGAGTCGACGATTTGGCTCGCGGACGGTTTCGTCGTCATTACGGGCGACATCGGCTCGGGCAAGACGACCCTGCTGCAGTCATTCCTGTCGGAACTCGATGACGACGTGGTCTACGCCGTGGTCTCGCAGACGCAGCTCACGGCCACCGAATTCCTGCAGGCGACGCTCACCCAGTTCGGCTTCAAGCCGTTCGACAAGGCCAAGGTCGAGCTGCTCGACATGCTCAACATGTACCTGATCGAGCAGTATTCGAACGGCAAGAAGGTCGTGCTGATCGTCGACGAGGCGCAGAATCTGTCCCGCAAGGTGCTCGAGGAGATTCGGCTGTTGTCGGGAATCGAGACCCACAAGGAAAAGGTCCTGCGCATCATCCTGGCCGGCCAGCCGGAGCTCAAGGACACGCTCGAGTCGCCCAGCCTGCAGCAGCTCGTGCAGCGCGTTCGGCTGCGCTTCCATATCGGCCCGCTCGTCGCGTCCGAGATGCGCGAATACATCAATCACCGCCTGACCGTGGCGGGCCGCGCTGACCGTGAGCTGTTCCATGAGAATGCGTTCGAGACCATCTACCGCTACTCCGGAGGCGTCCCGCGGCTGATTAACACGCTCTGTGACACGGCCCTGCTGGTCGCCGCCACCGACGGCAAGACGGTGGTCACGGTCGACGAGGTCATGGTGGCAGTGGCCGAACTCGAGTGGGAAGAACACGAGAGCACCACCGGGCGGCATCGGCAGCTCGAGCAGGTGGCGGCGCGGCTGGTGGACGACTCGATGTTGACCCAGATCGAGGTCCGCAGCGACGGCGAGCGCGTGGCGCTGCAGAATTACCCGCTGGGGCGGGTCATTGTGGGTCGTTCACCGGACAACGAGATTTACGTCAAGAGCAAGTTCGTCAGCCGCCACCACGCCCAGATCGTGACGGACGAAGAAGGCTGCGTCATCGAGGACCTGAACAGCACCAACGGCGTGTTCCTGGGCGAAAAGCAGATCAAGAAGTACCGGCTGCGCAGCGGTGACGTCGTCACGATTGGTGATCACGAACTCATCTACACCGACCTGCGCAAGCGCGAGTCCGCCAACGAACCCGAGATTACCGGCGTTCTTGACGCCGAAAAGGATGGTGTCGTCGTCGGCGAGTGACCCGGCCGCCCGTCAGCGATCGTGACGCTGGCCGACCCGGCCGTCGGTGACGCGATAATCGCGCCGCTTGAGCAATACGACGAGTCCGGCCACGAGGCAGACCACACCCGTGATGAAACAGACGCTCGGCCAGATGCCGTGGTTGAGGTACATCGATGCGCCCAGCGACAGCGCCCCGGCCAGAATGTACAGGTAGGGAAGGCTTTCGTAGATAGGCCGGGAAACCCACATGGGTTTCATTGTCCATAGCAGCCGCTATGGAGTCCAGTGACGATTGTGTTATCGGGCCCTAGCGGCCAACGCCGAAAAGGCGCAGGAGGCGTGCCAGCAGGGAGTCAGACAGCCCGTCGACAGCGAGATCGGGGTCTGCGTCGAAATTGTCAGCGCGTAATCCCTGTACGTACTGACGGGTGTTGGCGTCGAGTTCGTCTTCAGTCGTTGTATTGTCGAATGCCATTGTCATGTCCCTTTGAGCAATACAGAGACAGTACTGCAATCATATGTCGAATACGGTGAACGGCCTCACACTGTCGGTCGCGACCTGGCCGACGGTAGATTATGTCGAGTTCAGGCGGTACCACCCACGGTGAGCTGGTCGATCTTCAGCGTGGGTTGGCCGACGCCGACGGGTACCGACTGCCCTTCCTTGCCGCAGGTGCCGACGCCCGTGTCGAGTTCCAGGTCGTTGCCCAGCATCGAGATCTGGTTCAGCACCTCCGGCCCGTCACCGATCAACATCGCGCCCTTGACGGGGGTGGTGACCTTGCCGTTCTCGATCAGGTAAGCCTCGCTGGCGGAGAATACGAACTTGCCCGAGGTGATATCCACCTGGCCGCCGCCGAAATTGGGAGCAAACAGCCCCTTGTCGACCGAGGCGATGATGTCTTGCGGATCGTGCGGGCCGGCCAGCATGTACGTGTTGGTCATGCGCGGCATGGGCATATGGGCGTAAGATTCGCGGCGCCCGTTGCCGGTGGGGTCCACACCCATCAGCCGGGCATTGAGCTTGTCCTGCATATAGCCTCTCAGGACGCCGTTCTCGACCAGCACGTTGTAGCCGCCCGGGGTGCCCTCATCGTCCACGGCGAGTGATCCGCGGCGATTCGGCAGGGTGCCGTCATCGACGATCGTGCACAGGCTGGACGCCACCTGTTCCCCAACGCGACCGGAGAAGGCGGACGTGCCCTTGCGGTTGAAGTCTCCTTCGAGGCCATGGCCGACGGCCTCGTGCAGCAGGATACCGGGCCAGCCGGCGCCCAGCACAACGGGCATCATCCCGGCCGGTGCGGCATCGGCCTCGAGCTGTACGCTGGCCTGGCGCACCGCTTCCCGGGCGTATTGCAGCGGCAGCTCGCCGGACAGGAAGTAATTCAGGTCGGCCCGCGCGCCGCCGCCGGCGTAGCCCTGCTCGCGGCGGCCGTTTTCCTCGAGGATGACGGTGACGTTCAGACGCACGAGCGGCCGGACATCAGCCGCCAGCGTGCCGTCCGAAGCGGCCACGAGCACCAGGTCCTGGTTGCTCGACAGGCTGATGATGACCTGGTCGATACGCGGGTCCAGCGTGCGTGTCTGCGCTTCGATTTCGGCAAGCAGCGCGGTCTTCTGCTCGTCGGAGATGCTGACGAGAGGGTCCAGGGCCGGGTAGAGTACCGGCACGTCACGTCGCTGCCAGGCCTGCAGCGCCTTGTTGTCGCCCTGCCGGGCGATTGCCCGCGCAGCCCCGGCGGAGTGCTCGAGGGCGGCCAGCATCAGTTCGTCCGAGTAAGCGAAGCCAGTCTTCTCGCCGCTGACCGCACGTACGCCGACACCCTGGTCGTGGCTGAAACTGCCTTCGCGGATGATGCGGTCCTCGACGGTCCAGCTCTCCTGCCGGCTAACCTGGAAGTACAGGTCGGCGTAGTCGACGCCACCGCACATCATCGACCCGAGTGTCTTGTTGAGGTGCCCTTCGTCAAGGCCCGCCGGCTCGAGCATTCGGGACATGACGCTGGTAACGGAATTGTCGCTCATAAAACCTATAGTCGCCTGTTGGACAGCGCCGGGAATTCACCGCGAATTCTGCCGGGCAGGTCGGGGTCGATGTCGGCAGCGACGATCCCTTCGCCGTCAGCCAGTTCCCCGAGGACCCGGCCCCACGGATCCACGATAACGGAATGACCCCAGGTCGCCCTGTTATCCGGGTGTTTGCCAGTTTGCCCGGGCGCGATCACATAAGCCAGATTCTCGATCGCGCGGGCGCGCAGCAAGGTCTGCCAATGGGCCTCGCCGGTTGCCCGGGTAAAGGCGGCGGGCACCGTGAAGATGGTCGCACCATCTTCCACGAGCGCCCGAAACAGCTCCGGGAAGCGGAGGTCGTAGCAGATGGTCAGGCCGATGCGCCCGATCGGCGTATCGACGGTGGCCCGGTCGTCGCCCGGATACATCGACCAGGACTCCTGGTAGGACTCCTCGCGATCGGGCAGCTTGACGTCGAACAGGTGGATCTTGCGGTACAGGGCCCGCTGGCGGCCCTTGGGGTCGTACACCGGGCAGGCGCCGTAAACACGGTCCCCGTCGGGCGATACCAGCGGCATGCTCCCGCCCACAATCCAGATGCTGTGGCGCCTCGAAGCATCCGCCAGGAAATCCTGGATGGGCCCGCGTCCGGGCTGCTCGGCATGGCGCACCTTGTCGCGCCCCTTCTCGGGCATCAGCGCGAAATTCTCGGGCAGCACGGCCAGGAAACAGCTGTCAGCAGCCGCTTCGGTCAGCAGGGCATCCGCGCGTTGCAGGTTCGCCTGCACGTCCGACTGGCTGGACATCTGGATTGCCGCGGCACGTATCACTCAGGAATCGTCCTCGGGAACGCAACCGGCCATGGCCCCGCTCAGCGCGAAAACCTCGGGCGATATGCTCTCGATGTCCGGCTCATCGAACGTGCCGCGAATGCCGTAGTAGATCTGGGTGGCTTCCTGCAGAGGCTTCTTGAAGATCTGCGAGAAGATCAGCAAGGCCGCAGCGACCTGTGGTCCTGCGACCAGTGCGCCGGCAACAGGAAGCGCGTTGCCGAAACTGGCACTGACCACGGCCGCTTGTTCGTAGTCGCGGGTCACGAGCCCGGCCCGGCCGACGATGCCGATATCGGCTGCGGGGCTTTCGAGTGACAGATCGCAGGTGTAGGTGTTGCCATCGATCAGCGTGAAGGTGCCCTGAATCTTGTCGAAGGCGAAACCCTTGCCGAACACGTCACGGAAATCGAGCGCGAGCCTGCGCGGCAGGGCAGCCACACTAAGCAGTCCGAACACCCGGCCGGCGCCCGGCTGGACCTCCTCGAGTCGGCCCGGCCCGATCCGCACCTTGACCTCGCCGTCGAGGGATTCGAGCAGTTTCTCGCTGGGCCCACCGGACCAGCTCAGATCCAGCAGCATCGACAGATCGTCCCCCACGATACCGGGCGCGTAGTCGAGCCGCTGCATCGTGGCTTTGACGTCGGTGCTGGTCAGCGACGCCGTGATGGCGCTGCGCGTGCCGGCAGGATCGGACTCGTCGAGGATCCAGCTTGCGTTGCCGATGATCTCGAACGTCTCGTCGCGGGCGATGATGGTGTCCGACTCGAGGCCGTCCGCCGTGCGGTTGAAGTCGGCTTCGACATTGCCAAAGAAGCGCCTGCCGAAAGCCGTCTCCCGGGAACGCACCGAGATCGGGGGCAATGTTCGCGGGTCGACCTGGACCGGTTTGACATCCGGCTCGGTATCGTCGCCCGGCAGCACCAGCCTGTCGGCGTCGACCACGATTGGCCTCCCGGAATTGAAGTCGTAGGGAATAACAGTCGATGCCACGACTTCTTCACCTTCGACTTCGACGTGCCAGTCGCGTGCGCTGCGTTCGAGACGGATGCGGTGATCCAGGAGGTGCTGCCCAAGCACATGCAGGTTGCCGACGCTCATGTCGATTGAACGCACACGATCCATCGTGCCGAACTTGCTCTCCGACTCCTTCGACATCTCGAACCAGCGCCGGATGTGGACGTAGTCGGTCGTACCCCTCAGGTGCAGGCCGCGTGTCTCCGGCAACGCGCTGGAGGTCGGTTCGGTACCGAAGGTCACGATGCCTCGATCCACGTCCCACAGCCCGTCCTGCTTCGTGATCGCTGCCCGCCACGAGAAGACATCGCCGGCCGAACCCGTCGTGTCCACGCGATCGGAGTCCTTGGGCATGAACAGCGTCACGCCGAGATCCACCGACTCCTCGGCCGTCTTGCCCAGGGGCCGCGGCAACCGGATGTCGAGGCCTTGCAGATCGCTGGCGATCTGGATTGTGAACGGCATGGGTTCCTCGACCTGACCCGCCGGAAACAGCAAGCGTGCCGAGAAGCCCATCTCGCCTGTAACGCGGTCTGAGAGCGGCAAGCCGAGTTCGGCCTTCAATGCCTCGGCCGTTGCGGCGCCTGCCGCGTCTGCGATGACCCTGTACTCGGGCATGGATTCCGGCGCCTGTGACAGCTCGATCGCCACCGGCCGGCCGAGCAGAGTAGCCTGTAGCGCCTCGCTGCTGACATTTTCGCGCTCGATGATGATGGTCCCGGACAGGTCGGTCAGCGGCGCCCTGAACCCCTCCATGCTGACGCTGCCGCCGAGCGGCTCGAGCCTTGCCGTGAGCACAAAGTTCTTTGCGTCCCGGATTGGAATGTCGAGTGCGAGGTCGAGGTTCGCGTCACCGGACACCGTGACCTTTTCCAGTTGCCGGCCGAGCATCTCGTTAATCGGGCTATTCACGGACAGCTCGCGCATGGCCGCGAGGGTGCTGTCGCTCCGCGCCCTGATCGTGAAAAACGGATTCCGGAAATCGCCGATCTCGATGCGCGCATCGCGGACGACATTGCCCGCCGTGATCGCGTGATTGCTTTCCGACAACAGGCTCATGTTTTCGATGACCAGGTCGGCGTCCACGATCTCGACCTGGGGCCAGCCGTCCTCGTAGACAATAACGCCGTCACGAATGTTGCTTTCGATCAGTAACTGTCCCTCACCGTTGTCGAACGGCCAGTCCTTCATGTCGCCAAACAGCCGCGCCGTCGCCCGCGGCACCCGTCCCGAGACGATGCCCTCGCGGAACCACTCGCTCATCCTGGGGCGTTTTTCCATATACGGCACGTAGACGCGCGCCGCCGCAAGGTCACTGATGCTGATGACGCTTTCGAGATCGACGAAGGGACGCTTTGCGCCCTCCACCAGGGACACTTCCACACTCGACTCGCTATCGAAGAAGCTGTTGCGCAGCACGATGCTGTCGGACAGCACCGTCGTACGGTCGTTACTACGCCGCCAGATGACTGTCCCGCGGCTGGTATCGAACGCCAGCGGCTGCCCGAGGAGGCCCGGCGCCGTGACCACCAGCCGATCCGAGTCGATCTCCAGGCGTCCACTTGCGCGGTCCGCACGCACTCGGCCGGAAAAACCGCGCACGCCCGGGCGCGAGCCCGCCGCCGCAACGCCGACGTTGTCGAACTCGGCCGACACGTTGAATTGCGGCGTGTCGGTGTCGAGATCACTCAGATTTACAGAGAGGTCGCGAACCACACCGCTCGGATCGAAGTCGCCGAGCATCGTGCTTTGTTCTTCGTTGAGCCAGGGAATAGCGACGGCCGCATCGGCGAAGTTCAGGTACGAGGCCTGCACGTCCACCATCGCAATCTTGCTCGCGTCATTGATCCCGGTCTCGACACGTATCGACGTCAACGGCCACTCGCCCGCTGGCGTCGTCGCCTGGAATTCGCTCGCCGCCACCAGCCAGCCGTCTTCGTCACCGAGAAACTCGAGCCGCCCCTGTAGCGCGAGATCGGTCAGCGTGGCAATTGCGATATTGCGAATATCAACGGTCGCCGCCGCGCTGCGCACGCGCTGCCCCACGACTTCGAGGGAGACCTCGAGATCACCGCGCCCACCGTCGAAGCGCGCCTGCTCCAGCGGTTGCATGGCGGAGATGCCGCGCAGGCGGATGTCGTTCAGATCAAGGCGCACGTCCCAGCTGCGCTCCTCGGCGGGACCGTCGAGGAATTGCACGGCCGAGACGCGCAGCGCCTCGCCAAGCGCCTCGGGCAGCCCGACGTTCGCATCGATCGTCATGCGAACGTCGTCGCGATTGATGACCAGCGACGGAATATCGAAGGTCTTCGGTCGCTCGTCACCCGGTTGCAACAGGTCCAGCTGGATATCCTCCAGCCGGATTTCTATCGGGCCGAGGCCGCCATCCTCATTGTCCTCCGACGGTTCGCGCGGCGGCAACAGCTGGTCAATCGGGCTACCCTGTATCGACCACGTGCCGTTCGCGAGCTGCCGCACCTCCAGGGTCGTGTCTCGCACCACGACGCGATCGACAACGGCCTGGCGGTCGAACAGAAGGTTGCTGAGCGCAACACCGACGCTGACCTGCTCGGCGGCGACAATGCGCGCCAGCGTATCCTCGCTGATCAGCTCGGCATCGTAGAACTCGACTTCGGGACCGCTGAGTCCCCAGCGCGCGTCCATGCCGGAGAACTCGACAGACATGCCGATCGCAGCACTCGCCCAGCCCTTGATGTCCTCCTGGTACTCCGGCAGCCGCGGCAGGAACAGCCGAAACAGGCCCACGGCGATGGCAAGCAGAATCACGATGCCGCCTGCCAGGTAGGCAAAGAACCGGAAGATGCGTTTCAGAAAGTTCTTCATTACATCAGCACGACGTCGAACTGGTCCTGCACATACAGCGCTTCGGGCTGCAGCCGAATCGACTTGCCGGTCTGCTCCTCCAGCGTTGCCAGGCTCGGCGCCTGCTCGTCCAGAAGGAGCTCGATAACGTCCTGGTGCGCCAATACCAGCGCCTCGGCAAACTCGAATTGCCGGGACTGGCGGATGATTTCCCTGAAAATCTCAAAACACACGGTCTCGGCGCTGAGTACGAATCCACGGCCCTCACAGCTTGGACAATCGTCACAGAGAATGTGCTGCAAACTCTCGCGAGTCCGCTTGCGCGTCATCTCGACCAGGCCGAGCGGCGAAACCGGGCTGATCTGGTGCCGCGCGTGATCGGACGCCAGCGACTGCTGCAGCAGCTGCAGGAGATTGGCGCGATGCTCGGGCTCTTCCATGTCGATGAAATCGACGATGATGATGCCACCGAGGTTCCTGAGCCGCAGTTGGCGCGCGATCGCCACGGCGGCCTCGAGATTGGTTCGGTATATGGTCTCCTCGAGATTGCGATGACCGACGTATCCGCCCGTGTTGACGTCGATCGTGGTCATGGCTTCGGTCTGGTCGAAGATCACATAACCCCCTGATTTCAAGGGGATCTTTCGATCCAGTGACTTGCGAATGTCGTCTTCGATCCCGTGCAGGTCGAAGATGGGACGACGCCGCTGATACAGCTCCAGCATCGGCGCTACGGGGGGCAGGAAAGTCTCGGCGAACTCTTGCATGGCTTCAAAATCTGCTTGCGAATCAACGAGAATCTTCTCGACGTCACTCGTCACGAGGTCGCGCAGCACCCTCAGGGGCAGCGACAGGTCCTCGTGTATCAGGCTTTTTACCTCAGCCTTGCTGCACCGTTCCTGAACGACATCCCAGAGCTTGACCAGGAACTTGAGATCCGCGCGCAGTTCGTCGGCCGTGGCGCCCTCGGCGACCGTCCGGACGATGGCGCCGCATTCGAGGCCGGCTTCTTCGAGCAGGCCGGCGACCATTTCGCGCAGCCGTTCGCGCTCCTCGGCATCCTCGATACGGGCCGAGATACCCACGCTGTCGCCCTTGGGCAGCAGCACCAGGTGTCTCGACGGCAAGGTGATGAACGTCGTCAGGCGCGCCCCCTTGTTGCCCAGCGGGTCCTTCACTACCTGCACCAGGACGTCCTCGCCCTCACGCACGAGGTCGCGGATGCCCGGCAGTTCATCGCTTTCGCCGGTGCCGTTCTGCTGCCGGACGATATCGGACACGTGCAGAAAAGCCGTTCGCTGCAGACCGATATCCACGAATGCCGCCTGCATGCCCGGCAGCACGCGGGAAACGCGGCCCTTGTAGATGTTGCTGATCACCCCGCGCCGCGCGGAACGCTCAATGTAGACTTCCTGCAGGATGCCGCTCTCGAGCAGGGCTGCACGCACCTCGCTCGGCGTCACATTGATCAGAATCTCTTCTTTGAGGGATTCGTCGGTCATTCGGCCCAGAACCTCAACCCTGCATCCTGCAGCAGTTCTATTGTCTCGTAGACCGGCAGCCCTACAACGCCCGAATAGCTGCCGGTGATGTTTGCCACGAACATGCCGCCGCGCCCCTGGATGGCATACGCGCCCGCTTTGTCCGCCGGCTCTCCACTTTGCCAGTAAGCCAGCGCCTCGTCAGGACCAATTTCCCGAAACCGGACATCCGTGGATGACAGGGCGACCCGCATCTCGCGGTCGTCCCACACGGCAACCCCGGTCAGGACCCGGTGGGTGCGACCGGAGAGCCGCGCCAGCATGTCCAGCGCGCCGGCCTGATCCCGCGGCTTGCCGAATATCTCGTCGCCCAGCACAACGGCCGTGTCAGCGCCGATCACGACGGCGGGCGCCTGCGGCGCCCCTGCCCGCGCCTTCTCCTGCGCAAGCCGCAGCACCATGTCGTCGGCAGACTCGCCGTCGAGCTGGCGCTCATCCAGGTCGGCGCCGCCGGACGTGAACTCGAGACCGAGCGCCGCCAGGATTTCCCGGCGCCGCGGTGACGATGAGGCAAGATGTAAGGGATTATTCGCGATGATATGGGTGGCCGGCCTGCAGGGACCGGGCGCGGTAGAGCTGTTCGGCGAACAGGACGCGCGCGAGCCCGTGCGGCAGGGTTAGCTTTGACAAAGACCAGGTTATTTTCGCACGTTCGGCGCAGTCGGCGGAAATGCCGTCGGGCCCGCCGATGATGAAGCACAGGTCTCGTCCGTCGGCCTGCCAGTCCGCGAGTTTCCCCGACAGTTCGGTGCTCGTGAACTGGCGCCCGCGTTCATCGACGAGCACGACCTGCTCGGCGGG
>JAAUYF010014843.1_pt1 | contig 21000 bp, 21 predicted proteins | sample 7278051 | NCBI WGS metagenome assembly JAAUYF01 (sample SAMN14350202, study PRJNA611818) | marine sediment metagenome | isolation source: surface marine sediment (0.6m) | place: French Polynesia: Moorea | collected 2018-08 | reverse complement strand
TGCGAATCGCCTCCAGCGCGGACTTGCCGATGAAGTCGGGCTTGTCGAAATCGACCAGCCGTTCCATGCCCATATCGAGCGGGTTTTCCGCGGGCGTCCTGTCGGAGCCGAAATCGAGCACGCCGCCCTCGATGCGGCGAATCCGGTTCGGCGAGCCGGGCGCGAGGCCCAGCGGCTTGCCGGCGGCCATGATGATTTCCCACAGTTCGTCGCCGCGGTCGTAACCCTGCAGGTAAACCTCGAAGCCGACCTCCGAGCTGAAGCCGGTGCGCGAAATCACCACGTCGATGCCGTCGACGGCGGCGTGCATCCAGTGGTAATACTTTAGATCGAGGATCGCGTCGCCGAACACGGCCGCGACGATGTCGGGCGAGCGCGGGCCCTGCACCTGCAGCGGGTAGACGTCGGGGGTGCCGATCTCGACGTCGTGTCCCGAGTAGGTCGCCACCCCTTTGGCCCACAGGTACATGTCGGCATCGGCGGTCGACAGCCAGAAACGGTCGTCGGCGATGCGCAGCATCACCGGGTCGTTCAGAATGCCGCCCTCCTGGTTGGTCATTACCAGGTAGCGGCACTGGCCCACCGCGACCTTACGTACGTCGCGCGGGGTCAGCAGGTTGGTGAAGACCTCGGCATCGGGCCCAGATATTTCCACGCAGCGCTGCACCGCGACGTCCCACATGGTCGCGCGTTCGATCGTGGCCCAGTATTCGTTGACGGGCGTGTCGTAACCTACCGGCATCCACATGCCGTTGTAGGGATGGAATTCGGTCGCGCCGTATTTCAGGCTCGAAGCAAAGTAGGGCGATTTACGGATACGCGGATTCAGTCCGTGGGCTTTCATATCGATTGGGTCTGGCTCGCTGGTCGCGCAAGTTTGTCATTGCGAGCGCAGCGAAGCAATCTTGCTGTAGCTGGGAGATTGCTTCGTCGCTGCGCTCCTCGCAATGACGCGAGGGCCGGAAGATTCCCGCCTGCGCGGGAATGACGAAGGGAAACGCGGGAATGACGAAGGTGGGCACGGGAATGACGAAGGGAAACGCGGGAATGACGAAGGTGGGCACGGGAATGACGAAGGGAAACGTCGGGATGACGAAAGGGGGAGCGGAAATGGCCTGGTTGCAGCGTGCTCGAAATCCGCTGTTTTTCGAATCGGTGTTTATTTATGATGGCCGGATGAAACGGCTATTCGCGTTAGTTACGATGTTGTCCATTATTCCGGGATTGGCCGTGGCCGCGGCGTTCGACTACCCGATGCGGGCCGAGGCCGTGGCGGATAACGTTTACGCGATCATAACGCCGACGCGTGAGCTCCCCAACGCGGGCAATGGCGGCTGGAATTCCAACAGCGCCTTCGTGGTTACCGACGCCGGCGTGCTGTTGTTCGACAGCGGCAGCTCGGCCGGGATAGGCGAGGCGATAAAAAACACCATCGCCACGGTGACCCGGCAGCCGGTGCGCTGGATCGTCAATTCGCATGCGCATGGCGACCACTGGCTGGGCAACGCGGCCTTCGCCGACAGCGTCGAGGGGATATTCGCCACCGCTGAGGTGATCGATGCCATCGAGCGGGACGGCGCGGGCTGGGTGGGCCGCTTCGATCGAATGACCGGCGGCGTCACCGGGGACTCCGTAATCCTGGCGCCCGACCGCAGCGTCGATCGGGAAACGGAATTATCGCTCGGCGGAGAGACGGTCGTGTTCATGCTCTCCGGCGGCAGCCATTCCCCCGGCGACCTGATGCTCTGGCTGCCGCGGGTAAAAGTCCTCGTCAGCGGCGACGTGGTTTACTCCGACCGCATGCCTTCTACCAATGCCGGCGATTTGCGCCAGTGGATCGGGATGCTGGACCGATTGCAACAGCTTCAGCCGCGGGTCGTGATTCCCGGCCACGGCGCGGTCACCGATATCTCGGGGCTCGACCGTTTGCATTCGCTGTTGAGCCAGTTGTGGGCGGCGGTCGAGGAAGGGGTCGACGAAGGTCTCAGCGATTTCGAAATGCTGCCCCGGGTCAGCGAGTCGCTGGCGCCGTTCAGGTCTCACTATCCGGGCCTCGACGAAAAACTCAGGCGCGACCTGTCGCACGTGTTCCTGCAGGTCGAGGCCGCGGCATTCGAATAGTCCGCCCGATAACCGCATTCGCCCAGGTGGCGTGGCTTGAAAGATGCCGCGACTTCCTGCTAGGCTGTGGCGGAATAACAATAACTTGCGGGACGCCTGGTTCGTCTGCCTTGATTTAAACAAGTATAAAACGCGCAGGGCGCGGCCCTGCCTGGCGGGGTGATGCGGCACAAACTGATTCAACAGCGCTTCGGCTTGATGTGGCTGGGTTACCTGGTCGCCATCTGCGCCTGGTATGCCGCGGTCAAATGGCTGCCGATCTCGTCCTTTCAGCGTTTGCCCGATCCGCTGACCGTGGTCATCGAATGGTTCAACCCGGATCCCGACTACGGCCTGTCGGTGTTCACCGTGGATTACTACCTGCACATCTGGTACAGCACCTACCGCGCCACCGCGTCTTTCCTGCTGGCGGTGATCCTCGGCGTGCCGCTGGGGATCCTGATGGGCTGGCGCGTCAAGGTCAACGAGTATGCCTCGGCGCTGCTCAGCATCCTGCGGCCGATCCCGCCGCTGGCCTGGGTGCCGGTGGCGATCCTGATCTTCCCGGGGAGCGAGCCCGCGGTCATTTTCGTGACTTTCCTGGTGGCGTTTTTCGCCACCACGATGAACACCCTGCTCGGCGTGCGCTCGATCGACAGCGACTATTTCCGCGCCGCCGAATGCCTCGGCGCCAAACCAGCGGATATTCTGCGCGACGTCATTATCCCGGGCGCGCTGCCGTCGATTTTCACCGGCCTGCAGATCGCGATGGGCGCCGCCTGGTTCTCGCTGGTGGCCGGTGAAATGATCGCCGCGCAGTACGGCCTCGGCTTCATGATCCTCGAGTCCTACAACCTGGTGCAGTACCCGACCATCGTCATCATGATGGTCACGCTGGGTATCGTCGGCTATGCCAGCAGCGCGGTCATCCGTATCGTCGGCAACCGGCTGATGCGCTGGCGCGAGCAATCGATCGGCCTGGCGGCGGCCTGAGCGGGGCGGTCCGGAATCCATGAGCGCCAGTTCCCAACTCCTCGAGCCTGCCGCCGATTCGAACCTAGGCCACTTGAGCGTGGAGAACGTCAGCAAGATCTACGATCCGCACGGCGTGCACGTCGAGGCGCTGCGCGACTGCAGCCTCGAAATTCCGGCGGGCGATTTTATCGCCGTGGTCGGTCCCTCGGGCTGCGGCAAGAGTACCCTGCTGAACATTCTCGCCGGTTTCGATAACCTGACCGGCGGCCAGGTTCTGCTCGACGACGAGCCCCTGGCCACCGTCGATCATCCGCCGCGCCCCGGGCCCGACCGCGTGGTCGTGTTCCAGAACGGCGCGCTGTTCCCGTGGAAAACGGTGCTGCAAAACGTGGTTTACGGGCTGGTGGTGCAAAACCGCATGTCCGAAACCGAGGCCAACGAGATGGGCATGGCCCTGCTGGCGAAGACGGGCAACCTCGATCGCATCGCGCATTCCTATCCGGGACAGCTCTCCTCGGGCATGCAGCGCCGGGTCGAGATTCTGCGCGCGCTGATCAACAATCCGCGCATCCTGCTGCTCGACGAGCCTTTCCGCGCCATGGATACGGTGTCCAAAACCACGATGCACCGGCATTTGCTGGACATATACGACCAGTATCACAAGACCGTTTTCTTCATCACCCACGATCTCGACGAGGCCATCTTCCTGGCCGATACCGTGGTCGTGATGACGACGCGCCCCGGCACGATCAAGCTCAGGCTCGAGGTCGATCTGCCGCGGCCGCGCACCCGCGAAACCATCACCAGCCACCGCTTTCTCGAGCTGAAGCAGCAGGCGGTGGCCGCGGTGCACGAGGAGGCGAAAAAAGCCTTCGAGCGCGGCGAACGGGAGCTGGCCTGATGGCGGGGGCTGCGACCATGCCGGTAAAGCCCTCGCGCTGGCGCAAGATCAAGTGGCGCGGTGTCGTTTCGGTGGTCAGCTTTTTCGTACTCTGGCACCTGGCGGTGGTGCTGGAGTTTTCCGGTTTCGCCGAATTGCCCACGCCGATCCAGACGCTGCAAACCTTTTTCTCCGATTACGTCGCGGACGCCGGCTACTGGGGCTCGTGGGTGGTCAGTTTCGAACGCGTGCTTTACGGTTTTATCATCGCGCAGATTCTCGGTATTCCGCTGGGTCTGCTGTTCGGCACCAGCCCGAAGTTCCGCGACATGTTTTTCCCGGTGTTCGAGCTGCTGCGGCCGATTCCGCCGCTGGCCTGGGTGCCGATTTCGATCCTGTTCTGGCCCACCAACGAATCGAGTATCGTCTTCATCACCTTTATCGGCGCGTTCTTCGTGATCGTGATCAACGTCTTCGACGGTGTCGGCAGTATCCAGAAGGAGCACATGTGGCTGGCCCGCTCGCTCGGCGCGACCCGTATGGCGATATTCAGGCGCATCATGCTGCCGTCGGTGATTCCGTCGATCGCGGTCGGCATGACGCTCGGCATCGCGATTACATGGAACGTGGTCATCGCCGCGGAAATGATCGCCAGCGACAGCGGCCTCGGGCGCATGACCTGGGAGGGCTACGTCAGTTCGACGCCGGAGGTCGTGCTGATCGGCATGATCAGTATCGGCCTCGCCGGCTACCTGTCGTCGATTACGGTCGACTGGGTCGAGTCGCGGATGATGCCCTGGCGGGAGAAGCGATAACGGCCATGGTCGATGCCAGCAACGAAACCGGCCAGAACCTCAAAGGGCACATTGTCATCCGCGACCTGGCGCGTGGCTTTAGCGACAAGGATGGCAACGCGATCAGCGTCATCGAGAATTGCTCGGTCGATTTCGAGCCCGGACTGCTCAACGTGGTCATGGGCAAGTCGGGCTGCGGCAAGTCCACGCTCGCCTACCTGCTCGCCGGCTACCTGAAACCCGACCGGGGCACGATCGAAATCGACGGCCGCGCGGTAACCGACCCGGGTCCCGACCGCATCATGGTGTTCCAGGAAACCGCGCTGTGGCCGTGGATGAGCGTGACCGACAACGTTATTTTCGGCCCGCTGGTGCGCAATGCCCTGCCTAAAGCGGAGGCCAGGGACAGGGCCGAGGAGTTACTCGAGCGCTTCGGCCTGATCGATTTCAAGGACAAGTATCCCGGGCAACTATCGGGCGGTATGAAACGGCGCGCCGAAATCGCGCAGGCGTTGATCAACAGCCCCGATATCATGATCCTGGACGAACCCTTCCGCGGCCTCGACGTGATGACACGGGAGCTGTTACAGGAGTACTATCTGCAATTGTTCGAGGATACGCATTTGACCACGCTGTTTATCACGTCCGAACTGGAAGAGGCCCTGTTCCTGGCCGACCGCCTCTACGTCATGACCGAGGCGCCGAACAATATCGACCAGGTGATCGAGATCGACCTGCCGCGGCCGCGGAGTTTCGAGGTGACCGCCACCGAGGAATATCTCGAGCTGAAACAAATCGCGATGAACCACCTGTACGCAGGTGCCGAAGAACTGATGTAACAGGAGTGCGCAGGACAACAATCGCAACAGGCAACAACCAATGGGTAACATGAGGAGCAAGTAATGAGAGTTAAAAAACCAGTGAATTTCGTCGCGGGCCTGATCCTGGCCCTGTTCAGCGGCTCGCTGCTGGCGGCGGAACCTGTCGACATCACCTACGGCTACCACCCCTACTGGACCGGTGGCTGGAACGGGGTGATTATCAAGCACAAGAAGCTGCATGAAAAATACCTGCCCAAGGGCAGCACGGTAAAATTCGAGGCGCACCTGACCGGGCCGCCGATGGTCAACGCGCTGCTCGCCGACAAGATGCAGATCGGCACCATGGGCGACATGCCGTCGCTGGTCGCCACCACCAAGCGCAAGATCGCCGATATCCGCCTGGTGTCGACGCCGATGTTCAGTAACGGCCAGAACTGCAACAAGATCGTGGTGCCGGCCAGCGCACCCGACTTCAACAGCGTCGAGGAAGCCGGCAAGTGGCTGAGCGGCAAACCTTTCGCGGTGCACCGCGGCACCTGCGCCAACCGTTTCGTCGATTCGATCATCGCCAAGGGCGCGTTCAAGCCGTCCGACCGCCTGAGCATGACCATCGAGGTCATTACCAGTAACCTCGAGGCCGGCAAGCTCAAGGGCGGCGCGGCGATGTGGGAACCGCATGCGCGGCGCGTGGTCGAGGCGGGGCACGCGAAGTACGTCGCCACCGGCGCGCCCTGGGGCGAGACCGACGCCGACTTTACCCTGATGCGCCAGGATTTCATCGAGAATCACCCGGAGGCAGCGATCGGCTGGATGAAGGCCGAGATCGAGGCGATGCAGTTCATCATCGATAACCCGGAAGAGACCGTCGAAATTCTCTACGAGGAACTCACCGGTTATCCGAAGGCCACGATCTGGTCCGCGATCTACGAAGAGAATCCCAAGGCCATCGGCGGCGACCCGGTAACCTACGAGGCGAAGATGATCTTCGACGACGACGTCGTAACGCTGATGAATAACGGTTACGCTTTTTTGCATGAGCTGAAGGTGCTCAAGTCGCCCGACGCGCCGCCGAACGCCTACAACGACATGCCGATCAAGAAAGCGCTGGCGGAAATGGGCCTGAGCGCGCCGATCGGCAAGATCGAGGGCAAGCCCCGCTCGACGCGGCCTTACTAGAAATCGGCTGATCGCTTATTGAGTCCTGGTCGCATCCGCGACCGGGATTTTTTTTTGCCCGGTGTCTGACTGACGGTGTGCAGCGCGGATCAGGCGCGCTTGATCGCGAGCTCTACCTTGAGCGGCTTGCGCAGGTCGTCGAGCACCGGGCAGTGGCGATTCACCGCTTCGCGTAAACGCTCGATATCCTCGTCCGAGGCGTCGCTCTCGATCTCGATTTCGCCGTAAACCTCGGAGAAGCCGGCCGCGACGCCTTCCTCGACGTCGAAAAATCCGCGCGCGTCGGAGACCCCGGTGCAGCTGACGGCGACGCTCTTCAGGTCTATATCCATTGCGTCGGCGTAGAGGCGATAGGTGACTTCGTGGCAGGCGGCGAGCGCCGCGAGCAGCAATTCGCTCGGTCTCGGCCCCTGGTTGGTGCTGCCCATGTTTTCCGGCTGATCGACGATCACGTCGAAATCGCGGGTTTTGGCATGGCTGCGAAACGCTTCCACGAGCCGGCTTTTCGCGTGCACTTCGACCCGGCTCTTCTCCGGTTTGTTTGTCAATATCTCCTGCTTGTGCTGGAAGACTGCCTTAAAGTTACTCATGAGCCGGACCCCGGTAGCAACGAATAGTCGAGGGCGTATTATACGAATGGAAGCGGCGGGCGAGCCAGTTTTGATGTGGGCGGTGTCGGTCTAGAAAGCCGCAGCACCTTTTTCCAGCCACAGGAAAGTATCGTCCCGGAAACCGGCCTCGATGGCGCGCTTGCGCAGTGCTTCCGCTTCCTGGTAGGACAGCCCGCCCCCCAGAATCAGCGGATAATGACTGGTGCCGGGATAGGGCACCCAAACCGAGGCATTCGGGAACTGTTCGTCAAAGGTAGGGCCGACCTTGCGCTTTACCCGGTCCAGCTCGCTTTCTACATCCTGTCTTCTGACCGACGAGGCGGCAATAACGGCATAGCGTTTCCCTTCGTAAGTCTTCTGGATCGCGGAGGAGAGGGTTGCTTCGCGATCTTCTTCGGCCGTCGGTTGCTCCGCCTGTTCCAGCGTGTTTACAAAGGCAAACATTTGCTCGCGCACCCGGCGTTCGACCTCCTTCGTTACCAGTTGCTCGGTATCGGCTATCAGTGCCGTCGTTTCCTTGTCGATATCCGACTTGATCTCGGGCCTGAGGGTGCTTATGACCCGGCTGGACATTTCGTTCTTGTACTTTTGCTCGAAGCTATCGACAACTTGCTTGACGACGTATTCTTCACCCTTGTCGACAATGACCTTTTCCAGGCCGTCGATGATCTGGCTGATGGAAACGAAACCGAAAACGGTAAACAGGACCGTCACTCCGGCAACCCAGGTAATTAATCTTTTCCTCGCTGCCTGGAATATTTCGTCGGAAGCTTTCGACTTTTGTGCCTCGGTCAATTCCGATAGCTGGGAGCTCAGGCTCTCGTTTTCAGCCTCCAGTCGAGCGACTTTTTTCCACAGATCAAAATCCTGTTCCGGCATGGTCAGTTCCCTTGTCAAAAGTATGATTATGAAAAAAGCGCCGCGGCCAATCGATGATCCAGGTCAATGCGGCAAATTTTTAATTTCCCGAGGTGCTGTCCTTTAGCGCCTTGCCGCCTTTTTCCAGCGTCTCGCCGCTCTTCTCGATCAGTGTCTTGCCGGTTTGCTTGAGTTTTTCCTGTACCGTGGGCGCGGTAAAAGGATTGCTGAAAACAGGACGATCCCGGCCGATGTTGACGCCGAACCAGAGGCCGAGCAAAAGGCCGATGACAATACCGCCCAGCAGTGTCTTTATCGTTTTCATGGCTGAATCCCCGAGCAATTGGCCTGGTCGGCGCCAGTTTCAGCTAAACGGGCCCGTCTTGTCCAGCGCGGTAAATCGTTCGCGACGCAATCCCGGCCGGCAGCGGCTGACGTCAGAGCCGGGTTCGCACCGGGATGCCGAAACTCGAGCGCGCGCCGAAGCCCCTGATCGACATCCGCAGGTCCTGGGCGAAATTATATCGATTGAGCCTGAACAGGCCGGGCACCCCACCGAGCGACTCGTCCAGGCCGAGCTGCTGGGTACCGAGCTGTATGTCGTCCTGGCCGACGACGCTGATCGCCGCCGGTATCTCGTCGATAGCCTTTTCGACACGGGTGGCGGTTATCGTAATCGGACCCGGTCCGCTGTCCTCGGCGGCGCAGAGCGTCGGCAAGACGCAGGCTATTAGCAGCGATATCCGGGGCGGTTTAATGGGTGATGCCTGCCTGCGACGCGGCTCGATTCGATCCGTCATGAGCGCCCGGCGGTCCGCTGCCTAGTCGAAACCGAGCACATCGATCCGGATGCCCGAGTACCACTCGGCGACGTTCGCAATTTCCTGCTCCGACAGGCTTTTGGCTATCGGGGTCATTTGCGGGTGATCGATTCGGCCCGAGCGGTAGGCCAGCATCCTGTCGATCAGGTATTCTCCGGGTTGTCCGCTCAGGAAGGGAACGGTTGCCGCGCTGGCGTCGGGCACGGAGCGCCCGTCGACGCCGTGGCAGTGCCCGCATAGCTGCTCCGCTTTTGCCTTGCCCGACGCTGCGCCCGGTTCGAGTTGATCTTCCGCGAGCGTGGCGTTGCCGGACAGCTCGATCTCGAGGCCGGAGTACCACGCGGAGACGTTTTCTATGTCCTGCTCCGATATCATGCGCGCGACCAGTGTCATTTGTGCATGCTCGAGACTCCCGGAGCGGTAGGCCTTCAGCCTTGTAACCAGGTAGTCCCGGCTTTGCGCGGTCAGTATCGGCGACAATGCCGAGTTTCCGCCGCTCCCGCTCAGACCGTCGAGCCCGTGGCAATTGGCGCAGACCTGGTCGGCCTTGATCCTGCCCGCGGCGACGGCATCGCTGGCGCCCGCGGCCGATCCATGGGCGAGGGCGATCGCCGCGAGTATGCCCAGCGCGGCGATGCGAAAACCTGCTGTTACCGGGGTTCCGGCGGCTGGTTTGCGGCTAACATCGCGGCAGTGCCGGCCTGCGGTGTCGAATCTCCGCCGAACGGAGAGTAGTTCGAGTCTCATGGCTGTACAGCGAAAGCGGCGAGCCGGCTATCGCAGCCGGCCCGCCGGTGTGCCGGTCTCAGGAACCTTCGTACGAGATTCGGTAGACGACGCCGGCCTTGTCGTCCGAAACCAGGAGGGAGCCATCCACGTACTGCTGTACGTCGACCGGGCGTCCCAGGTAAGTACCCATCTCGGTCATCCAGCCCTCGGCAAAGGGCTCCGTCTTCGCGGCATTGCCGTCGTCGTCGAGGTAAGTCACCATGACCCGGGCGCCGCGCGGCTTGACCGCGTTCCACGAACCGTGCTGCGCACTGAAGATGGCGTTGCGATACTTTTCGGGGAACATCGTGCCGGTGTAAAACATCATGCCGAGGTCCGCGGCATGCGCGATCGTTTCGACCTGCGGCTTGCAATACTTGTCGGCGTAAGCCTTCGGAATATCCTTGTCCGCGTATTCGTTGGTCCTGACGTCGCCGCCGCCATAGTAGGGATGGCCGTACCAGACGTCGGGGCCGAGACCGCAGGCCTTGTTCAGCTCGCCGGGCGGGGTTTCATCGCCCATGCCATCGACCTGGTTGTCGGTAAACCACAGGCTGCCGTCCTTCGGGTTGAATGCGTGGCCGACCGAGTTACGGATTCCGATCGCAACCACTTCACGCTCGAGTTCGCCCGGGAAGCGGTTGAAACGGATCATGCCGCCGATACCCACTTCGTCGTACAGCGGGTACTTGTCCGGCCCGGCGACGTTGAACGGCTGCCCCATGCTGACATAAAGCTTGTTATCGGGGCCGATCGCGCAGACCCGTGCGGTGTGATTGTAGGACTCCTCTTCCGGCGGAATCAGCTGCCCCTGGGCGATGATCGGTATCGCCACCGTGTCGGGGCTTTCCATGAAGTACTCCGCCGCGGGGAACCACAGGACGCGATTGCGCTCGGCGATGTAAAGATGACCGTCGGCCGAATAGCAGGGGCCGTTCGGAATGTCGAAGCTGACCGTCGGCGCAAACTGTTCGACGGTATCGGCGACGTTGTCCATGTCCCTGTCGGTGGCTTGCCAGACCTTGGTCTTACGGGTACCGATCCAGACCGCGCCCTTGTTGCGGCTGACCGCCATGTGGCGTGCATCGGGAACCACCGCGAACAGTTCGATCTTGAACCCGGCCGGCATCCTGATGTTGGGCAGGATATTCTTGCGGATGTTGGCGGCAAACTTCGTGTCCTGCTCTATGACTTCGCCGCGCGTTCCCCCGGTACTTTTGAAACTGCTGAGTTTTTGGATGTTCTCCTCATCACCGGCCGCGTAAGCACTCTGGCCGGACAGCGAGAGCAGAAAAGCCGATACGATAAACGATAGTGGTTTTTTCATCAGATCCCCCTCGGTTGTGGCGTGTTTTTTATTCGGAACCGAATTCGTTCATTATTACACCTAAAATCGAAAAAGGCGAACCGAACCCGATCAGGTCGGAGGATGGTAAACATTCGACGACGCACCGACGATGCAGGTTGAATTTAAATTGCGCCTCCTGCGGACTTCCCCTGGTTATCTCCTGCCGTGTATCCGGCTCGAGGCCTTACGGTTCATTTCGCACACTCCAAATCTCATGATTTATAAATGGCGACAGTTTACCTGTTTGATTATTTAGTGAGCCTTCACGGTAATCCCCAAGGTATAATATTTCCTTAAATCTACCCGGGAACGACTATGCCGTCTGCCAACGAGAGCCAGAACCTCGCCATCTTTTGCGATTTCGAAAACGTGGCGCTGGGCGTCCAGGACGCCCGCATCAAGAAATTCAATATCGACCTGGTGCTGGAGCGCCTGCTGGTCAAAGGTACGGTGGTAGTCAAGAAGGCCTACTGCGACTGGCAGCGCTACCGCGAGTTCAAGCCGGTAATGCACGACGCGGCGTTCGAACTGATCGAGATCCCGCATACGCGCCAGTCGGGCAAGAATTCCGCCGATATCCGCATGGTGGTCGATGCGCTCGACCTTTGTTACACCAAGGAGCATATCGACACCTTCGTCATCGTCAGTGGTGATTCGGATTTTTCGCCGCTGGTGAGCAAGCTCAGGGAAAACAACAAGACCGTCATCGGCGTGGGGGTGAAGAGCTCGACCTCCGATCTGCTGATGAACAATTGCGACGAATTCATTTTCTACGACGATCTCGCCCGGGAAGAGGCATCCAGCCAGCAGCGCAAGCAAAAGCCGGCGGCGAAGAAAAAGGCGGCCGCCCAGGGGGCGGCGAAAAAAGACGCCGACGCGCGCAGCGACGAAGACAGGCTGGACGAGGCTGTGGGACTGCTCATGGAAACGGCCGAGGCGCTTTACGCGGAACGCGGCGACCGCGAAAAACTGTGGGGTTCCATGATCAAGCAGGCGCTGAAACGGCGCCGCCCGGGTTTCAACGAGAGTTATTACGGCGTGCGCTCGTTCAGCGACCTGCTGGAGGAAGCCGAGCGCCGCGGCCTGATGAGCCTGTCGCCGGACGAGCGCTCCGGCGGTTACGTGATCCAGAAGATCGCGGCCGACTAGCTCGATAAAACCTGATCTGCCACTGTTCGATAGTGACGCCTGGCCTGGTTCGTCGGCCCGGAATTCAGGCGGGATTAAGCTAAGCGTCGGCATAATCACCCGGTCCGCGGGCTTCGATGAGGGGGTCATCCTGCGATTGGCGTTTTGCGATTTTTTTCGCGAAACCCGCGGAATACAAGGCTGCTGGAATGGAGTAAACTTTTGGGCAAAACCCGGAACGCGAGGAAATACGTCATGACCAGATTTCGCCTGTGCCTGGGCTCTGTTGCGATCGGATTATTGCTGCTCGCGGGCTGCAGCAGCAAAACCGCGGTCGAAAGCGACCTGAAGATCGCCGGGGCGCCCGACTGGGTCAACGAGGGCAACCAGATGCTCAAGGACCGCGGCGGACGCCTGTTTCACGGCATCGGTTCGGCGCCGCCGATGGGCGATTTGTCGCTGCAGAAAAGCACCGCCGACGACCGCGCGCGTGCCGAGCTGGCGCGTGTTTTCAGCTCGTACATGAAAGTCGTTTCCAACGATTACAGCGCCGCCGCCGGTGACGGCGACACGCAGTTGAGCGAGCAGGCGGTAACCCGCCAGATCGACAGCCTGACGCAGATCAACCTCAGCGGCGCCAAAATCATCGGCCGCTGGCGCGACGAGGACAGCGGTACGATCTGGTCGCTGGCCGAGCTGGATATCAGGCAAATGCAAAAAACCCTCGACGCGGCGATGCAGATGAGCCCGGCGCTGCGCGATTTTCTCGCCAGCGAAAGCGAGTCGATATTCGACCGAATGACAGGAGCCGAGCAATGATCAGGTTCCCGGCAGCTGCACTGGCCACGGCCCTGTGTCTTACCCTCGCATTATCCGCCTGCGCCACCCGCGTCGAGCGCATCGACGTCGACGAGACCCGCGATCTCAGCGGCGAATGGAACGATACCGACTCGCGCCTGGTGTCCGAGGAAATGGTGCGCGATGCGCTGGCGCGCCCGTGGCTGGATAATTTCATCAACGAGAAGGGCAATTTGCCCGCGGTCATCGTCGGCGAGGTGCGCAACCTGAGCCACGAGCATATCAATGTCGCTACCTTCGTCGGCGATATCGAGCGCGAGCTGCTCAATTCCGGCGGCGTGCAGTTCGTCGCGTCGAGAATCGAGCGCGGCCAGGTCCGCGAGGAGCGCAAGGACCAGGAATTGCACGCCAGCGCCGAAACCGCCAAGCGCATGGGCGAGGAGCTCGGCGCCGATTTTATGCTGCAGGGCGCGATCAATACCATCCTCGACACCGAGGGTAAGGAGCAGGTGCGCTTTTACCAGATCGACCTGTCGCTGATCAGCCTGGCCGACAACCGCAAGGTCTGGGCCGGGCAAAAGAAGATCAAGAAGTTCGTCAAGAAAAATTCGATTCGCTGGTAAGCGTGGCACATGAGGTGTACGGACCCGAAGCCGCTGGCACTGCTGGCCGTGTCCGCTCTGGCGCTAAGCCAGGCTGCCTGCGTGACCGGTATTGGCTACCACAAGGGCGATCTGGAGTACTATCTGAGCAACAATCTCACCGCCGAGGCGCTGGAAATAGTCGAATCGCGCCGGGGCGGGTCGCGCAACGAGAGCGTCAACCTGCTGGACAAGGCCATGCTGTTGCGCATGCAGCAGCAGTTCGAGGCCAGCAATGCCGCGTTCGAACAGGCCAAGGATATCATCGAGGCGCTCGATGCAGTCAGCCTGCGAGAGCAGGCCGCCGCGGTAACGATCAACGATTCGATGCGCAGTTACCTGCCGCGGACCTTCGAGCGCGTGCTCGTGCATTGCTTCAAGGCGATGAATTACCTGGAGCTGCGGCAATACGACAGCGCCCGCGTCGAGGTCCTGCAGCTGGATGAATTTCTCAAGCGGGAGGAAGATTTCAGGCTGCCGTTCGCGCGCTACCTGTCCGGGCTGGTATTCGAATTCAACCAGGAACCCGATAATGCGCTGATCGCGTACCGCAAGGCCTACGAGGCCTATCGCGACGGCGGGCGCGCCATTCCGAGCCTGCTGCAGCAGGACTTGCTGCGCCTGACCGACTACCTCGGCCGCGCCGACGAGCATCGCCGCTTCGACGAAGAGTTCGCGCTCGTGAACTGGCCGACCCAGCAGCGTTTTCGCGAGCAGGCGCATGCGGTAGCGTTCCTGTTCAACGGCCTGATTCCGCGCAAGCACAGCCACGAAATCCTGGCGCAGTCGCCCAGCGACGGCCGCATGCACCGCATTTCCACGCCGTTTTACGAGCAGCGCTATACGCGCGTGCACAGCGTCATGCTGGCCAGTGACCTCGGCGCCAACGATTCGGAGCTCTTCGCGGATCTCGAGCGCCACGCGCGCGCCGCGCTGGAAAACGAAATGCCGGGGATCATCGCCCGCACCGTGGCGCGCGTCGCGGTCAAGAACAGGGTGGTGGACGAAACCGGCGAGGAGCAGCCGCTGATCGGCCTCGCCCTGAACCTCATCGCCGTGCTCAGCGAACAGGCCGATACGCGTGCCTGGTACACCCTGCCGCAGGAAATCCTGGTGACCCGGCTCGAGCTCGAACCCGGCCTGCACGACCTGCAGTTATTGCTCGATGGCTCGTTCCGTCCCGACGCCAGCCAGAGCTGGCGGCAAATCGAACTCGGGCCGGGTGAAACCGCCGTCCTCGGTTTGCACTGGACCGAATCCTATTCGACCCTTGGGAGACGATACTGATGAAACGTTACGTCACGATACTGCTTTGCCTGTTCGCCGCCGCCTGCGCCGGCACGCCCGACGAAAACGGCGGCCGGCCCGACTGGATCGACGGTCAGAGCAGCCGCTATCCGCAGGCGCTTTATCTCAGCGGCCAGGGCAGCGCGCTGACCCCGCAGGACGCGAAAGACCGCGCGCGCAGCGAGCTGGCCAAGCAGTTCGAGGTCGCCGTGCGTGAACGCGGTCAGCAAACGCAAACCTTTTCCAGCGAGCAGGCCGGCGACGAGAGCCTGCAATCGCTCGAGCAGAAAGTGTCGCGCCGGCTGTTGACCTCGACCTCGAAAAGCCTGCAGGGGGTGCAAATCGCCGGTCAGTGGCACGATGAAGCGAACGGCCGGCATCACGCGCTGGCGGTGTTATCGCGCGGCCGTGCGCGCTACCAGTTCGAACAGGAGATAGGCGCGCTGGACGACCAGAGTCGGCAGTGGCTTGGCCGCGCCGAAGACGAAAGCCTGCCGCTCAGGCGTGCCGGGTTCATCCAGCAGGCGATCGCGGCGCAGCAGCGGCGCATCGTCCTGCAAAGCTCGCTGCGCGTTGTCGATACCAGCGGACGCGGCCGGCCGCCGGTTCTGTCGCTCGCCGAGCTCGAGCGCAGCCGCGATGCGCTGCTGAACGGTATCACTCTGCAGCCGGTCGCCAGCGGCGCGATGGCGTCCGATTTGACCGGCCTGCTCAGCGCCGCCGGCGCCGGCGCCGGCTTCAGGCTCGCCGACTCCGGCCGCTCCGACTACCGGCTGCAGCTGCAGGCGCAGCTCGACCCGGTAATCGAGCAAAGCGGCTGGTACTGGATACGGGGGACGCTGCAGCTAAAGCTGGTCGACAATGCCGGCGACGACGTCGGCGTCGAGCGCTGGGAATTGAAGGCATCCTCGACCACGATCGAACGCACGCAGCAGCGGCTGCTCAGCGATATAGAGGTCCTGTTAAAGGACGAGCTGCGGCCAGCCCTGCTCGGTTTCGCGGTCAGGCCCTGATCTTGATGATCGGGCGGAGAATCTGCTCCCAGGGCTGACATTTTGTTCTATATTGTTCAAAAGCCCGCGACGATGTTTTCGTGAGATCGCCGCATTTCCCGACAAACATTAAACCCATTAGCCCGGAGAGTTATTTGTTCGGCAAAAAGAAAAAAATCGAGCAGCCCGATCCGCCGCAGCTGTCAGGGCGTGATTACGACCGTTTCATGGGTCGGGTTTACCGTAACGTCGGCTGCCATCGGGACAGCGAGGCCGTGTGCCAGTTGATGGAGGAATACGACTACCTGCAGACCCCGTTGCCCGAGTTCGAGTCGCTTTACCGGCACGTCGAGCAATGGGGCCCTTCCCGGACCCTGCTTTGCCTCGGGCGCCTGATCATTTACCGGCTGGATCGGGAAAAACGGCATGACCGGGTGCTCGAGTACATCCAGAAGTGCCAGCACATCAGTCCTCGCTTCGTGCTGCCGGAGCTTGCCCGGGTGACCTATTACGCGCGGCAGGCCATCGAGGCCGGTAAGCTGGAGCTGGCGAAGAATCTCGTGGTGGAGCATGAAACCCGCTACGGCGATTTTATCGGCAGCGGCGAGTGCGAGCGGTTGCTCCAGCTGATCGAGCCGGACATCGACGTAACCGCTTTCAGGCTTGGGGAATAAGGCGGCTGCGCCGCAAACGGTAACTGTTTCGACGCCGCGGTCCGCGTGCGCAAAGCGGAGCCACCGAGTCCCGATCCGGCTAATTCGACTCCAGTATCAGGATCGCTTCGACGAATAGCACGTCCTGCTCCCTGATTCGTCCCTGCTCGACGAACACGGCCAGCTCGGGATAGGGGAGTCCCTCGAGATTGGGATCGCCCTCGAACAGAATCAGTGAAATCAACTGCTCGTGCTCGGGGTGGGTGACCCGGACATGGATATGGCGCGCGCCCCAGACGCCCGGCGCGCCCGGGATGTAACCGGGCATTGCGGTGGTCACGCCGAAGCCGCCGTTGGCCCCGGTGCGCAGCCGGGTGCGGTAACGGTCGGGGTGCACCTCGCCATTGCCGTCGGCGTGCCAGAGTTCCACCTGCGCGTCTGCCACCGGCAGGCCGCTGGTGGTGAGCACCCGGCCGCGCAGCAGCAGGCGCTCGCCCGGGTCGCCTTCCTGCCACAGGTTGCGAAGCTCCGGCGCGTCCGGTGCATAGTAAATCCCGATATCGGTTTCCCCGGTGGGCGGCAGCCGCGCCCCCTCGGCGCCTGCCGCCGATTTGCAGCAGGCAGCCGCGACCGATGCCAGCGCAAGCGCGGCCGATAGGAATTTGCGTCGATCAGGATTGGCAGGATCCGGCAAGGTGTCTGGGAAAGCGTTGCAGTGGGCAAATATTCTAACCCTATTCGTCGAATACGAATAAAACGAGTGAAGCCGGGTTGCGGTAAAATTGGCAGTAAGTTCTCTCTGGCCCTATATTTCTGAACTTCGCGATCGTATACCTGGGCAATAATCGCAATTCGATAAAAACCAAGATCATGACTGTAAGCTGCAGAGTACGCCTTCTTTTGTTTCTGGCGCTGACGGGCATTTCCGCTCATGTCGCCGCAGAAGCCCGGATGACGATCAGTCTCGTGGAAGATCCGTGACCGCCCTGCATCGCAATACTGGACGACATGCGAGAAGAGGGCCGGTGCGGCAACGCGGCCCGGGTTCAGCGGCGCGAGTTGACCCGTTCCGCCGGCACCAGCGAACCCGAAATCAGACGCAGGTTCCTGTCGGTGCTGGTGCGCGCCCGTTCCTGAAAATCCCGGATCATTTCGCCCGCGAGCGTTTCTTCCCAGAACCACTCGTGCAGCTGCGATGACGACGGCCGTCCGCTGCCCGCGGTGGCGGCCTCGAGGTAAAAGGCCTTGATATCGTCGATCGCGAAACGCGCCCGTCCGATTCGAGACATGCCTTTCGGGTTGGGCATGGCAGCGTCGGTATGAAAGCTACGGATGTATTCGAGCGCCTGTTCGGGCGCGAGGCCGCTGATGCCGACCGTGCTGCCGCCGTTGCGGTCGGATACCTGCTGCCACAGGGGAAGCAGGCTGCGCAATTCGGATTGCAGGCTGCTGCTGTCCATATCGCCGGGTGGTGCCCAATCCGCCTCCGCCCGCGGCGCTTCTTCGGCAAATGCTTCGAGCAGCGGGGCCGGCCCCGGTTGGTCGAGTAACGCCAGCGCGGCGCGGAGCACGCGCGTCTGCAAACCTGCATTGCTGGGCGCGCCGAAAGGACGTCCGAGTTCGAATGGCACCCAGAGTGCCCGCGGGGGCCTCATCGCGACCGCGTGTTCGCGCACCAGTGCGACGATGACGGTCGCGAGGCCTTCGTCTTCGAAGTAGTGAGCCAGCCCGCACACGGCGCGCGTGCAGGCGGGTCACACAGGCGCTAGGACGACGGTGTTGACGCCGAGCGCCAGCATGGATTGACCGAGTTCGCGCGCGCTGCGTTCCATGCGACCGGGCTCGGTCGCGCCCATGAAGGCATAGTGAACGCCGGCGGCCTTGCCGATGCTGCCGTCGTTCTCGAGTTCGCGCAGGCGGTCTCGCGGCAGCATCACGTTCAGGTCCTGCTGAAATCCGCTGCGATCGAAATTGGTGGAGACGTGGCTGCAGAGCACGTCCTTATCCGCAACCGACGAGGCAATCGAGCGATAACCGGTATCCCGGGGCAGCAGCGGGCGTTCGCCGCGGACGATGAAACCCGCGGTCGAAACCAGCGCGACGTGACGCGCCGCGGGCGCGGCGGCGGGGGTAAAGGGCGCATGCTCGTAGGTCGGGCAATCGAGCCCGGCGATTACGCTGCGTTCGGGTTCGGGGACGTCGGCCAGGCGAACCATGTCATGCTTCTTGGCGGAGAATCATTACCGCATCATGATAGGCAATCGGCATCGGGCTAGCAACCCTGCGGCAAAAACGCCGGTGGGCGGGAGATTCCCGCCTGCGCGGGAATGACAGGGTGGCGCGCGGGATTGGCGTGGTGGCGGAAGAGCGTGGGAGTCGAACCCACCAGGGACGTGGTACGCCCCTCACCGGATTTGAAGCCCGGGCGCCCCACCGGGGTGCGGTCCTCTTCCTCATATGCTGTCGCTATCCGCCGCGAACACGGCCGCGGCGGGCCGCCGAATGCGGCGGGCGTTGCCCCGGCGCTCGGTAAAACCGAGGCGGTCGAAGTATTCGAGCAGATCGATGGCGAAGTTCCGCCCCGTTCGTATGTGTTCGCAATACTGGGCCGCGGTGAAACAGGCGTCGACGCTTTTCGCCGCCAGCTCTTCCGCGGCGACGCCGAGGTTCTTTACCAGCGATGCGGGAAGATACCTGTTTTTTGCTATCTGCACCATTTCTCCGATCCTGGCGGCATTTTTGAGCGACTGCTCGAGCGTGCTTTTGTCGACCCCGATCGCCTCGGCAGCCTGCTGCAGGCTCATCGGGCTGCCGGTCGATGGCGTCAGGCAGGGCAAGACTCGCGCCCACAGTTCGCGCTCGTGCGCGGAGACGGGTATTTCAAACGCGGGTAAGTGCCATCGTGCGCCGCGCCGGCCGAGCCGTTTTTCGTCGACCAGTGCAGCGGCCGCGGTTTCCAGGATGCTGGCGTCGACATGGGGTTTCAGTGCGAGCTGAATATCCTTGAGACCGGTGCCGGGCAGCGTTGGCCTGGCCCGATGAAAGTTTCCGACGGCGGCTTCGATGCGGTCGAGCAGTTGATCCCACCGTTTCTGGCTAAACACGCGTTCGCCGGCTGAATCCCCCACGCGCCGCAGCGACAGGGAATCGATCAGGCTGCGCAGTCGCGCCGGCGGCAGGTTACGTGCGCTGACGAACGGGGCAAGCGGCACGCCGGCCTCGCTTTGAGCGGCGGCTGCGCGGAGTGCCTCGGCCGGATCGCGCCGGTTGGTCGCGCGCAGCATTTCGAGCCGGGCCGGCCGCGAGCGCCCGCGTTTCGGTGAAAACGGATCGATGACGTGACCTCCGGCCATCGTGCGCCGCGCGGATTGATCGCGCAGCACGATACGATCGCCGTGCAGCACGAAAGCGTCGCGCTCCAGCACCAGCTGCGCGAGCCCGCGTTCGCCCGCGGCGATGCTGCCGCCGTCGAGTACCGCGACACGCGCGGCGTATCGGCCGGCGCCGAGGTGCAGCTGCGTCGGCGTCCAGTGTTTAAGCGGCCTCGATTCGGAGCCGAGTACGCGTAAATCGACATCGATTCTGCGAGTCGGCGCGTAAAGCCCGGCGTGCAGCAGCCAGTCGCCGCGCCTGATCGATGCTGCGCCGAGACCGCGCCCGGCGATATTGATCGCGCAGCGTTCGCCGGCCCGTGCCGTATCGCTCGCCCGGTCGTGCGCGCGAATGCCGCGCACCCTTGCCGGAGAGCCGTCGGCGGACAGGAGCAGCCTGTCGTCGACCCCGGCCGCGCCGGCGAGCACCATGCCCGTGACCACGAGTCCAACGCCTTTCAGGGTGAATACGCGATCGATCGCCATCCGAAAATGGCCATCGGCCTCGTGCTCGGGCAGCCTGCGAGCGCGCTCGTGCAGCGCGGTTTTGAGCGTATCGATACCGTCGTTGTCGGGCGCGCACACGGGATAGATCGCAACCCCTTCGCGCCCGGCCCGGCCGAGCAGGGATTCGACCTGGCCCTGCACCTCGAGGATGCGGTCGTCGGCGACGCGGTCGATCTTGGTGATCGCGACCACGCAGTGGTCGATGCCGAGCAGATCGAGAATCGCAAGATGCTCGCGCGTCTGCGGCATGACGCCGTCGTCGGCGGCGACCACGAGTAAACCGAGGTCGATGCCGCCGACCCCGGCCAGCATGTTGCGGATGAATTTTTCGTGCCCGGGCACGTCGACGAATCCGAGCGGGGTATGGTCGGGCAGGGACTGGTAGGCGAAGCCGAGATCGATCGACAGGCCGCGGGCTTTTTCCTCCGGCAGGCGATCGGTATCGATACCGGTCAGGGCTTTGACCAGCTC
>JAAUYF010020998.1_pt1 | contig 23726 bp, 18 predicted proteins | sample 7278051 | NCBI WGS metagenome assembly JAAUYF01 (sample SAMN14350202, study PRJNA611818) | marine sediment metagenome | isolation source: surface marine sediment (0.6m) | place: French Polynesia: Moorea | collected 2018-08 | reverse complement strand
GTTGCAGACGTCTTCGACGCCTTCTTGATATATTCGATTGCCATTGGTATTCTCTCTTGGAATGTAAGCGCTTACATTTTAGGTTGAATTGCCGCTATTCGTCAATCGAAATCGGGCCATTGTTCAATAAAATCGCGGTTATTTAGCAAATTTTTCGCGGTCAATTCAACCTAAAATGTAAGCGCTTACATTCCAAGAGAGAATACCAATGGCAATCGAATATATCAAGAAGGCGTCGAAGACGTCTGCAACGGGTGAAGACAATACCCGCGACATCGTCATCAAGATGTTGAAAGAAATCGAGGAAGGCGGGGAAGAGAAAGCGCTCGAATACGCGAAGCAGCTGGACGGCTGGGAAGGCGGTAACCCGGTCATGACCCGCGAACAAATCGAAGCTGCCAAAGCAAAAGTTTCGCAACAGGAAAAAGACGATATCAAGTTTTCCTACGATCGCGTCAGCAAGTTTGCCCAGCATCAGCGTGACAGCATGGTCGAGTTCGAAACCGAACTGAGCCCGGGTCTGTTTGCCGGTCAGAAGCTGATTCCGATGACCACCGCGGGCTGCTACGTGCCCGGCGGACGTTACGCGCATATCGCGTCGGCCATCATGAGTGTCGCCACGGCCAAGGTAGCCGGTGTCGAAAATGTCGTCGCCTGCTCGGTACCCCATGGCGAAGGTATCCATCCAGCCATCGTCTACGCCATGGATCTGGCCGGTGCAGATACCATTTTGCAAATGGGTGGTGTGCAAGGTATCGCCGCCATGGCTTTCGGACTGTTTACCGGCAATCCCGCCGATATCCTGGTCGGTCCCGGCAACCGTTTCGTTGCCGAAGCCAAGCGTCTGCTGTTCGGTCGTGTCGGTATCGATCTGTTTGCCGGACCGACCGAAATCGCGATTATTGCCGTTGAAACCGCGGACCCCGAAATCGTCGCCAGCGACCTGGCCGGCCAGGCCGAGCACGGCCCGGATTCACCTGCCTGGTTGTTTACCACGTCTCGCGAATTTGGAGAAAAGGTAATCGAAATCATGCCGAAGCACATCGATACGCTGCCCCAGGTTCAGCGCGAAGCGGCCACCGCCGCCTGGCGCGACTATGGCGAGGTCATCGTTTGCGACACGCGCGAGGAAGTGGCCCAGATCAGCGATCAATATGCCGGCGAGCACCTCGAGGTTCAGGCCCAGGACCTGGACTGGTGGCTCGGTCGGTTGAAGAACTACGGTTCCCTGTTTGTCGGTGAAGAAGCCACGGTTTCGTTCGGCGACAAGTGTTCGGGCACCAATCATATTCTTCCGACCAAGGGGGCCGGGCGCTACACCGGCGGCCTCAGCGCGTCCAAATTCATCAAGGTGGTTACCTACCAGCGCCAGACCCGGGAAGCAACCCGCGAAGTGGGCGCGGCCTGCGCCCGGATTGCGCGTGCCGAAGGTATGGAAGGTCACGCGCGTGCCGGTGATATTCGCCTGGCGAAGTATTTCCCCGATGAAACTTTTAATCTGGGTGAGCTGCGCTAGTTCCGCGCATCCCGGCAGGCAAATCGACCCGGCAGATGCTGGACAACATCCGACAACTGTTCGATCTGAGCGGAAGGGTTGCGCTGTGCACCGGTGCCACCTCCGGCATCGGCCGGCGCATGGCGCTGACACTTTCGCAGGCTGGCGCCGACGTTGTACTGGTGGGTCGCAACGAAACTGCGCTGGCCGAGGCGATGGAGCAGATAAAATCCGAGGGGGGCGGCGGCGCGAGGACGGTTGCGGCCGACCTGCTCGACCGCTCCACGCTCGGCGATGTCGTGGCCGAGGCTTCGGAAGCGTTTGGTGCGCCGGATATACTGATCAATGCGGCCGGGATCAACCTGCGCGAGCCCTGGGACGAAATTACCGAAGCCAGCTGGGACCAGACGCTGGATATCAATTTATCCACGCCGTTCTTTCTGGCCCGGCACTGTATTCCCGGAATGAAAGGCAAGGCTCGAGGCAACATCATTAACGTGGCCTCGCTGCAGTCCTTTCGCGCCTTCGCCAACAGTATTGCCTACGGTGCGTCCAAGGGCGGGATTGCCCAGCTGACGCGCGCCATGGCGGAAGCCTGGTCGCCGTTCGGTATCGTCAGTAATGCGATCGCGCCGGGCTTTTTTCCGACCGAGCTGACGCGCAAGGTCTACGAAAATCCCGAGTTGCTGGCGCATAACGCAAGCATGACCGCAATCGGTCGCAACGGCGAGTTATCCGACCTGGACGGCGTAACCGTTTTCCTGGCGTCGGCGGCCGCTAACTACATCACCGGACAGATAATCGCTGTCGATGGTGGATTTACCGCAAAATAGGTGTCATCTATGAAAGCCCTGGTCTATACCGCCAACGAGGAAATGACTTACCGCGACGAGCCGGATCCGCAGCCGGCGCCCGGCGATGCGCTGATCGCGATCGAATCGGTCGGCATCTGCGGTTCCGACATGCATGCCTACCTCGGCCACGACGAGCGCCGCGTGCCGCCGCTGATCCTCGGGCACGAGGCGGTGGGCACCGTGCTCGAAGGCAGCGCCAGCGGGCAGCGCGTGGTATTGAATCCGTTGATTACCTGCGGCGTTTGCGACGACTGCCTCGGCGGCCGGCAAAACCTTTGCGCCGAGCGCGACCTGATCGGCATGTACCGCGCCGGCGCTTTTGCCGAGCAGATAACGATCCCGGAGCGTAACCTGATCCCGGTACCGGAAGGCATGCCGAGCGCGCATGCGGCGTTGACCGAGCCGGGCGCCACCGGGCTGCACGCGGTGGCGCTGGCCGAGCGCGTGCTCGCGCGCCCGCTTTCCGAGGCGCGCACGCTCGTGTTCGGCGCCGGTTCGGTGGGTTTGCTGACCGCGCTGCTGCTGCGCGACAAGGGCGCGGCCGAAATCCGGCTCGCCGAAACCAACCCGTTGCGCCGCGAGCTGGTGTCTTCGCACTGCGACATCGAGGTCTTCGACCCGCGCGAGCAGGCGCCCGACGCGCAGGGTTTCGATTGCGTATTCGACGCGGTCGGCGGCGCGGTAACGCGCGATATGTCGATCGCCGCCGCGCGTTCGGGCGGGGTCATCGTGCATATCGGCTTGATGGATAACCAGGGATCGATGGACGTGCGTTCGATGACCCTGCGCGAGATTACCTTCATCGGCACCTATACCTACACCCCGGTGGACCTGCGGGCGACGCTTGCGAAACTGCATAGCGGCGCCCTCGGTCAGCTCGGCTGGATCGAGCAGCGCCCGCTCGCGGCCGGCGCCGAGGCTTTCTCCGAATTGCTCCAGGGTCAGTGCGCGGCGCCCAAGGTGGTACTCGATACCCGCGCCTGAGCCGCTTTTTCGTATACGCTGGTCGGTGCCGCGATCACCGCGACTTTTTTGCCCTGCAGACTTTAGGTAAGATCCGGAATCGGTTAGCGTGCGCGAGACCAGGGCGGGAATGAAATTCCGACCTTGCGCGCGGATATCTGCTGTAACACCGAGCCTGTTAAGGAGAAAAAAGCGGTGAGCGAAAGTTTCAATGCGCTTGATACGGTTGTCGTCAAGGATAATTTTTATGACGATCCCGATGCCGTACGCGAAATCGCGCTAAACAAGTCCTACAACGTCCCGCCGGATGGCACACCGAGACTGGCGGTTACCGCGGTTTGTGACGAAGCCGAAACCAGGGCCATGTGCGAATTGCTGAAACCTTACGTGCCGCATATCGAAGGCAACCGGGTAGTCGGTGCGCATGTGCTGTTTCGTTACACGCTGGCTGACACCGTAAAAAAAGTGTTCTGCCATGTCGATGGTTGCGCGAATGCCGGAATCCTTTACCTGACCCTGCCGGGAAATTGCGCTGGAGGGACGACCATATACCGGCATAAACCGACGGGCGATGAGATTTATAACCGGGCTAACCGCCACCTGTATGATTTCAGGGAAGCGGGCCAGTGGGAGGTTTTGACCGAGGTGGAGATGCGCTACAACCGCCTGGTGATGTATCCGGGCCAGTTATTCCACGCCATTACGCCGGTATTTTTCGGCGACCGAATCGAGAACGCGAGGCTTACGCAGAACGTTTTCATTTCCCGAGAGCGTGATAAATTTCTGATGTAAGCCGAGCAGGCGTAGCCGTTTGTAGCCAGGTTATCGCCTCGTGAGAGTCGGCGAGATCCGGGATAAGGCGGTTCAGGACAGCAGTTCGGGTCGCAGCATCCACGAGATATGCCAGTTTCCCGAGCCGGCCGATTCGAGACACAAAACGCTGCCGGGGCGGAATTCGACCAGCGCCTGATCGGCGTCGCCGATAACCAGATGCGACGCGAGCTTCGCCATGAACGGCAGATGCCCGACCAGTACCGTGTCCTCGCCGCCGCTCGCTTTCGGCCAGTCGAATTCAGCCGGATCGTCGAGCGGATCGATGTCATCGCTGACCGCGGCTTCGACACCGGGGGCAACCGCGGTGCCGAAAATGTCGGCGGTCTGGCGCGCGCGCAGCTTGCCGGAGTGGATGATTCGAGAGACGCGGATTCCGGCTCCCGCCAGCACTGCGGCGATGCGGCCGACGTCGTTTTGCCCCTGTTGCGTTAACGGCCGCTCGGGATCGATTTCCTTTGCCGCCGCCTCGCCATGCTGTACCAGATAGAGTTTCATGTCGTAATCCCTCGTTTTTCCTGGCCTGTTCTGCTCCGCCCGGTGTCAGATTTTGCGCTGCTTTAGTCCAGTCGCCTGACCTGTTGATTTCGTTCTGTCGCCCATTCGTGGCACAAATCATCGAGGTATCGGGTCAGTTCGGATTCGGCAATATCTGCCGGTACGACCAGGTCTCTTGCAGGCCGTCTTTTGCCGTCGCCGCCCAGATAAAAAACCTGCCAGCCGGCTTCTTTTTGCGCGACGAGAATTTGCCGCCCAAACACATCGAACTTTATCGATTTCATCTCTCGAATCACCGGTCTGAACCCGTTCTCGTTTCAGCCGCCGGTTTTGACCTTGATTACCGCTTCGTGCCAGTCGGCGAGCAGCAGGTTGCGCTGATGCGTTTCCATTTGCGGGTCGAACTCGCGCTCCGCCTGCCAGCGCGCGGCGATGTCGTCGGTCGAGTCGAATAATCCGATCTGCAGCCCGGCGAGGTAAGCCGCGCCGAGCGCGGTGGTTTCGGTTTCCACCGGGCGCTCGACAACGATGTCGAGTATGTCGGCAAGAAATTTACATAGCCAGTCGTTTTGCACCATGCCGCCGTCGACGCGCAGCCGCGTCGGCTCGAGCCCGTCGCGGCGCTTGGCCTCGAGCAGGTCGAAGGTCTGGTAACACACCGATTCCAGCGTGGCGCGCACCAGCTCGGCCGGGCCGGTATCGCGGGTAATGCCGAAAATGGCGCCGCGCGCGTCGGGATCCCAGTGCGGCGCGCCTAAGCCGGTGAACGCCGGCACCAGGTAGACGCCATTGTTCGAGTCCAGCGACGCGGCGAGCTTTTCGGTTTCGTGTGCCGATTCAATGATACCGATGCCGTCGCGCAGCCACTGCACCGCGGCGCCGGCAACGAAGATGGATCCCTCGAGCGCATAGGTGGTTTCGCCGCCCAGCCGGTAGCCGACCGTGGTCAGCAGCCGGTTGTTCGACGCCAGCGCCTGCGCGCCGGTATTCAGGACCATGAAACAGCCGGTGCCGTAGGTGCTTTTGATCATGCCGGGATCGAAGCAGGCCTGCCCGATCAGCGCCGCCTGCTGATCGCCGGCGACGCCGGCGATCGGAATTTCGGCGCCGAGCAGTTTCTCACTGCTGCGGCCGTAGTCGTCGGCGCAGTCGAGCACCTCTGGCAGCAGCGCGTCGGGTATCTCCAGCATTTCGAGCAGCTCCGGGTCCCAGCGCTGCTCGTGAATGTCGAACATCAGCGTGCGCGAAGCGTTGGTAGCGTCGGTGGCGTGAACCTGGCCCCCGGTCAGGCGCCAGATCAGGAAGCAGTCGATGGTGCCGAAGGCGAGCTCGCCGTTTTCCGCGCGCCGGCGCGCGCCGGCGACGTTGTCCAGGATCCAGTTGACCTTGGTCCCGGAAAAATAGGGATCGAGCAGCAGTCCGGTTTTCGCGGTCACAGTCGCCTCGTGGCCGGCGGCGCGCAGGCTTTCGCAATAGTCCGCGGTGCGGCGATCCTGCCACACGATCGCATGGTAAATCGGCTCGCCGGATTTGCGGTCCCAGACCACGGTGGTTTCGCGTTGGTTGGTGATGCCGATCGCGGCGATGCCGCGATTGTCGGCCGCGGCCTTCGCGATCGCCTCGCGCACGACCTGCAGCGTCGTGGTCCAGATTTCCTCGGCATTGTGCTCGACCCAGCCGTCGCGCGGGAAATGCTGGGTGAATTCCTGCTGGGCGGTGAACGCGGCATGACCGTTTTCGTCGAACAGCATCGCGCGTGAGCTGGTCGTGCCCTGGTCGATACTGAGAATATACTGGCTCATCTCTCCCCCTGATAATTGTGGGTCAGAGTAAAAATTATGAATAATTTTTACTCTGACCCGAAACTGGTGTTGTTTGCGGCTGCGGTTTCCCCGTCGAAATATTCGTCGAATCGCTGCTTTGCTTCGTCGCCGAAGAGTTTTTCGCAAGCCTCGAACAGCCCGGCTGACTGGCGCAGCACCGAGCGCGGCAGCAACAGCTCGATTTTCGAGCGCCGGCGCAGGTAATCCTCCAGTTTAACGATCATTTCGTTGTTTGCGAGATAATCGATTTCACAACGGCGTATGCCCGCGTTCTCGATCAGCGGTTCGCGCAGCGAGGGATCCCGTTCGATGGCGTCGAGCATGGCTTGTGCGTTGCCGGCGTAGCGCCGCCACAGGCGCACGCTGAGGGCTTCGCCGGTGTCGCCGGCAACAATATCGTCGAGGCCCAGTGCAGACGCGCGCGCGTAATAACTTTTGCGCTCGGCTGCGCCGGGCTCTCCGTACCATTTGCCGGCTACCCTGCCGGGACCGAGCCCCAGTTTCGACACCGCGTCGCTGATTTCGGCGCCGACGTTGAGGCAATCGGTCAGCTTGCCGCCGAATATGCTGACGTGGCGCCGGTCGACATCGATTTCGATGACGTGACGGCGCGACAGCTGCTGGACGTCGCCGGCGCCGGCCTGCGCGCGCCTGACCGCCAGCGGGCGCACACCGCAGCGCTCGGCGATAATGTCCTGTCGGCTCAGCGGGCTTGCCAAATCGAGCCGCGCGTTGATATTCGACAGGACGAAATCGCGGTCGTCGTCGCTAACCCGGGTAACCGGGTCGTCGACCTGGGTATCGGTGGTGCCGATGCAGGTGCGGTTCGCCATCGGTATGGCGAAAAACAGGCGTTCGTCGTCGGCGAAAAAAGCCAGTACCCGGTGGGTCTCCGAGATCCGCGGCACGATCAAATGGATGCCCTTGGAAAACAGGTGGCGATGCTCGGTCTCGATCCCGCTCAGTCGATTGTGTGCATCGACGAAAGCGCCGCAGGCGTTGATCAGCACCCGCGTTTCGATGCTGAACTCACGGCCGCCGACCTGGTCACGCGCGGCGATTTTCCAGCCGCCGTCCTGCGTCCGCGCGGCGCCGGTGGATTCGACGTAGTTAGCCGCGGCGCAGCCACGATCCATCGCGCTGCGCACGAAGTTGAACACGAAGCGCGCATCGTTGTCGTGTAAAAAAGCGTCGGAGTACTCGATCCCGGCGGTGCTGATAAAAGTGTTGATCAACGGTTCCAGGCGCTTGATCTGCCGCAGCGACAACAGCCGCGGGATTCGCGTCCTGCCGCGCCCGAGCAGCCAGTAAAGCCAGGTGCTGGCGAGGATGACCCAGGGATGAAAACGAAACTGTTTGTTGATCGTCATCAGGAAGCGGATTTCCTTGACCGTCGACGGGAAGCTCCGCAGTAATTCGTTGCGCGAGCGGCACAGGCCGGAAACCAGCCCGAACTCGTAACCCTCCATGTACTTGATGCCGCCCCACACCAGGTTGGACGAATGCTGGCTGGTGAAACCGGCGAAATCGCGCGCGTCGATCAGGCCGACCTTCAGGCCGCGCGCCGCGAGCGATGCGGCCGAGACCGCGCCATTGATGCCGCCGCCGACGATAAGCGCGTCGAAACGTTCGTTTTCGAGGCGCTCCAGGTTGTTTTTCCTGAGTTGCATGTATGCGTCTGATGCGCCCGTCGGCGCTGCCTGGTTTATCCTGTCTACGCGTCGATCATGCGTTTGTCAATCCTGGCCTTTGCCCGGCCGCGCCGGCTGCTTCGAATCGCCGGCTACGCCGATCGGTATCATCCGGGCATGCGCCCGTGCTTCCAGCAAAGATCGGCGATTCGACCGGCAAGCCCGTGGTCCAGATCGGACCAGCGAAAACGCCAGCGCCAGTTGCCCTCGGGCTCGCCGGGTGTGTTCATGCGAAACTCGGAACCGAGACCGAGATAATCCTGCAATGGTACGATTGCCGTATCCGCGGCGCTGCCCAGCGCGCATTCGATCAGGACCCAGTTGGGTTCGCGGCAGTCGGAGCCCAGGTACTCGCGCACGTAGTGCCGCTCGCCCTCGTCGAGGCCGGACCACCAGCCGACGATGGTGTCGTTGTCGTGGGTGCCGGTATAGACGACCGAGTTGGCGGGATGATGGTGGGGCAGGTGGGGATTATGCTCGTCCGAGCGCCACGCGAACTGCAGCACGCGCATACCCGGAAAGCCGCAGCGCTCGCGCAGCGCGTGCACCTCCTCGGTCACCAGGCCCAGGTCCTCGGCGATAATCGGCAGCGGGCCGAGCGCGTCGGCGAGCGCTTCGAACAGCGCGTCGCCCGGAGACTCCAGCCAGCGCCCGTTGATCGCGGTCGGTTCCGTGGCCAGAATTTCCCAGCAGCGCACGAAACCGATGAAATGATCGATACGCAGGCGGTCTACCAGTTTGAAATTGTGCCGGATACGCTCGATCCACCAGGCGAAAGACTGTTGCCGATGGGCTTCCCAGCGATACAGCGGATTGCCCCAGCGCTGGCCGGTTTCACTGAAGTAATCCGGCGGCACGCCGGCGACCACCGCCTGGCGGCCGTCGCGGTCGAGCTCGAACAGTTCGCGCGATGACCAGACCTCGGCGCTGTGGTAGGCGAGGTAAATCGGGGTATCGCCGATCAGCTCGATGCCGCGCGCGTTGGCGTAAGCGCGCAGTTTTTGCCACTGGCGAAAAAAGCACCACTGGCAGAATTTCCAGAATCCGATGCGCTCGGCGTGGTCGGCCCTGACCTCGTCCAGCGCCCCGGGCTCGCGCCGCGCCAGCCGCGGCTCCCAGTCGCACCAGTCCCGGCCGGGAAATAGCTCGGCCAGGGTCATGAACAGCGCGTAATCCTCGAGCCAGCCGGCTTCGTCGCGGCAGAATCGATCGAAATCGGCGCGTTCGTCGACGCCGGCCCGGGTATCGAAACCTGACGCCGCGCGGCGCAATCGCCGCATGCGGAAATCGATGACCCGATCGTAATCGACGAAGGTGTCGGGCAGCGGCGTTTCGGGCTCGATTTCAGTGTCCGTGAGCCAGCCGCGGCGGCCGAGATCGACCAGGTCGATCAGCAAAACGTTGCCGCCGAACGCCGAACTGCTCATGTAGGGCGAGTAGCCGAGGCCAATTTCACCCAGCGGCAGGAATTGCCAGCATCCCTGCCCGGCTGCCTGCAGCCAGTCGACGAAGCGATAGGCTTCCGCGCCCAGGTCGCCCGAGCCGTGCGCGCCGGGCAGCGAGGTGGGGTGCAGCAGGGTGCCGCTGGCGCGGTTGAAACGCATGGATGGCTGTTCTCCGTTAAGGCATGGCGTCGCGAAATCGGTCGGCGCCATCGCCGCTAAACTAGGTCATATCGGCGTCCGGCGCAATTCCCGTTTACCCGGTACCGGGGTAATATTGCCTTTACGCGCCGAAAAACCGCCTGCCGCCCGGCTCCCGCCACGATCATTCGGGCGTTGGCGACGAGCGTCTCGCGTTCGACCTGCACGGCCCGCATGGTTATCATTCGGTGTTTGTAAACCCAAGAATCCGATCCTGGCCCGGCTTCGCTCGCAGCGACTGTCGGTCGGGATCGACGAAACGGAAACCAGTAATGCCTGATTCCAGCAATTCTCGGCGGCCAGGCGCCGATGCAGCCGGCGGCGGTGCGCACTTTGCCGTGCCTTTCGGCGCGGGCGGCGCCGCATGCCGGTTAGCCCGCGTGGCGCCGAGGCGAGTCACGATTCGATCGGATAAACGATCGTTTTTTGCACCAGAAGCGTGCGCTGAAAGCCCCGCGGCGAAAGCAGCCGGCGCGCGGTCATATCGTTCCCGGATGCGATCGGAAGCCTGATGCCAGAGCCGAAGTCGGTCCCGGCCAGCGCCGCTTCGACGCTGGATGACGCGGTTATCGAAACCATCGTCAATGGCGGTGGCTATGACGCCTTCGCGGTGCTGGGATTGCACCCGGACCCGGGCGGCAAGGGCATGGTAATTCGCGTGTTCCGGCCGGGCGCGAATCGGGTCGACATCGTCAGCCGCGGTCGGCGCAAAATCGCCTCCGCGGACAGGATCCACCCTGACGGCCTGTTCGAAGCGAGACTGCCGCGCCGCAAGAAACGTTTCGATTACCTGTTGTGCATCGACGACGCGGAACCGGTCGAGGACCTGTACCGCTTTCCGAGCCGGGTCGATGCGCAGGATGTTTACCTGTTCAACGAGGGTACGCACGAAAAGAATTATCAATGGATGGGCGCTCACGCTTGCCGGCTCGACGGCGTCGACGGGGTTAACTTCGTGGTCTGGGCGCCGGCCGCGCGGCGCGTTTCGGTGGTCGGCGACTTTAACGACTGGGACGGCCGTCGGCACGTCATGCGCCTTCACCCGGGTTCGGGCATCTGGGAGATTTTCATTCCCGGCCTGGCGCAGTATGCCCTGTATAAATTCGAAATCGTCGATGCGCGCGGCCGCCTGCTGCCGCTCAAGGCCGATCCCTATGCGCGTTCGATGCAGCATCCGCCCGACACCGCGTCGCGGGTGGTGCTTGGAGAAGCCTACCGATGGGGCGACCATGAGTGGATGTCGGCGCGCGCGCGCGGCGATGTCTATCGGCAGCCCGTCAGTATCTACGAAGTGCACGCCGGCTCCTGGCGCCGGCGGCCGGAGGAGGGCAATCGTTATCTGAGTTATGCCGAGCTCGCCGAGGAGCTGGTGCCTTACGCGGCCGATCTCGGCTTTACCCATATCCAGCTGATGCCGATCAGTGAATACCCCTTCGACGGCTCCTGGGGTTACCAGCCGATCGGCATGTTCGCGCCGACGATTCGCCACGGTACGCCGGACGAGTTCCGTTATTTTGTCGATAGTTGCCACCAGCAGGGGATCGGCGTGATCCTCGACTGGGTCCCGGGCCACTTCCCGACCGATCCGCACGGTCTCGGCCGCTTCGACGGCAGTTGCCTGTACGAGCACGAGGACCCGCGGCGGGGTTTTCATCCCGACTGGAATACGCTGATCTACAACTACGGGCGCAACGAGGTCAAAAGCTACCTGCTCAGTAACGCGAACTACTGGCTCGAGGAGTTTCATCTCGACGGCCTGCGCGTCGATGCGGTCGCGTCGATGCTGTATCTCGACTACAGCCGCGAAGACGGCGAATGGCTGCCCAACGAGCGCGGCGGACGCGAAAACCTGGAAGCCGTCGAGCTGCTGCAGGCGGTCAACCGGCGCGTTTACCAGAACCATCCCGGGATCATGATGGTGGCCGAGGAATCGACCGCGTGGCCGGGGGTGTCGCGGCCGGCGCACGACGGCGGGCTCGGTTTCGGGTTCAAATGGAATATGGGCTGGATGAACGACAGTCTCGAGTACATGCATCGCGATGCGATCCACCGCCAGTATCACGACAGCGATATGACCTTCAGCATCATGTACGCCTGGTCGGAAAATTTCATTCTGCCCCTGTCCCACGACGAGGTCGTGCACGGCAAGGGCTCGCTGCTCGGCAAGATGCCGGGTGACGAGTGGCAGCAGTTCGCCAACCTGCGCGCGTTTCTCGGCTACATGTGGGGACATCCCGGCAAGAAGCTGTTATTCATGGGCGGCGAATTTGCCCAGCGCAACGAGTGGAATCACGATCAAAGCCTGGACTGGCACCTGTTGCGGGATTCGCGGCATGAATCGGTGCGGCGGCTGGTGCGTGATTTGAATCATCTGTACCGTTCGAGCGCGGCCCTGCATGAGCGCGATAGCGACCCCGGCGGCTTCGAGTGGCTGCGGCACGACAGCGGGGGGCAGTCGGTATTCGCCTGGTTGCGATATGCCTACGGCGGCGGCCGTTTCCTCGTTTTCGTGACCAACCTGACGCCGCAAACCCATCACGAATACCGGCTCGGTGTGCCGCGCGGCGGCCGTTACCTCGAGCTTATCAATACCGATGCCGAAATTTACGACGGCAGCGGCCAGGGCAACCTCGGCGGCGTCGTCGCCGAGCACCGCGAATGTGACGGCCGATCGCACTCGCTATCGATTACGCTGCCGCCGCTGGCCACGCTGATTTTCGAATACCAGGAGTAGGCCGGTTTGAGTCCGTCACGACAGATACTACCCGGTTACGCCCACGCGCTTGGCGCGGTGCACGATGGCGACGGCACCAATTTTGCGCTGTTTTCGGCGCACGCGGAGCGGGTCGAGCTGTGCCTTTACGACGCGCAGGGCAGGGAGCAGATCGCGCGTCTCGATCTGCCCGAGAAAACCCACGATATCTGGCATGGCTACGTTCCCGGCATCGAACCGGGGACGGCCTACGGTTACCGCGTGCACGGTCCCTACCAGGTGCATTCGGGGCTGCGCTTCAATCCGCACAAGCTGCTGATCGATCCCTATGCGCGCGAGCTGGTCGGCGATTTCGTCTGGCACGAGTCGCATTATGCCTACGATCGCAGCACGCGGATGCAGGATCTGAGCTACGACCAGCACGACAACGCGGCCTACATGCCCAAGAGCGTGGTTACCGCCGGCGGCCGCGCGCGGCTGGAGTCGGGCCCGGCCCTGGTGCCCTGGCACGAAACCATTATTTACGAAGCGCACGTCAAGGGCTTCACCGCGACCCATCCCGACGTGCCGGAAACGCTGCGCGGTACCTTTGCCGGGCTGGCGCATCCCGGGGTGATCGATTACGTCAGGTCGCTCGGCGTTACCAGCGTCGAATTGCTGCCGGTGCACGCCTTCATCGACGAACCTTTCCTCGTCGACAAGGGGCTGGTGAACTACTGGGGATACAACACGCTGAATTACTTTGCCCCGCACGCCGCCTATCTCGGCGGCGCCGGAGTCGGCGCCTTTCGCGAATTCGTCGATCGTTACCATGACGCCGGGCTCGAGGTGATCCTGGACGTGGTTTACAACCATACCGCCGAGGGTAATCATCTCGGTCCGCACCTGAGCTTTCGCGGCATCGACAATATTTCTTACTACCAGTTATCGCCGCGCGACCAGCGTTTTTACGTCAACGACAGCGGTTGCGGTAATACCCTCAATATCCGTCATCCGCGCGTACTGCAGCTGGTGCTCGACAGCCTGCGTTACTGGGCCGGCGAGCTCGGCGTGGACGGCTTTCGCTTCGACCTGGCCAGCGTGCTCGGGCGGGACGAGCGCGGATTCAACGCCGAGGCCGCATTTTTCCAGGCGCTGGCGCAGGATCCCGTGCTGGCCGGCCGCAAGTTCATTGCCGAACCCTGGGATCTCGGCCCGGACGGGTACCAGCTGGGCCATTTCCCGCCGGGTTTCAGCGAGTGGAACGATCGCTTCCGCGATACGGTGCGCCGGTTCTGGCGCGGCGACGCGGGGCAGCTGCCCGAACTCGCGCGCCGCCTGCACGGTTCCGGCGACATATTCGAGCATCGCGGCCGCAAACCTTACGCCAGCATCAATTTCGTCACCAGCCACGACGGTTTCACCCTGCGCGACCTGGTCAGCTACAACCGACGTCACAACGAGGCCAATCTCGAGGAAAACAACGATGGCCACCGCGAGAACCTGAGCTTCAACCACGGTCATGAAGGGCCGAGCGACGATACCGCGATCGAAGCCCTGCGCTGGCGCCAGCAGCGTAATTTTCTCGCCACCCTGTTGATGGCCCAGGGTGTGCCCATGCTGCAGGCCGGCGACGAGCTCGGGCGCAGCCAGGCGGGCAACAACAATGCCTATTGCCAGGACAATCCGACCAGCTGGATCGACTGGGGCGGGCTCGATGACGAGGGGCGCTCGCTGATCGAGTTTACCCGGGAACTGCTGACGCTGCGCCGGGCCTGCCCGGTTATGCTTGCGGACCGCTTTCGTCACCGTGACGACGACTTCGACACCGACAGTATCCTGTGGTTTAACAGCGACGGTAAACGCATGCGCGAGGAACACTGGCACGAGCGCGACAATCTGGCGCTGGGTTACCTGCTGGTCGAAAGCAGCAACGGCAACGGCGAATCGCGCCTGTTGCTGGTCCTGTTCAACGCCGCCGCCGAGGACCAGGACTTCGTTATGCCTGCCTATGGAGGTGTCGACTGGCAACCGCTGGCCGATACCGCGCGCGCGGATCCCGAGGTTACACCGGCGGCCGCCGGTTCGATTCGCCGGCTGCTCTCCAGGTCGGTGCAGATTTTCACATCGGCGAGCAAGGGTTAAAATGACCACCGCCAACACGCGAGGAAATACATGAGTTCAGTTGAGCCACAGTTCGATCACGGTAATAGTCAACTCGACGTCGACACCGATCTCAGGCGTCATTTCGAACTGACCCTGGGACGTGATCGTGTCGGTGAGTCACGCCATTACATGTTCCAGGCGCTGGCGCTGACCGTGCGCGATCAAATGGTCGCGCGCTGGCGCGAAACCCGCGAACGCTATCGCCTGGAAAAGCCTCGCAGGATAAATTACATCTCGCTCGAATTTCTGATGGGGCGCAACCTCAACAATGCGCTGCTGAACCTGGATATCGAGGACGACGTGCGCAAGGCGCTGCAGGCCTACGCCTGTGAACTCGAGGAGGTCGAACTCGAGGAACCCGATGCCGGCCTCGGTAACGGCGGCCTGGGCCGGCTTGCGGCCTGTTTTCTCGACAGCTGCGCGTCGCTCGAAATTCCGATCACCGGTTACGGTATCCGCTACCAGTACGGCATGTTCCACCAGCAGATCAGGGACGGTTACCAGATCGAGTGCCCCGACACCTGGCTGCGTAACGGTAATCCCTGGGAGATCGAGAGCCCCGAAAACACGATGCGGATCAAGTTTTACGGTCGCTGCGATCATTTCAACGACGAGCAGGGCCGCCACCGGGTGCGCTGGGTCGACAGCCACGACGTGCTGGCCGTCCCCTACGACACCCCGATACCCGGCTATCGCAACGAGACGGTCAACACGCTGCGCCTGTGGAAAGCGGAGGCGACCGATGAATTCGATCTCGACGAGTTCAACGCCGGCGGTTATACCGACGCGGTAGCGGCCAAGAACACCGCCGAGCAGATTACGATGGTGCTCTACCCCAACGACACCAGCGAGCAGGGCAAGGAGCTGCGCCTGAAACAGCAGTACTTCCTGGCCTCGGCGAGCCTGCAGGACGTGCTGCAGCGCTGGACTCACCGCAACGGCGGGGACTTCGCCGAATTCGCCGAGAAGAACCTGTTCCAGTTGAACGACACCCATCCGACGATTGCGATCGCGGAATTGATGCGCCTGCTGATGGACGACTGCGGCCTCGGCTGGGACCAGGCCTGGGAAATCACCACTTCGACCATGGCATACACCAATCATACCCTGCTGCCGGAAGCGCTCGAGACCTGGCCGGAAACGCTGCTGGCCGAGCTGTTGCCGCGGCCGCTGGAGATCATTCGCGAAATCAACGCCTGGTTTCTCGCCATGGTCGAACAGCGCTGGCCGGGCGACCACGAGCGCCGCGAGCGCATGTCGATCATCACCGGCGGCGATTTTCCGGTGGTGCGCATGGCTTACCTCGCGATCGTCGGCAGCCACCGGGTCAACGGCGTTGCCGAACTGCACACGAAGCTGCTCGAGCAGGGGCTGTTCCGGGACTTCTACGAATTCTGGCCGGAGAAATTCGTCAACGTGACCAACGGGGTCACGCCGCGGCGCTGGCTCGCGCACTGCAACCCGGGGCTCAGGGAGTTACTCTGCGACGGTATCGGCGACGGCTGGATTCGCAACCTCGACGAACTCGAGAAGCTGAAGCCGCTGGCGGACGATGCCGCTTTTCGCGAGCGTTTCATGGCGGTAAAAAAACAAAACAAGGAGGAACTGGTGCAGCTGGTGCAAACGCGCTGCGGCGTCGAATTCGACGCCAATATGCTGTTCGACGTGCAGGTCAAGCGCATCCACGAGTACAAGCGCCAGCTGCTCAACGTTTTGCACGTTATCCACCTGTATAACCGGATCTGTGACGGCGAGACCGCGGGTTTCGAACCGCGCTGCGTACTGATCGGCGGCAAGGCCGCGCCGGGTTACTTCATCGCCAAGCTGATCATCAAGCTGATCAACAATGTAGCCGCGGTGATCAACAACGACGACCGCGCGCGGCCGTGGCTCAGAGTTGCTTTTGTCCCTGACTACGGGGTCAGCGCAATGGAAAAAATTTGCCCCGGAACCGACCTGTCGGAGCAGATTTCGACCGCCGGCAAGGAAGCTTCCGGCACGGGTAACATGAAGTTCATGATGAATGGCGCGGTTACTATCGGCACCCTGGACGGCGCCAATATCGAAATACGCGATGCCGTCGGCGCGGAAAACTTTTTCCTGTTCGGACTGACCGCGGACGAGGTCGAGCAACGCCGGGGCGATTACGACCCGGTCGGGATCATCGACGCCGACGAGGATTTGCGCCGCGTGATCGCGCTGCTGTACAGCGGGCACTTCAATCGTTTCGAGACCGGGATTTTCGATCCGCTGCTGGATGCGATCAAGAGCAACTCCGATCCGTGGATGACGGCCGCGGATTTCAGGTCCTATATCGATGCGCAGCAGGAGGCGGCGGCGGCTTTTGCCGACAGGCCGCGCTGGGCCCGTATGAGCGTGCTCAATAGCGCCAGCAGCGGGCGCTTTTCGAGCGACCGCTCGATCCGTGACTACCGTGACAAGGTATGGAGCGGCTGAGATGCGCGGACACGAGAAAGCCCTTATCATCAATCGAGGATGGCGACATGAACCAGAGTAATCCGGACCGGCATATTAGCCTGTTGACCCGCAGAACGCTGGCGCTGGTACTGGCCGGCGGGCAGGGCTCCAGGCTGCGGGAACTGACCACCTGGCGCGCCAAGCCGGCGGTGCCGTTCGGCGGCAAGTTCCGTATCATCGATTTTGCGCTGTCCAACTGCGTCAACTCGGGGATCCGCCAGATCGGCGTGTTAACCCAGTACAAGGCGCATTCGCTGGTGCGGCACCTGATGGCCGGCTGGAGCTACTTCAATAACGAGCTCGGCGAGTACCTCGAGATTTTGCCCGCCTCGCAGCGCGTCGGCGGCGAATGGTACCAGGGTACCGCGGACGCGATATACCAGAACCTGGATATTATCCGCACGCATAAACCGAGTTACATTCTGGTCCTGTCCGGCGACCATATTTACAAGATGGATTACGGCCCGATGATTGCCAGCCATATCGAATCCGGCGCCGACATGACAATTTCCTGTCTCGAAGTACCGCTGGAAGAGGCCGCCAACGATTTCGGCGTGATGTCGGTCGACGACAAGCGGCGCATCGTCGGTTTCGAGGAAAAGCCGGCCGCGCCCACGCCGATTCCGGGCGATCCCGAGCGCTGCCTGGCGTCGATGGGCAATTATATTTTCAACACCGAGTTCCTGTACGAGGAATTGATCCGGGATGCGGATTTGCACGAATCGGGGCACGACTTCGGCCGCGATATCATTCCGTCGCTGATTGGTAAAAACGCGATTTACGCCTACCCGTTCCGGGATCCCGATACCGGGGAACGCGCCTACTGGCGCGACGTCGGCAATCTCGACGCGTTCTGGACCGCCAACATGGAGCTGCTCGGCGTGACCCCGGAGCTGAATCTTTACGACCAGGACTGGCCGATACTGACCGAGCAGGCGCAGCTGCCGCCGGCCAAGTTCGTGTTCAACGACGACGATCGCCGCGGTATGGCGACCGATTCGATGGTTTCGGGCGGCTGCCTGATATCCGGTGCGCGGCTCGACCGCTCGCTGCTGTTTTCCAACGTTCACGTCCATTCCTATGCCGAGGTCGAGGACAGCGTGATTTTGCCCGGGGTGGATATCGGCCGCCGCGCGCGGATCCGGCGCGCGATCATCGATCGCGGTTGTTATATTCCCGACGGCATGGAAATCGGCATCGATCATGCCCAGGACCAGGCCGCGGGATTCCGTATCACCGACAACGGCGTGGTACTGGTGACCCCCGATATGCTCGGCATGTATACGCATCAGCTGCGATGAACCTCGGTTACCGGCGAAAAACGTTCGCGCTAATCGCCGAGCCCGGCCGCGTGCCTTTTGCGGTTAGCTGATCCCGATGCGCATACTGCACGTGGCGGCCGAGGTGCAGCCGCTGATCAAGACCGGCGGTCTCGCCGACGTGCTCGGCAGCCTGCCGGCGGCGCAGCGGGCGCTGGGGCAGGAGGTCGCGGTGCTGATGCCGGGCTACCCGGCGGTGATGCAGGCCGCGGGCAGGCTCAAGCCGCTGCCGGCGGCCGATTCGTCGCGGCTGGGCAGCCGTTTGTTACGCGGCAAACTGGCCGGTGACGTCGAGCTGCTGCTGATCGACGAGCCCGATTTATACGCACGCGAAGGTGGGCCCTACGAGGATGCGCTGGGCCGCGAGTGGCCCGATAACGACCGGCGCTATGCCGCGCTTGGCCGAATCGCGGCGGCGCTGTGCCGCGAATCCCCCGATATCGACCTGCTGCACGCGCACGACTGGCACGCGGGCCTGGCGCCCGCCTACCTGCGGGCCTGGAACGTCGACTGCGCCAGCATTTTCACGATCCACAATCTCGCCTACCAGGGGCGCTTCGCCTACGATCGTTTTGCCGCTACCGGGCTGCCCGCCGAATTCTACCGCTTCGATGGCCTCGAGTTTCACGGCGACTGGTCGTTCATGAAGGCGGCGCTGAGTTACAGCGACGTCATTACCACGGTCAGTCCGACCTATGCCCGCGAAATCCTGCAGCCCGACGTGGGCATGGGTTTACACGACTTGCTGAATTACCGGCGCCGGGATTTGTACGGAATTTTGAACGGGGTCGATTACGAAATCTGGAACCCGGAAAACGACCCGATGCTGCCGCGCACCTATTCGGGAACTTCGCTGCGCGGTAAGCGGTTCAACAAGAAAAAGCTGCAGCAGGCGCTGAACCTGACCGATGATCCCGACCTGCCGCTGGTCGGGATCGTCAGCCGCCTTACCACGCACAAGGGTCTCGATTACGCGCTCGATGCGCTCAGGCCGATGCTGGCCGCCGGCGAGCTCCAGCTGGCGATGCTCGGCAGCGGCGATCCGTTGCTGGAATCCGAGTACGAAAGGCTGGCGCGGCTGTATCCGCGGCACTGCGCGGTAACGATCGATTACGACGAAACCCGCGCGCACCGCATTTTCGGCGGCGCCGATGCGATTTTGATCCCGTCCCGTTTCGAGCCCTGCGGCCTCACTCAAATGTACGGCTTGCGCTACGGCACGCTGCCGATCGTGCGCAATACCGGCGGCCTGGCCGATACCGTTACCGGTTACCGCCCCGGCAATCGCGAACGGGCCACCGGATTTATGTTCAATACCGCCAGCGCGCTCGCGTTGCGGCGCACGCTGAAGCAGGTGACGAAGCTGTATCGCGAGGCTTCGGTATGGGAATCGCTGATGCAAAACGCGATGCGTTGTGAATTCGGCTGGGACCGGGCGGCGAAGTCTTACCTCGAGCTGTATTCGCGAATCTCGCGAGGTTGACCCAGCCCTGGCTGCTCCGCTCGGGCGCCGTGCCGAAACCGGCCGGCGCATTATTGTAATCGACGCTGCTTCCCCCGGGCCATTCCGGACCAATATAATGCCCGGCATGAGCCTGCATAAACACTTGCTGGTGGTTGCGCACAGCCCGTCTCCGAATACGCAGAAACTGGTGGAGGCGACGCTGCGCGGCGCAACCCATGCGGATATCGAGGGGGTCGAGACCAGGCACGTACCGCCGCTCGAAGCCACTCCCGACGACGTTCTCTGGGCCGACGCGATCATTCTCGGCACCACCGAGAACTTCGGTTACATGAGCGGTGCGCTCAAGGATTTTTTCGACCGGATTTATTATCCCTGCCTCGAGAAAACCGAGGCGCTGCCGTTTGCGGTATATATTCGCGCCGGGCTCGACGGCACCGGCACCCGAATCGCGATCGGCAAAATCACGACCGGGCTCAAGTGGAAAGCGGTACAGGAGCCGATGATTCTGCATGGCGAATACAAACCCGGGTTCGAGGATCAGTGCGAAGAGCTCGGCATGCTGATGGCGGCAAGCCTCGAGTCCGGCATTATCTAGTCGCGCATAGCGGGATAGTCGCGGCTACGCGACCGAGTTTAATTCGGATATCATGCACGGATCTCGAAATCGTGCTAACAGCAGGGGAAAACATGACCGATTTTTCAGGTAAGAAGGCAATCGTACTGGGCGGCACGTCCGGTATCGGTCTCGCTACCACCGAAATGCTGCGTGACGCGGGGGCGCAGGTGATTGCCGCCGGCCGGCGTGAATCTTCGATCGGCGGCGTCGACTGTGTCAGCGTCGATGTGCTCGACCGCGATGGCCTGAGCGGATTGTTCGAACAGCACCACGGCTTCGATATCCTGGTCAATGCCGCCACCGGCGGACCGCGCGCGATCGGGCCCTTCCTCGAGATGGATCTCGACGGTTTTCAGAATTCCTTCGCCAAGCTCTGGGGTTATGTCAACAGCGTCCGCCTGGGCGTGCCGCATATGGCCGCTACCGGCGCGGTGGTTTTATACAGCGGTTACCCGGCGCGCAAGTACCGTCCGGGCACGCTCGCGATCGGCACCGTCGGCGGCTCGGTGGAAGCCTTTATTCACCTCGTGGCCAACGAAATCGCGCCGGTGAGAATCAATGGCGTCTGCCCCGGTTTGATCGATACGCCGATGTCGCCGCTCGAGGGTGAAAAACGCGAGGCCTATTATCGCGACGGCACCGCGGGACACCTGATCCCGCGCGCCGGCACCGCCGCGGAGTGCGCGTCGGCGGCAATGTTCCTGCTCGAGAACGAATTCGTCACTGGCACCATCGTCGACGTCGACGGCGGCGCCATCGTGACATGAGTTTCGAAAAGGTCAGTTGCGAGCTCAGTGGCGATACGCCGGGGCGCAGCACCGAGCTGAACTATTTTCGCGTCGGCCCCGGGGATGCCGCAAAAAAGGTTTACCTGCAGGCCGCGCTGCATGCCGACGAGCAGCCGGGAATCCTGATCCTGCATCACCTGCTGCAGCTGCTGCGCGAGGCCGATGCCGCCGGTCAACTCGACGCGCTGTTCGTGCTGTTCCCGATGGTCAACCCGCTCGGCATGGGCGATATCGAGTTCGGCCGGCACCAGGGGCGTTACAACCGCGCCACCGGGACCAACCATAACCGCGGCTGGCCGGTACTGTTTGACGCGATCGGTGCGGATTTAGCCGCCCGCCTCGGCGACAGCGCCGCGGAAAATATCGCTACCGTGCGCGCGGCGCTGCGCGACTGGGCCGACGGGCTGCCGCGGGTCACCGCGCTCGATCAATGGCGCCGCTGCATCATGCGGGAAGCCTGCGATGCCGATTACGTGTTCGACGTGCATTGCGACGACGATGCGCTGCTGCATATTTACAGCCTGCCGCAGCTCGCCGACGAGATGCAGCAACTCGCCGACTGGACCGGCGCCGCGGCGACGATGCTGGCCGAAGACAGCGGCGGCGGCTCTTTCGACGAAGTCTGGCCGGCGATCTGGTTGCGGCTGGCGCGTGAAAACCCGGGCAAGCCGCTGCCATTGCCGCTGAAATCATGCACCCTCGAGTACCGCGGCCAGTTCGATACCTTCGACGAACTGAATCGCGGCGATGCCGAAAATCTGTACGGTTACTTCCAGGCCGAAGGCCTGATCGGCGGGACGCCGCTGGGCAACAAGAGCCGTGCGCCGGCGCCGACCGACCTGCGCGCAACCGAAATCCTGCGCGCGCCGCGGGCCGGATTGCTGGCCTACCGCGTGGACCTCGGCGACGAGGTCAGCAAGGGCGACTGTATCGCGGAGCTGCTGTCGCTCGACGGTGACGGCGCCTTCGTCGAGCGTATGCCGCTGCTCGCGGGTACTTCGGGGCGGGTGATTTCGCGCATGGTCACCAAGTACGTCTGGCGCGGCGGCAAGGTTGCCAAGATCGTCGGCAGCGAAATTCTCGAATCGCGCGGCGATTACCTGCTCAGCGATTAGCGAGGAGGCGGCAAATTCGGCGGGGTCAACTGTCCGGATCCCAGTCCTGCACGGGCAGGTGCTCGTCCGCGTGCAGCCAGCCCGGCTTTTCATCGATGAAGCTGTGGCTTTGCGGCGGCAGTTTTTCGAGATCGTCGAATAATCCGAGCTGCAGGTGAATTTCATCGGGTGTCTTTTCGTGCTCGAAGGCGACCGCCGAGCCGCAGCGGCCGCAAAAACTGCGTGTGACCCCGTCGGGCGTGGTGAAACGGTCAGGCGCCGCACCGGTGAAAACAACCTGGTCGGGGCGGAAGCCGGCAAAACTCGTCATCACCGAGCCGCTCGCACGGCGGCAGGATTCGCAGTGACAGTGTCCAACCCAGCTCGGCTTGCCCGAGATCTCGAAGCTGACCGCGCCGCAGTAGCAATGACCGGTTAACTTGTCTGCGTCCATTTTTATCCCCTCCCGCTAATCTGAAACCAGGCGATCAAATCCCGAATAGCATGCTTTATTTCGTCATTGCCGCGCAAGATCCCCGCTTGCGCAGCAAGCGTCACTTGATGCTGGATTTCAGGATAAAATCCTCGAGCTGCTTGTCGATGCCGAGGACGTGCAGCTTGAGCCACTTGTAGAGGAAGTCGGACAGCGAAACCTGCAGCGATTCGTGCATCGACGGGTCGGTTTCCATCATCGCCCCGAGTTCCTCGCGAAAGCGGTCGTGGGCCTCGAGGTGCGCGTCGATATGCGGGTAGCCGAGCTCGCGCATGTAGGTTTCCTCGAGGATGAAGTGGTGTTCGGCATACAGCTTCAGCTGATTCAGGATATCGGGGTCGAACGGCACGTCCTTGATGCGCTCGATCAGGTCGAATAGCGCCTGGTGCTGCGTGTCCTGCCACAGAAGATCGCTGGTCTTTTGCATACTCCCCCCGTGTGATGTCGTACCACGATAAAGCAATCCTAACCCCGGCCTTTGACATTGATCAATCCCCGCGGCATCGAGGTCGATGCCTTTCCCCCTTATTACCGAAACCAAAAATGACCCTTCGGCCCGGCGAGCCTGCGATTAGACGAGTTTTAGGATCAAGTCTTCGGCACTGGTCTTTAGTGGATCGGAGGTCTGGAAAGCTTTCTGTTGGCTGGGCCGGGAAGACGCCTGCAAAAGCGTCGCGCCACAGGGACGTGGCGCGTCGAGCGAACAGGGATGTACCGTCCGGCGCAGCCGGGCGGTAGCGCCTTCTGCAGGCGTCTTCCCGGCCCAGCCAACAGAAAGCTTTCCAGACCTCCGATCCACTAAAGACCAGTGCCGAAG
>JAAUYF010031157.1_pt1 | contig 25051 bp, 23 predicted proteins | sample 7278051 | NCBI WGS metagenome assembly JAAUYF01 (sample SAMN14350202, study PRJNA611818) | marine sediment metagenome | isolation source: surface marine sediment (0.6m) | place: French Polynesia: Moorea | collected 2018-08 | reverse complement strand
GGGTCTATTCTCAATTAATGTGGGTCTGACCTACCTTATATTCTCAATTAATGTGGGTCGAAAAATGCCATTATTTCGGGTCGAAGCGATTATGATTTCGGGTCGTTACAGATAATTATTAGGTCTATCTTCTAAAGAACAAACAATCGGGCGAGTATCAAGAGCGTATTTATCGTCTTGTATTGTGTAACCGAAAGGTTGGCGCATCCAAGCTTTTTTGAGATCTCGTCGATATTGCATTCCTCGTTGGACTCTTTCGCGAATCATCCGCCGCTCATGAACTGCAAATATTGCCTGCATGTCTGCACTTAATTCCCCAAAAGCAGTGCTTAAATCCACTTCACCCTGGTCTAAAAGTTTGAGAGTAATGTCATAGCAACGCAGCAATTCTTTTAACTGTAAATAAAGAATTTCATTTCGAGTTAATCTATCCCAGCGGGTTGCTATTATTGTTTTAATTTTTCCTTTTCGGGCTAGTTTTAAAACTTCGTTGAATTGGGGGCGATCATTATTTGCTCCTGATTCGATATCAGTGTATATTTTCTCGGCTCCAGCCTGTGATAAGCGAGATTCTTGTTGTTCTAAAGCCTTGTGATTCTCAGATTGTTCGCGAGTTGAAACTCGTGCGTATCCAATAGTTTGCATTTTTTATTCCCAAAATATTGAAATAATAATATCATTTTGTTGTGCAATATTCACTTGAGTTACTGTTGCACAAATTTCAATTATTAATAATAAAAAAATAGGTGTTTCATCAATACATTGATAACACCTATTTCTTGATAGTCTTTTTTTTTACGAATATTTTAAGTAATGTTAAGCCCAGCTATCTTTCGAGTGAAGCTCGTTCTAACAGCCCCAAACCCAGTCAATATAACCATTAATGTCATAGAAGGCTTGGACCTGGCGTGTTTTACTCGTTGAATAAGATTTAGATGGGTTTCCTTTAATCCAGATAAAATCTTTGACGAATAATTTCTCTTTGCTATTTTTCCAAGCTTTCAAATATTTTGGCCAGAGAGTAATTAGCCAACCTAAAGGATGTTGATTTTCCAGTTTCTTAAGTTTTGGTTTGGAATAATCACACTCTTTTAGTAATTCGACATATTGTTGTCTAAGTGCATAGATCCAATACCCAGACCAGCCACGATTTTTTAGATCATGGAGATATTCTTGTTCGGCTTCTGGATAAGAAAGTCTTCTAAGTGGAATTAGTTCCGATTGATTGTGATTGGTTGAAGAGTCTTCTGTCCAATCTTTATGTTCGAGAATCCGGATTTCTGCTGAAATATTTTCTCTTTGTCTGTGTTTTGTCAACCATTGAGGATCTTTATTCATCGGACCAAATAACCAACCGTTTTCAAACTTTTCTTGTTGAATTTGTAAAAATAATTCCGTAGTATTTGACCAAGGGAAAGTTTTCTGTTCAGTTTCGGCTTTGTTCTTAATTAAAGAAAATCCTTTTTCGATTAAAAGATAACAACATAAGTTCATTTCGGTACTAAGTTTGAGATTTTCCAAAGATGAGCTAGGTAAATGGCGGCTCAAGATTCCTTTTTCACTTAAAGGATCTTCGATAACTTGAGGAAAGAGTTGATGAGCTAAACATACTCCTTTTGCTTGTTGGTAGAACTTTAAAGTTAATAGCCAGCAAATTTGATTATGATTTTCGGGTCTGACTGTAATATTTGCTGTTTCTCCAATTGCTTTGGCTAAATTAAAAAAATCAAGACTGTGTTCTCGATCCCGAATGTATATCGGAAGATAGGGAATAGGATTGTGGCGCGTAATTCCTATGAGTGCTTCTCGATCTAGGGTTTCGCGCATCCATGTATATATAGCTAAATCTTCTAGTCCATAATTTTTACAATCTTTAGCAAGTAATAAAATGATGTCTTGTAATGATTTTTTTCTTCCATAAGATTTGCGGTATAAATATGGTTTGCATTGAGTTTTAGGGTATTTGTTGTTAATTTCTTTAGCAAGATGATTTGCTTGGCTCATTTGTTTATTTTAAATTAATAAAAAATCTCTCTGATTTCAATCAATTATCATGGCATAGTTAAAGAAATACTCTCCTATTTCTTATCTAAATCTTTAGGATTAAATGATAATGTCAATTCTTTAGTTATAGATTTACTAACTTGTTTGAATATCTTGATGAATTACCATGAACAGAAAAGTTTCGAAAATTGTCCAATATCTAAAGTTTGGCTATTTTTTTATCTCTATTAAGAATTGATATAATGTGAGAATTGCCGCCTAGAATAACAAACTTTTGACATTACTTTCATGAATTCATTTCCTCCAGGATTTGTAAATTAAGTTTCTCCATGTATGCAGCGAAGCGTGCATCTTCAGCTTCTTCATCACCGTAGAACTCCTTAAGAGTATCTCTGCGAAGATTAACTAACTCACTGTGTTCACCAAACAAGTGTGGTGCTAATTTCACCATTGTGTCTAAAACCTTTAGCTGCTCTTCGCTTACTAGATAGACATCCTCAGTATCTAAGATATCAACCTTCTTAGGTTTAGCTTCACCCTTAAGTCTAATCTTGGGTATTGGGCGTAACATCTTCTTGATATGTTCTTCACTAAGTCTATTCAACATACAGGCGTTTTCACCTTTGTACACAGGACGTTTACCTGTTAAATGTGATTGATGACGTCGTACGTAGTATTTAGCACCTACTCTAAGTTCATATTCATTAAACCAGAAATCACCCAAGCGAAATTCGAAGAGTGGATCTAAGTTTTTTCTTTGTTTGAACGACGACAATTCGAATGTGATAACTCCATGACGTTGTAATCTAAAGAACTTCTGTACGGAAACTCTTTTGCCATTAACAAGCATCTTGAGTTTGTCTTTAACTTGAACTCGGAAGTAATAGTGGGTGCCATCGAATATGACACCTTCTGTCCAACTAACGTAATTGGGTTTAAAACGCCCAACACCATCTTCTTGTACAGTTCGAAACTGCTGCTTTCTATCTAACACTAGGACTTCTCCTAAGTTGATTGTTGCTATTGTATTATGGTCAACTCTTCTCATTATCAACGCCCTTAAATATCACAAATATACTACAAAAACCAAAGGCCGTCTTCTTAGACGGAGAGCGAAAACAAAGTGGGGGAGGAAAGTTTAATTTGATCTTTTAAACCTTGATAAATATGATATTTAATCAAGCCAAAAGTCTTGAAACCGCTTTGGAGACAATTCTGTATAGCGAACAGTATGCTGAATATTCTTATGACCCAGATATGCTTGAAGTGCTCTAGTATTATGACCTCGAATCGCCAAATAAAACCCACAAGAATGAGGTTGCATATGGGGATGAACACTCAGGGATAATTCTGCTATCTTTCCTGCACGTTCAATAATGCCTCTAGCTGTAGCAGCAGCCATCACACTTCCTTTCTCAGAAACAAACAGATAATTTGAGTCAGGATACTTTCTATGTAATTGCTGTAAAGCCCTTAATTCAACCACTCTAAGAGGATGAGTTGAACTGATACCATGCTTGAGTCGGTTGATGTAAATTGTCCCACCAACAAAATTAATCTGTTCCCATCGTAGACCTACTAACTTTTATTTGTCGCCAAATCATCGGACTTATGCCGAGTAATACTATTTTTAGCTGGTATATAAACACGGATCACAGTTAATAAAACATTATTACTAGATAATTTAGAAATCCGCTACTTGTTTTAATTATTACAGTTATGTTTCAAAAAAAGCTAAATAGTTTTCTTAAGCTTGCTAATGAACAGCTAGATAAATTAGAAAATAATGATGATTTTAAAAATATACTTGATCGAATAAATAACAATCATGAACAGGATATTGACCTTACATCTAACTCTACTTTCTCTTTTCCTGGAGAACAATCTTACATCCCCCATGAGCCTTCAACCAAGGGATTAAATAAAATTTTTATTTCAAAATTAGGGATTAGAGCTATAGGAAATAGTTTGAAAGGTCATCAAAATAAATTAGCAATTTATTTTGATAGAGCAATTTTAAATTCTTATACTACTAAGTGTGATGGGATTAATATTGTTATATTTGATTTTTCTTATGAAGGAGATAATATTGATTTAGGTATTTCTTGTTTTAAAAAGTCTAATTTTGATAATCTAATAAACTTTATTATAACTAATTGTTCAACTTCTTCTTCTAAAATTCAACTCTTGAAAGATAAATTAGGTAAAAAAGAGTTGAACAATTCTAGTTTTATAGATGATATTGTAACGGCTGGCAATAAAGTATTGCAGGATTCTTATAAAGTATTACAAGAATCTCATGAAAAAGCTAAAGAAGCTAGTAAAGTTGATGAGGATGTTATTAATTTAAAATCTTCTAGTCTTTCACCGTTACCTGGTGAAAAAAATTGGATACCTTGTGCTAATCAAGAATTTCATACTGTTTATATCTCTTCAGTTGGTATTAGAGCGATATCTGGATTTCCTCCAATTTATAAAAATAAGCTTCATATATATTTTTATAAGTCAAGATTATTATCGTTTAAGCATATTGAGGATGCAATATTTTTTGATTTTTTAGTAAATGAAAATACTATTTCTGTTGGTATTGATTGTCAAAAATCTCTTAATTGCGCTATCTTAAGAGATTTTATAATTAGCAATGTAAAATATTTATCTTTAGAAATGGAATCATTTAAAAAGTCTATTGAAGATAGACTTTCTATGAAAAATAAGATAATTAACTATCTAGAACAATCACCAAATCAAATTGTTTTTGAAAGATTGGCTAGTTATCGTGGAGGTATTTTAGAACATCCTTATAGCGCAGATAATCCAGGTAGAAGTTGTATTCTAAAAGATAGAATTATTTTTTATGATGATCGTATAGCTCTTGAAATTTGCTATAAACAAATAATCAATGTTGAATTAGATTATTTTCAATTGAGAGGTGGTCGTGCATTATTAGCAGGTAAAAATGCTAGAATGCTGCAAGAAGTAAAAAATATTGTAGCCATAACATTTTTGAACTCTAATAATATTAAGCAAACTCTTAAATTACAAATTCATGGTGCAAAAACTATTATGGGAGAAGGTTTGAAAGCCGAAGAATTTTTAAACTATATTCTCTCTTTTAATAACGAATTTAAAACTGATAAACCTGATAATAATGATAACAAAAATCAAAATTCACTAGGTTTATTAAAAGAACTTAAGGATTTAAAAGATGCTGGCATTATAACTGAATCTGAATTTGAACTCAAAAAATCCGAAATTCTTAATAGATTATAAATCCATTAATTCTATTCTTCGCGATAACGATTTTAAAATAGGGCCAGAACTTTCGCTAGTTTTCCACTAAATAGGTGTTTGTACAGCATTAGGGAAATTTTAGTCGCTAAGCGATTTTTTAATAAGAACTGTCTCATTTAGGGGTATGGCAACGATTGATGAATTAAAGGGTCATATCGTACTTTATTGAATTTGCTCAAGAAATTTATCATATTATTAACTATGAGGGAAATATATAGAAAGTTTCTGCCTAATAAATATTGATTTTTGGCCTATTTATTAACCTTAGGAGGTAATCTTGACCACTATTGATACACAACAGTTAGCGGAAAAGCTTGCTGGTGGTGATTCGTATATTCGTACAAAAAAGGGTGAAGTGAAAGGGCTTGCTATTACTACTGAAAAAAACCCTGAAGCCCCCGACGTTATAGTTGTTGGTAAAGGCCCTATAATTCAGAAAAATGCTGTGCTGTTTGTTGAGTCTGGGAAATATGTTCCAGTATATGTAAAGCAATGTACTAATAAGTGGAAATATTTCGGGGAATATAAAGCTGATAGTTTTGTCAAAGATCTTGAAGTCATTGAAAAGCATAGAAAGCATCGTAGACTAGATGACGTTAGTGGAATTCTTTTTTTATCCCCTCAAGATGATGTTGAAGTATCAATTTCCTTAAGCAGATCTGTACTCGATAAAGAAACAAAGAAAAAAATTGAATTAACTGCAATAAATTGTGCTATTACTTACTTTGAAAGTCATGGCTTTACAGTAACAGATCGTCAATCTGAAAATTGTGGTTATGATTTACTTATTGAGTCCGATAGAACTACATTAAAAGTAGAAGTTAAAGGAACTGCTGGTGAAGAACAACGCTTCTTTTTATCGCGAAATGAAAAAAGATGTTCTGTAGATCCATTATGGAGGCTGGCCATAGTTTCTAACGTTTTAATTGAGCCACAGCTTGAAATATTCAATACTGAGACAATGGAAAGAAAGTTTGATTTCGAGCCCTTGTGTTGGGAATGTAATATGCCGAAAACAACTTCAGATCACGAAACTGAGCCAATTCTCGCAGTGTGACGAAGTTCAATATTCCTGTTCACAAAATCAAAGTTTTAAAAACTGTCTCCTCAACGAGATAAGTGAACAGTTCACTAGTTAATATGTACCCCAGCCTGACGATTCGGATTGGGATTCGGTTTGATGAGAATGACAACCTCTTGATCTAGGTAATTGAGGAAGCGAAACAGGCGATCGCTGGAAAAGCCATCCAAATTACCTCGCATCAGGGCAGAGATCTTAGGTTGATTCACATTCAAAATTTCTGCCGCTTGAACTTGAGTGAGTCCTCGTTCCTGAATAATGGAGCAGATGCGAGCAGCTAATTGAGCTTTCGCTAAATATTGTTCGGGTTCCGGAATATTGAGATCCGCAAAAACATTACCGCTACTTTCTTCGAATTCTAGAGATTCACTCATAATTTCCTCCTTTAATTGCGGCTACGTCGCCTATAATCGATTTCAGCTTCTTTCAAGCGTTTCTTGATTAGATCGAGATCCTGTTTCGGTGTTTGAATACCTTTTTTCGACTTTTTCTGAAAGGCATGAAGAATGTAGACAATTTCTTCAAACTTCACCGTATAAACAGCCCGATAGGTATCCCCATCGTAATTTTCGACAATTTCTAAAACGCTTGCACCACCAAAACCTTTTAGGGGTTTGGCATTGATGTATTTGCCTCCTAATTGAGCTTGGTAAATTCCAAACCCGACATTCTGACGAACAGGCAAAGGAAAATTTTGGACAGATTTGCGAGTTGAGCCGAGCCAAACAACAGACTTGAGCGATGTATCCATATATCCCAAATATGGGATAAAAATTGGATTTTGTCAATGAAATTCTCTTTTCATTTGAAGAGCCTATAGTAGGTGTGAGTCAGATTAAGTTTTAGTTACATAAACAAAAAAAGTAGAGGTTTGTGTAAACTTGATTATGTTATGAGATCTGAAAATAAGAACGATCAAAAATAGTAGATTGGTCAGAAGTTTTCGATCTATTACATAAACGAACGTTTGTGAAACTGCTATGTTAATTGGTTATACCCGAATTTCCAAGGCTGATGGTACTCAAGTACTGGACCTGCAAAAGGACGCTCTGATTGCTGCGGGAGTAAAAGAAAAAGATATCTATCGGGATGAAGCTTCGGGAAAGCGCGATGAGCGCCCAGGACTTCAATCCTGTCTCAAGGCACTGCGGGAAGGAGACACCTTGGTAGTTTGGAAGCTCGACCGTCTGGGACGAAACCTACGCCATTTGATCAATACGGTGCAAGATCTGGCAGATCTCGGGGTGGGTTTTCGAGTACTGACGGGAAAGGGAGCCGAGATTGATACTACTACAGCCAGCGGCAAACTTATCTTCGGTATTTTTGCGGCACTAGCTGAGTTTGAGCGGGAATTGATTCGGGAGCGAACTGTAGCTGGACTTAAGGCTGCACGGGCCAGAGGACGAAAAGGAGGGCGCAAGTTTCAGCTTACTAAAGCTCAAGTTAGGTTGGCTCAAGCGGCAATGGGTCAGAAGGAAACAAATATTGGTGAGCTATGTGCCGAACTAGGAGTAACGGCTCCCACACTTTACCGCTATGTTGCACCTGATGGAACGCTAAGAGAGCATGGTAAGCGTGTACTGGGTGAGTCTGCTAAATGATGTTTTATTACTGGGAATATTCATGAAATCTAAGATAAGTCAAGTTTTTGTTGTGATTAATTGGCAGCAGATTTTAGTATTATCATTGAAATAATTATGAAATTATCGGCATTTTAAGACTAGATTATTTAAAACTGTTGTTTTATCTTCTTTTGCTATCGGGTATCCCTTTAATCTCAAAAAGGAAATCGTTCCTGATATTGATACCAAGACGCAGGATATTCATTTGCGTATATTATATTCATTTGCGTTATAATATACTCAGAAATTCAAAAAGACTTAAGTTATCAACAAAAAAAGCCGTTTTAAGGGCTGAAAAAAATGAAACCTCACAATGCTAGTGATATTTTTAGCGAAGTTTTAGATAAGCTTTATCAAGACCATCTTCCTGAAAAACATCCATTTTTTCAAAGACTAAAGACGTTTCCAAGTGAAAAGCTTTGTTGCTCTCTTCTCGGTCATTTACATCTGAGATATCAAGCAGCTTGCCACGCTACTCGTGTCATGGTCTATTACATACCCTATCTTGATAGTCCAGCATTGCGCGTTAGGAAGTTGAGACTTATTAACGATGATGATGGTCTAGAAAATGGTGATACACATCATTATCAATTAACTCGTGCATTTGCTAGCATAGGAGCTACCATTTTAATTAAGGATGAAGAGTTTGGTTGTTTAGATAATTTAAAAGAAATGCGAGATCCAGCTACTAATGAAAAGTTGCTAGATTTAGAGACCAGGAATTTCTTATCTTTGGTGCAGAAAATTTATCCCAATTCTTTAGGGCCATGGTGCGTTATTGAGAAATTTGCAGATAATTGGATGAGAGCACTGATGAATAGTTTATCAGTCTGTTTTCCTCTCATTAAACAAGAACCTTATTTTGCCGATTGCTTTAATCAAGGCGTTGAAGAAAGACATGCCCAAGAAGCATTAAAGTTAACAAATATAGTATTAGCAAATTCTCCAAAATTATTGGATCAGACAATAAAAGACGCAAAAATAATGGCTATAGGATTAGACAAATTTTGGTCTAGTATGGAAAATTTATTACAAGAAAGATTATAAAAATAATACCATTGTAAAACTCACTAGTAGAAATATTTAAGTATCGCTGAATTTATTGGGTAATCATTAAGCTATTAGCTAAATTAGGCTTGAGCAAATAATTTTAGAAGTCCTGATGCCATTGCATCACTGATAGATATAATCGAGTTTTTATTTTTTTTCATATAAGAAAAATCTATTGTATTATGTGAATGAGGAACTCCCAAAAAATCACGTGGTATATCTATAGCAATTCCATTGTATAAACTGAAATATTCGTAATTACTACGTATTGGCAGCATAGAGAATGGATCATTATATTTAATATAATATTCTTTCTTTCTTAGCTCATTTTCAATAGCTATAGATAGATTTTTATTAGCAATATATTCTCCTTCAGAATCGTGAGTAAAATCATGAGTAATAAAATTTATTTCGCGACGAGTTCCTTTGTGAAAAGGAGACGTAAATGCATAAATAAATTCTTTTATATTGGGGACATCTTCATAATCAACTTTGACATTAAAGGGCCACATAGAATGAATATCAATAATGTAACCTTCGGGATTGAGATATTTTTTGAAAATAGATAATATTGTTTCTCTTACAAAAATATTTAATGATTTTATTTCGTTAACAATTGTTTCCGAAAAATACTTCCTTATAAATGGAATCATACAATAATCATCTGTTCTATTTGCATCCATAATAGCTCGATCACAATTGACTGTTATAACCATTACGTGAAGTTTTTTATGTAATATTTTAGCTATTTGAAAAGCAACATCTCTAGCAGCAAAATCATGCTCTATTTCTAAGAAACTAGAAAAAATTTCTGATTGATATTGTTTAAAAGGACGAAAAAAATGAGGGAAATATTCTGAAAAATCTTTATCTTTAAACCCATGCTGACATAAAATAATTAAGTCTGCATTAATACCATTACCATAATTGTAGGCATTAACTATTGGATAATTGTTGTAAGTATAATCAATTACATTCATCACTAACTACTCAATAAATTAAATTTTTTAATTACTCTAAATGACAAAAAAAGTTATTTAGACCAACATTATCTTGGCTAATTCAGCCTGTATCGTAAGTGCTTAGCACTTGCTGCTTCGACAAAAGACTGAAAAATTTGCTGATGCTCAACTTGATTTAGAGAAAGTTCTGGATGCCACTGAACTCCAATAGCCCAAGGATGTTTTTTGTGCTCAACAGCTTCAATGAGTCCATCTTCAACTGCATGGGCTACAACACGCCAATCAGAAGGTACGGTACGAACTCCTTGATGATGCCAAGAGACAACAGAGAATTTAGAGCTTTTAACCATTGAAGCTAAGCTACTATTAGACTTAGTAATCTTGACCATGTGCTTTGTTGGATTGCGCTGCTCTGGCTCTGGATCTATTCGATGTACTCCTTCATATTCATCAGGTAAATGAGGTATCAAAGTTCCACCAGATAATACGATCAGAATTTGCAATCCACGACAAATACCAAGCACGGGAATATGATTATCAAGGGCAAACTGAGCCACCTTCATTTCAAAAGTATCACGTTCTAAATCCAAAGAATAAATTGCAGGGTGAGAAGAACCCTTATACCAAGTTGGAGATATGTCACCACCACCTGGCAAAATAAGACCATCTAAGCATTCGAGTCGTTTTGTGAGGTCATGTTCTCCAGGATAGAAAGGGATGGGTTCTCCTCCTGCTGCATCAACTGAATTAAAATAAAAATCTGCTGGAGAAGAAGGAGATGGGATGGGTTCTGCTTCTGCTATATCAACTGAATTAAGATATAAATCTACTACAGAAGAAGCAGATGTCTTTTGAATATCGTAAGTCGGGATGCCAATTTTTGGTCTTTCTAATTGTTTATTCATTTTTATTTGATTATCTCTATTGATTGATATCTATATTGTCGATAGCGCCTAAAGCAATTAGATTATTTTTCTCAGCCTCTTTTAATCCTTTAACACCTGTAATATTCATTCCCTCATAAAGTGCAGGCGTTTTTAGTGTTTTTATATATTCACCAGTTTCAGTATTCCAAAGCATAATAGTTCCATCTTCACTACTGCTAGCTAAAGTTTTTCCATCATTGCTAAATACAACTGACCATATCCTTTCTTGATGTCCCTCTAAAAATTGAATTTCATCGGTTTGAGTATTCCAAAGTTGTACTGTGGGCTCTTCACCACCAATAGCTACAAGTTCTAATGTCTGATTATTACTACCTACTACAAAAGTAAAGTCAATTGAGCGTATCCAACTGCTGAATTTCTCATAAGTTTTGATACATTTAACGTTTGAAATATCTGCAATATTCCAAATTTTAACGGTCTGGTCTTCACTACCACTTGCTAAAGTTTTGCCATCAGGACTAAAAGCTACTGACCTTACCCAATCATTATGTTCGTCTAAAGTACAAAGATCTTCACCTTTTTTAAGATCCCAAATTTTAACGGTCTGGTCTTCACTGCCACTTGCTAAAGTTTTGCCATTAGGACTAAAGGCTACTGACCATATCCAGCTTTTGTGTCCTTTTAATTTTTTGTGCAGTTTACCAGTGCGAACATCCCAGAGTCTAATTACTTTATCATCACCACCACTAGCCAAAATTTTGCCATCAGGGCTAAAGGCTACTGTAAGGACTCTATCTATATGACCAGGTAATATTTTGAGTAGTTGATTAGTATTAACATCCCAAAGCATAACTTTTTGGTCATCACTACCGCTAGCTATAGTTTTTTCATCAGAGCTAAATGCTATTGCTCTTACTCTAGTTGCATATCTATTTAAGCTTTTCTTTAGATGATTTTCAGTTTTTTCAGTATCCCAAAGTTTGATCGTTTGGTCTTCATGACTACTAACTATTTGGCAATTATTGGGACTAAAAGCAAGTGCCCAAGCCCAATTATCGTATCCTTCTAAAGTTTTAAGACATTTACCTGTTGTAACTTGCCAGAGTTTAACTATTTTGTTATCACTACTACTAATCAGCATTTGATCATCATAGCTGAAGGCAATTGACCAAACCTTTGCCGTATGACCTTTTAGCTCTTCTATAAATTTGTATGATGTTTCAACATTCCAAAGTTTGATAGTTTTATCTTCACTACTACTAGCTAATATTTTGCCATCATGACTGAAAGCGATAGAGCGAATTGCACCATCGTGTTGATCTAAAGTGCGAGCGCATTCACCTGTTTCAATATCCCAAAGCTTGATAATTGAGTCTTGACTACCACTTGCTAAAGTTTTGCCATCGGGACTAAAGACAACGGAGCGAACCGCACCATCGTGTTGATCTAAAGTGCGAGTGCATTCACCTGTTTCAATATCCCAAAGCTTGATAGTTGAGTCTTCACTACTACTAACTAATATCTTGCCATTATGACTAAAGGCAATAGAGTGGACTGCACCATCATGTTGCTTTAATGTATGAATGCATTCACCTGTTTTAATATTCCAAAGTTTAATAGTTTGATCTTCGCTACAACTGGCTAGAGTTTCACCATTGGGACTGAATACAACCGACCAGATCCTTCCAGTATGTCCCCCGAAAATTTGAAGACATATCGCAGTTTCAGTGTCCCAAAGTCTTACTGTTTTATCGTCGCTAGCACTAGCTAGCATTTTTCCATTAGGGTTGAAAGTAACTGAACGTACCCAGTTGCTATGTCCTTCACAAACCAGCAAAAATTGCTGATTGTCCAAATTTAACAAACGAATTTTGTTTTTAGTATCACCAACAGCTAAGATATTCTTGTTAGGATGGGATGCCACTGACAAAATAGACCCGAAAACTTCAGTAAATCGAGATTTAGACAGATCAGAATTGCTAAAATTTACACCCTGCAAGTCTACACCTCTCAGATAAGCCTGCCAAATAGTTAAGTTAGAGAAGTCGGCATTTACTAAGCTTTCTTTGAAGTGACATAATAGATTCAGAATATTTCCTGCTGCATATCCTTTTATAGATTCTTTTTGTTTTTTTAAAAAATCAATTAATTGTTTCTTAACATAAGTGATTCTACCTGCAATAGGCTTAAGAATAAGCTCTGTTTGACTATTTTTTATATAGTCTTTTGCGGTCGCCTTAATTAAACAATATTCATTAAAGAATTCAAACTGTCCAGTATTAATTTCATCGCCAACCTTTTTGATAAGTCGGGATATTACATATTCCATGATTACAGGTTGAAGTGTTAATCCTCCATCGACTGGTTCAATAAGAGATTTCCATTTCAGAATTTCTATATCTCTAGAAAGCTCGGAGAATGTCAACTTTTGTATTAGGTCTTCTCGTAATTCCATTGCTGAAATTGGCTCGCGATTAATCGCTAACCAGTACATGATCTTTTGTTGAATCGGTGATAGTCTCTTAAATTGTTTATCTAAAAGTTTTTCGATTCCTCTAACTACTGCTAATGATTGTGACTGTTTAACCTGTAATAAAAATTTAGAAATTTTTCCTTCAAATAAATCTTGAATATAGTTAGAGACTATTTTCAAAGCCAACGGATTACAGGAATAGTAATTAGCTAATTGTAATTTGTCATCTTTTGAGCCTGAAAGATTTGAAGACTTGAGAATTTTTATTGCTTCATCATCATCTAAACCTTTCAATGGAAAAGAGCGAACTGGTAAATGTGCACCTTCTTCCATGGCAATTTCTTGTAGCTTTTCTCGACTCGTTAGCAATAAACAGCTTTGATGAAATTCTTTCATAACTTGTGTCAAAAAATATCCATATTTTTCATAATCTTGTATATATCTTTTGGAGCTATCACCAGAAAAACAATAATCTTCGCTCAAAATTGACTCAACATTATCCAAGATTAGTAGACAGCGTGAGTAAGATAAGTGATCAATTAATCTTTTTATCAACTCTTCTACAGAATCACCAAAATCTGTTTTCTTATCATCAGGGAAAATTTTGATTGAGTCTTCCAGTATTTTTTTGAGAGGGGGAGCATTATTGAGATCGTGCCAAATAATGTAATCAAAATTCTCCTTAACTTCATGTGTCAATTTTACAGATAGGGTAGTCTTTCCCATTCCACCCTGACCTTCTATAACTACTAGACGACATTTATCTTGAAGAATCCATTTTTTTAGCTCTTCTAATTCTTGCTTGCGACCAAAGAAAAAAGATGGTGCTTCTTTCAAGTCTTTTGTACTTGTTCGAATAGTTTGATTCTGAAATATTTCTTTCGCTTTTTTTATTTCATGATCTGCCTGAACCGACACTCTACCTATGGGTTTATCTATAAGATCTTGTCCATAGTTAAAGAACAGAGACATTAATTCGGTTCTTTTGGCATGACCCGAAGACCCATTTAATCCAAAAAGATTACAAATTGACGAAATTTGCTTTCTGACTGTTCCTTTGTGAATTCCTAAAGAATCGGCAATATCCTTGTCTGATTCACCTCTTATCATTTTCTGCAACACTTGTAGTCGTCGAGGCGATAATTGCTCAAGTGCCTTGTCGAAAGTTTGTTGATCTTTAATTTGTTCAATCATGTGATTAATATACGCTCATGCGTAAACAGAAGATTGTCTTTGAAAATAATTTAACTCAAATGCGTTATCATATTCAATAATGAAACCTATATATAACGTCTGATGTGAATTATTTGCTTAAAGTACATAGTTTTTTTCAAGAAAGGTAGTGCTGTTTAAGCTAATTTCTGAAAATATTGATATCACAGGACTAAATTTAATTCAAATTAGACATATATAAGCAAATTTTATATTCTTTTGCGTACCTTGGGGTTGCAATTTAATTAAATTATATCTTAAAATTATTCACATGCGTAAAGCTTAAGCAAAAATTAGAGATCACTAATTATCTATATTTGTTCTTAGTATTCACTTGCACACCTCTATAGGTTAAAAAATTTAAAAAAGTAACGGGAGAATATCAATGCCTGCATCTTACTCCTTAAATACTCAAAAAAATACTCCAGAATCCATAACGCAGCTGTTGACTATTTGTGAAAAAATTTTTAACGATATTTATGAACACAAAATTTGGCGGAAAACAGCCTACATTGAACTCGAAGGTAAATGGATTCAACAACAAAATATTGAGGAATATTCCTTCATCAAAATACCAATCTATTCAAAAATCCCAGCCTTTTCATACTGCATCAATAAAGAAGAAGCAGAAAAATGGCAAATAAGTCCACCTACAATACAGTATTGTCCTCGAGTTATGACACGCGTAAAGACAGATTCTTGGTTAGAACTTTTAGGGGACCTAGAATGGATTCTACTCCAGATTTATCGAGAATCGGGTCATGGGAGCGTATGCTTAAACTATATTTATAAACCACATAAAAAGCAGCAAGAATTTTTGATCACTTGGTCCTTTTCTTATCGCCATTCACATTTAACTACGGGTTGAGTTAACAAATGACTTTGCCCAAATAAATTAACTATCAGGAGGTAAAAATTACAATAATAATCTATATTACTTCTTAAATGTACTGCTTTATTAGCTGACATATTTTAAAAATACAATTTACCTAGTTTAAAAATGGAAAAAATTCCGATTTAAGGCTGGGAGAAGAACTCAATCATGAGTTCTTCCCCAGCCTTTTCATTTAAGAAAAATAGCAAAGGCGTTAATAAAAAATAAATTAGGAGAGCAAAATGATCATTAACAAAGAAGAATTCCATAAAAAACAAAAAATCGAATCTTATTAATACAAAAATTGGAGGAAAAATATGAGCTCTTTTAGTAACATTCGAGTTTGGCTTTTAACAATAACTACAACAATAGCTCTAACCGTATTAGGAGTCAATGAAATATTAAGCAATAATTACAATGATACTTCTAACTCAATTACCCCTGAAAACATTAAACCAAGAACCAGATCTATTAGTGCAATTGTTCAGGATAAAGTTGAGAAGAAAATTCTTAAGGATGTAGAAGTAACTATTATTGTCTCTGGTGCGCCTAAATTAAAGCGTACAGGTTCTACTGGTTATTTTGATCTTGAAATACCTTATGATACCAAAAAGGTAACTATTGAATTAAGAAAAGAGGGTTATCATAATGAATCATATCCCTTCAATTTAATGATAGACCAAGATATTACCGAAATACTATATATGGAAAAAATTCAATAGCATTATCTGGCGATGCTGCAGCATCGCCAGATAATGCTATTGAAACAGGTTGGATAAAAACGTATGATAGTTACTCTACGTCATATAAATTCTTTTCAAGATCACGAATAGTGCAATAGTCTTGCTCAAGAATCTCCAGATTTTCATGAACTAAGTAAACATAACCAGGAGATGAATGTAAATCAATTGTCTTTCTTAGTTGTTTGCCAACTTTGAGCGAAAGATACATATCGAAAAAAGATTGTAACTCTTTAATCTTATCTATCTGGGATAAAGATTTAATTTTTCCCTCGACCTCTGAAATCAACCACACTTTAAAAATATTTTTGTATAAGGAATAGGGAGTGTCAATTATTTTCTTAAAGTTTTCAGGTTCTATATAAGATTTCACTACAAGTTCAACCTGATTGCATCCCATAGCTTTTGAAACTGCTGCTGGAACAATAGCTCCAGCCAACCTCGCACCAGTTTCAACCAAAACTGCTCCAGCTTTTGTCATCATAACTTCACTGTGACCAGCACCCCACTTGATTCTCAAAGCGTTAAGTACTTGTGTAATATAATCGCGAAGTTCTGCTTGAATATTTCCATCAAATGGTAAGGCTTTTTCAAGATCATAGATACAGCTAGACCCTTGCACTCTCCGTTTACGATACTCCCAAATCTCGTTAACATAGTGCTGACCTTCCAAGCTCACAGTATTGACAACATATTCTGTCCCAGAAAGAAATTCTTGTGCGAGTACCTCACTGTTCTGTTGCCCTGCGAGGTTTTTACTCTCGATGATCCTTTGGAAGGCCAAAACAACATCATCTTCACTTTTACAGAATATAACATTGTCGGTGCCTGCACTGTTAATTGGCTTCAGGACAACGGGCCATTCTCCTCTAACCTTCACCCAAGATAAGATTTTTTCTAGGTTCGCTGACTTGATGTGATTTACAGCACTAAGTCCAGCCTCTCGAAGCGTCTCGGCCATCTCAAATTTGTCCCGCCTGGCTTTGCTGAACTCGGTTCCGTTTGATGGTAATTTCATCTTCTCACTAAGAATGTCACCAAACTCAACTCCAAACTCACTTCCGACAATGAGGCAAGCAATACTGTACTTGGATAAGCGTTTCAGGGTTTCTTCAATATCATTTTCATGGATAATATTTTCTATGAAGTCGTTTAAATTGAAGGAAGCCTGAAAATTCTTGGGGATTTTCGGTGTGCTTTGCACATGAATACAATCGAATCCATACTTTTTCAGCTCTGAGGGAAGGAATCGACCTGTCGAATAGGCATCGACAATAAGACACAACTTTGATTCTGATTTCATTTGACAATATAAAAATTTCGGTTCGATAAAATTTTTTTCAATAAAACAAGGTTCGAGTAATTACTATCCAATCCCCTTTGATATCCGGTCAACCTAAACAAAGGGTTCTTCCAAAGAAGAGCAATTTGGAATAATGTCACATTTATCAGCCCCTAAATATAGCAATCAAGACCTTTTAAGGTGGTGAAATATTAGCAGCTTTCTCATTGAGAGCTGTGGGGGTGACCCTTTGGCTTAGTTTAAGTCGCCCCCATGACAAGGTCACACCTGTACACAGCGATCGCTTCTCACTTCACTTCAACTCTTTGTGTTGTCTGGGTTGATAATCGATCGTCATATCGAGAAAACCCGATGTAGCCTCACTCTGAAACCTCGGATAAAGAAATACAACGTAGCCTAGCAGAAACTAAGCAGCAGATGATTCTGATTTAGCTTTAGGTTCTTTCTTCTTAATCTCAAAGATATTGATACCAGCTTCTACCAATTCCACAACCCCATCAGAAGAAATATTTTTAATCTTCCCAGATAACGCAGCAACCCAATTTTCAAAGGTATCCATCTTCCCCATCAACTTCTTCAAGCTTTTACGGTTGACTTCTGCTTTGACCGTGACATTATTTTCACTCTTGACTTCTATGACAACCTTTTTACCTTCTTCTGGCAAGTTTTGAGGACGTTCAGTGAATTTGATGGTGAGTTCTGGTATTCTTCCGTTAATCATTAGTATCTGAAGAGTGCGAACAGCACAAGTTTGTAGACAAGCTATTTCTTTCAGCCTACTAACACTCGGAACCCTAACCTACAAAACTTTAGGTTCACTTAGTGTTTTTAAATCTCGATTTTTGAAGTTTATCCTTCCGATCAATCAATTAGCATAAAATTTAGCTTTTTAAATAGCTGCCTAAGAAGTCTATTTTGAAGTTGATTTAGAGATAGAGACCTCATTACTATCTCTTTTAAAACCTCCATTGCCAAATTAATTGTTCTTTCTATGAGGTCAAGAGTTGGTTTGAGCCCTTCTAGGATTTGGGGAGAAAAGTCAGAATTATTAGAATTGACTTTGTCAGACTGAGGATTTGCCGTATCTACACCCGCGTTTAAAGTATAAACATCCCTTTTATGGAGGGGGGTAGATACCGAAGCCTGCGGAGGCTCTATTCCATAGAGAGACTTCATCCTAGCTTGATGTCTTCGGGCTTTTTCGTAACTTTCTTGTTCTCTTTTAGCTTTCTCCAGGCGCTGTCGTTCTCGATACTGCAAAACCTCGACAGCAAAAGCTAAATCCTCAATAGCCAAACTATAATAGTAAACCTGCTGTCCTCGTCTCCCTTTTTTGCGACCTACATTGGTTAAACCCAGTTGTTTGATTAAGACTCCCAGTAACCACATTGGTCTGCAATTATCGGGAATGGTTAAATTCAGAATGGCTTTGATATGAATGCGAGAAGCCAGAGCGATATCGGTCATTTTTACAACATCGGAGTCAGTGGCGCAGATTTCCTCACCGGCCATTAAACGGGAAAGGATCTTGGGTAATCCTAAAGCATGACGGGCTAGCCATTTACTGGAGTAATTGTGCCAATCCATACAGAGGGGCAGATTATCCCGTTCTCGCAGGTCTTTCTCGGCTACTATCTGGGGTGGTGCAGGATATTTTCGACCCGTCTCAGGATCTATAATTTCTCCTTCAGAGGGAGCGAGCAGGGATTCTAAAGCAATTAGTTGACTGATTAGTTGCCCCCCATTATCTCGCTTTACTAGTTCTTCGGTAACGGGCATTCCGTAATCCCTTTGGATACGGTATTTTTCGCATTCAACTATTTCCTCAGGTGATAGATATTCTTTAGCTTGGCGAGCCAGATATTCTTGGGAGCTGATATTATTCGCCTGAACTACTGCTGAGCTGTGGGCGGCATCTAAATACTGACCAGCTGCTTTTAATTTGGCTGCTACCCCCGGGTCATGTTCTGACTCTATAGTACTAATGTTATAGCCCATCTCTTCTAGCAAAGTCTTAAGATCATCTCGGAGATTGTTAATCGAGTCATTGCGTTGGGCTTCAATTTTACAATAGGCATCCAAGGCCCAATCTTTTTCTGCACCCCGTTTGCCACTTTCACGGTCAATGCGAATCAAAAAAGCGGTCATCTCATTGAGTTCTAGCATCTGTTGCTTAATCTTCCAGTCATAGGTTTCTTTGTAACCAAAAGGAGGACGGGGTGCTACCCAAATATGGAGCGGGACTTGATGACGATAGCGGTGGAGGGCTTGAGCGCATTCGGTGGCCGACTGAGAAACGGCATGGAAAGCCCCAAATACTACATCAAAGTGATAATCAGAAATATCAACCCCTGTGCCTAAACTAGGGGAAGCGAGTAGAGCATCAAGATTTTTGACCTCACGGGATATATCTTTAATAAAAGCTTTATTCTCTTTACTACCACTATTTTCTGCGTGGATTGACCAGATACGCAGTTTATTATTTCCTGGGTTATCTAATCTTCCGTCGGCTGCAAAAAGGGATCGATCTTCCTCAACTGTAACTGTCATGGCAGTTTCCAGTTTTTTGATAAATTTCTTAGAATCAGAAACTACCATAATTTTAAGTCCCAGCATCAAGGCAGAAGATATTTTGGCCACCAAAGTACTGCTATCTGGACCCTCGTAGAAATGAACTTCCCTTCCTGTCTGCTTGTAGTCATTCTTAATAATGAAAGGTACTTCCTCTTCAGGACGCATGGCTCGGAAGAAATTAACGGTCACGTCATTCATGTGGGCATCAGCAAGGACCACTAATTTAGCCCGACGGATAATATATTCGAGAACTTCTAAAATCTCGGCTCGATGTTCTTTACAAGTGTTACTGTGGAGAAGATGGGCTAAATTTTGACAGGCTTCGTCAATAAAGACACAGCCGTACTCATTAAGCTCAGTTTCTAGTTTATATAAGCTATCCACTGTAATCGAGAGGGCATCGGCCTTGGCTAATTGTCCCTGAGTTAGTTCCGAGTACATCTGGGTATGTAAGCGATCAGAGAGATTTTTCATCAGGTTGACTCGATGACCAATGTTCAGGAATCGCTCCTGGGGATAATCTTTACGTGATTGGGCTAACAGTTCGGTTTTCCCTGTGCCCATGCAACTCCAAAGGACTACTAGTCCTGTTTTTGGTAAGCGAACGGCATCACTTAAATAGCGAGTATTGAGGACAATATTAGGGGGATATTGACCGCTAAGTCCCCAGCTTCTCGCACGGGATTTTCGTTGGTAATCTTTAAAGCTTAAAGCAGCTTCTACAATTTGTTTGATGAGAGCTTTAGCCTGTTTGCCATTAGCAGTGACAAAATCATCAACCCCTTTTTCTTTGCCGGTCAGAGTTGCTACCTGACACTCAGCCCCAGCAGCTTCAATTGCTTGACCTTGGCGGATAGTAGCATGATGAACTGCTTTGCGAGTGCTGGGTTTTCTGTCATTGTCAAAGAGGATAATAAATTTACGCCCTGGTTGCACCATGGGCAGCAGATCCGGATGTAATTCCTCCTGTTCTTTAGTTCCTACTCGACCCATCCAGATTCCAGGAAGGGCAATCGCGACAAATCCTAGTGAAAGTAAACAAGCTGCCTTTTTCTCCCCTTCGGTGAGGATAATTGGGATTTCAGGATGTTTTTTAACCCATTCCCAGAAACAGTAGGCGTTAGGATGTTCTGGATCGGGTGTCGGGTGAGATTGGGGGCGTAGATTCTGGGGGAGAAAAGCAGGTTTGATGCCCTCTCTCAAGCAGTCTGATAGAGATTGTTGTGCTCCTGTTGAGGTGAGGGTGTAAACACCAGAACTTACTCCTTGGGGCTTATCTATTAATCTGAGAGCTAAGGGAGAGTAGTAACGCTTAATACGGTAGCGTTTGGCTACTTTATCCCAGATCTGAGTCGGGACATCAAAATAAGTGACGTGACTTGATACTTTTGGTGGAGACTCATACTTTACAGGTTTATTTTTTTCCCGATCAATACGGGGAATATCAGGTTTGAAACGTCCCCATGCCATTCGTTGCCAACTATTATGGGGGTCTAATCCAGAAACCCACCAGCCACCTGATTCGGTGTGTTCATAGCGATATAACCATGTGGGTTTAACTCGACCATCATTGCGACGTTCGGAATTTGGGAGTCCATAGAAGAGGTAGTTTAGGGGTTCAAATCCTGTAAGAGAGATTAAGTTGAGGGCAATCAACTGCTCATCTACTGAACTTTGACGCCATTCAGCTAGGTGATGGGGAGCTATCTGAGGAAATGGGGACTTTTGATTTTGTGAGCTATCAGGGGATGAGGTCACGATTTTGCTTCATTACTAAGTTTTACAATTTGAAGCGAAAAAACCGTAATGATAGATAATCGCGTTAACCTGACCTATAATTAGATTAACAACGGTTATGCATTACTATAGTCATTACTAAAGACCAGTACCAATGTATATCCTTATATTTCTAGAAAGTCATTTTTGAACTTTCCATATATAGTCTCAGCACCTGCAATTAGGACATGGTGATAAATGCTTACTAATTGTTGGTTACCGTTTACAGATATTTTGCGTTCTGGAGAAGCTGCCAACTTCTTCAGTCACAAGCCGGTATTAGCTGACAGAGGCGATCTTTTCTTCTGAACAAGAAGTGATCGTTCTTTTTTTATCTTTCGCTTTATCCGAACATTATCCAATATTTAGAAATTCAAGCAATATTAAATCTGGTCAAAGTTTAAAAGACTTAATTATTTTCTGGTAAAACAGCTTCTTCTCGGATAATGTCAGGAAACTGTGATTTCCTGACCGGTGACAACATCGAGAGGGCGGAAACCGCTCCTCTGACTTGTTCTGGTTTGACTTCTAGATATTTTTGTAGTTCCTCTAAACTCCGATGGCCACTGATTTCTTGTATTATGCGCAGGGGTATCCCTTCATTACTCATCAATGTCAGTGCTGTCCTGCGAAAACTATGGGTGCTGACTCCTTGAATTCCGACTTTATTACAGGCGTGTCTCAAGATCCTACTGGCCGATTCGGGATGAAGATGTCCCGTCTGTCCCAACCCGGGAAAGAAAAACCAGGTCCGGGGGGAGGGATAATAGTTAAGGAGCATTAAGCGCAGTTCTTCAATCACGGGGATACAGCGCGTCGCCAATTTCCCCTTGGTCGTGCCTTTGCGAAACACAATTTCCGGTCTGACTATACCCTGACGGTAGTAGACATCGGTAGTTCGTAAACTAACGCATTCGTTGATCCGACAACCGGTGTAGAGACAGATGGCAAATATGGCGCGGTCTCGATCGTTTTTAAGTCCCTCGTTAAAAACGAGGTCAATTTCATCATTAGTGAGAATTTTTGCCTGTCCATGCCGATCTACTTTCATTTAGCTCATTTCAGCATTCTATAGATCGATCCTATCGGAGTTGGTGACAATCTTGAAACTTAAAACGGTTGAGGAGTTGAGGAGTTTAAGAGCGATCGCTGATATGTTTCTTCTGAAGCATCTGGCAGTGATATAGCCTACCTCATATAGTATCGTTGCAGTTGCCTATAAGATAAAGTAGGATTAAGAAACCTAACCGACTTGGGTTTTATTTGTTAAATGCCTGAAGTTTTAAGAGTAGATGGATATATTGTTAAGATCTGGTTTAACGATCATCCACCCCAACATGTACATGTTTTTAAGAACAAGGGAGAATGTGTAATTGAATTGAATAATCAAGGTGGTTTTCCGACTCTGCTCAAATTTCAAAATATGAGTCGAAAAGAGGTTTCTCAATCCTTAAAAATAGTTAATAAAAATCAAAAGCAACTGCTGCAAAAGTGGCAGACTATTCATGGAGATCCAGAATGATGGCAGCAGAATTAACCCAGCAGGAAATTGATAATCAGATAGATGCGGCAATTGCTCGTTCGGCAGAGCAGATATCTGAACCCTTAGCCAGTGAAGTACTGTACAACATACAATCAAGAAAAATAGTCATTCATTTTGATAACGATTGTACATTTGAATGCCCAGTCTCATTGCTTCAGGGAGTAGGCGACTTGACAGATGAGGAAATCGCTAAGGTTGAGCTAACACCTGCTGGATGGGGTATAACCTGGTCAGATGCCGATCTGGATTTTGGAGTAAATGAACTAGTTCAAGGAATATTTGGTACCAAGGCTTGGATGAAGAAAATTGCTGCCAAAGGCGGTCGTTCTAGATCTGAAAAAAAGCAAGCTGCTTCCAGAATCAATGGAGCAAAAGGAGGCAGACCAAGAAAAGTCGGCTAGATTGCTGATGGAGCTTTAACTGTTTCAGTAGCAGCAGTGTCTTCATCTTGAAATGTTTATAACTATACATGCAAATATGTATACATCTATTCATGTAAAAACATTTACATGAGGTATTGCTTACTTATTTACAAGTAAACTCTAAAACATGACAACATGAAGACATAACTAATAGTAGAAAAATATCGAATATAAAAATATCGACTATATTTTAGAAGCGATACTCCCAAGTCAGATCTTTAAAAAATGTATACAAGTCTACACATATACATTTTTACACTTTATCTTATGGGCATGAAGTTATCTCTAACCAAAATAATGTATACATGTTGCCATTAATACACTTAAACCTTTTTACATATCGAGATATTTAATAGCCAACAAAATATCAATTCTCTTTAACGTCATCGAGCTGAAATCCGATCTCAAATAAATGTAAACAATTTTACATGCATACATGTTTGCACTCTATTTTGTAATACTGTAGACAATTACACATGAAAACAATTGCCATAATTTCCCAGAAGGGTGGGGCAGGAAAAACTACTTTAGCCGTGCATTTAGCGGTTGCTGCCACCCTTGACCAGAAAACAACTGCGGTAATCGATCTCGATCCCCAAGCTAGTGCTACTGAATGGAGAGACAGCAGAGAAGCCGAAGACCCAGCAGTCACCTCTGCCCAGGCTTCGCGCTTACCAAAAGTCTTACAAGCTGCACAAAATTCAGGTGCCGATCTGGTCATTATTGACACGGCACCCCACTCAGAGAGTTCAGCTCTAGCGGCTGCTCGTGCTGCCGATCTAGTGGTTGTTCCCTGTCGTCCTGCTATTTTCGATTTGCGAGCGATCCGAGCGACTGCCGATCTGCTCAAGCTAGCAGAGGCCCAAGCTTGCGTTGTGATCAACGCTACCCAAGCCAGGGGCACGCGAGCTGATGAAGCAGCTCTAGCGATCTCTAGCTATAATTTAACCGTTTTACCAACCAGATTAGGCAATCGCACGGCTTTTAATGATTCCCTAACGATGGGCAAAACAGCTCAAGAATACGAACCGACAGGTAAAGCAGCAAGAGAAATCAATGAAGTTTACAAGTCCATATGCCAATTTGTTAAATTGTAAACACTTTATAATATAGACAAAATATTATGTGTAACGACCCGAAATCATAATCGCTTCGACCCGAAATAATGGCATTTTTAGACCCACATTAATTGAGAATAAAACTGGCTCAGACCCACATTAATTGAGAATAGACCCAG
>JAAUYF010074333.1_pt1 | contig 25114 bp, 22 predicted proteins | sample 7278051 | NCBI WGS metagenome assembly JAAUYF01 (sample SAMN14350202, study PRJNA611818) | marine sediment metagenome | isolation source: surface marine sediment (0.6m) | place: French Polynesia: Moorea | collected 2018-08 | reverse complement strand
CTAAAATAAATCGCAATTGGGACCTGTGCCATTTTCTTCACCGCATCCTGATATTCATGCCCGCTCTGCCTCTGTTTAACTCGCCCCGGGAAAAAGTTCGCTGTACGACCGGCCATATTTCATCGTCGCGGCACGGTGGATTAGCGGCATGGTATAGGGACTTTTGGTCAGCACCTGCGTCTAGAGATAGCCACGAGAATACGTTGTTCTCCGGGATCGAAAGGTCACTGTTCGACGATAGAGGATCAAGCCAGATGAAGATACTAGCTGCGCTTTCTGTAAGTGCTGTCCTGACAGGGATTCCGGCATTTGGAATGGCCGCATCTGCGATGCAGGAGTGTCTGCTCTCGCGCATGGAGTTCGCCGACGATGACACGACCATCGGTAGCCTGCGCAGCAGATGCGAGCAGGAGCTCGCATCGCGCAACGCTGGTGTTACCAATGAGCCCTCTACCGTCATTCAGGCGATACGCTCGGACAGGGATATAGAGAATCGCAAGTACCTGGTCAGTGTCCACAACCCGAACTATATTCTGGCCTTCACCAGAAACAGCGAGCTAAACCGTGAACCATGGAGGCAAGCCACAACACCAGAGAATGCAAATGCGTTCAAGGAGGAAGAAGCGGTTTTCCAGGTAAGCGCCAAGATGCCGTTGTGGCGCAACATGTTTTCGCAAAACATGGATCTATATTTCGCATACACGCAGAAGTCCTGGTGGCAGGTATACACGAATGAGGCAGAACGTTCTGCGCCGTTCGGGGAGACGAACTACGAGCCTGAGTTCTTCGCCCGCTATTTTGGTGGGCCGGGTCTCGGTCGATTTGGACGCGTTTCGGCACTCGATTTTGGATACGTGCATCAATCCAATGGCCGCGCGGACATTTCGGATGGGGCGCTGAATCGAAGCTGGGACCGCCTGATGGGGCGTGCAGTTCTTGATTGGGACCAATTTGCGATTGTGTTGCGGACCTGGTGGGCATTCGAAGAAAGCGATGACAATCCTAATTTGTACCGGTATCTAGGCTACGGCGATGTTCGCGCCGTTTGGGCACCCAACAAGCATACCTTTGGGCTGATGGTCCGACCTGGCACCGAGGAAGTCGGAATTGAAGCAAGCTGGAGTTGGCAGGCAACGAATGCCTTAAGGTTGTATGCGCAGTACTATTACGGCTATGGCGAGAGCCTGCTCGATTACAATGTAAAGACAAATCGGTTCGGTATCGGCGTGATGTTTAACGATTTCATCATGAATTGGTAACTATCCAGTTCATCGCCGACCACGCAGACTGTTCGGCCGATAGGTATGGTCAAAATCCGCAAGCACATTGGAGCGTTGAGAAGTCGGAGGAAGACTATGATCGTGTCCATCGTCCTGCTGTTCCAGATCCTCGGCATCATATCTGCGATTCACGCGGTCATGAATGTTCGAACACCGCAGGGCTCGATTGCATGGGCCGTGTCGCTGGTTACCTTGCCCCCGGTGACCGTGCCCGCCTACTGGGTTTTCGGCCGCAGCAAGTTCCAGGGCTACGTGCTTGCACGGCGTGCCGACGATGATCTGATCGATGCGATCGCCGACGAAGCCATGCACGGTATAGAGCGCCTTGTGTCAGGCACGGAGTGGGGCAACACGGCGATACGCGGTACGGAGCGCCTCGCCCGGTTGCCGTTCACTGGTGGCAACCGTGTTGAACTTCTCATCGACGGCGAAGCAACGTTCGACAGCATCTTCGAGGGCATTGACTCCGCGAAAGACTATGTCCTCGTGCAGTTTTATATTGTTAGAGCAGATGAGATCGGTACAGAGCTAAAATTGCGACTCAACGCCGCGGCACAGCGTGGAGTCCGGGCATATTTTCTGTACGACGAGATTGGCAGTCTCGGACTGCCACGCTCGTACCTTGCTGATCTGCGGAGTGCCGGAGTGAACGTACTGCCTTTCCACAGCCGCAAAGGATCCGGCAATCGCTTCCAGCTGAACTTCCGCAACCATCGCAAGACGGTAGTCGTCGACGGACACAGTGCGTGGATTGGAGGTCATAATGTTGGCGACGAATACCTGGGCAAGGACCCGGCCGTAGGCCGCTGGAGAGATACGCATATGCGCCTCGATGGCCCCGCAGCGCTGGGCGCACAGGTCGCATTCGTCGAGGACTGGCGCTGGGCGGCCGACGAAACCCTGTCCGGCCTGAGCTGGACACCAACCGTGTCCTCAGACGGTAACGCTCAGGCACTGGTCGTCGCGAGCGGGCCAGCCGATGAACTGGAAACCATGTCCCTATTGTTTACGCAGGCCATCAACGCTGCGACGCGTCGAATCTGGATAGCAAGCCCTTACTTCGTGCCCGACGACGCGATCGTGCAGTCGCTGCAGCTTGCCGCATTGCGCGGCGTGGACGTCCGCATCCTGATTCCGGAGATCTCCGATAGCCGCTTCGTCAAGCTCGCCGCTTATTCGTATTTCGACGAGGTCAAGTCGACGGGTGTGAAGTTCTATCGCTACCAGGAGGGTTTCCTGCACTACAAAGCGCTGATCATCGACGATACGGTGACCTTCGTGGGGACGGCTAACTTCGACAACCGGTCGTTCCGGCTGAATTTCGAGATCACGACAGTTGTAGCGGACGCCGAGTTTGCCGGAGAAGTCGAACGCATGTTCGAAGACGACTTTGCCGGCTCTCGACTGATGGAGCCCGGCGAGCTCGACGCCAAACCATACTGGTTCAAGGTTGCGGCGAGGCTGGCGCGACTGGCCGCGCCGCTCCTGTAACCTGCGCCGTACGGCCGACGGTCAGAATATGGTCGTTTAATGGACAAGAAGGTAGGCTAGCGGTCAGATCTTCCACGCAGAGGCCGTCGCTTGTCGCTATTTAACGAGCTTAAACGACGCAACGTTATCCGTGTCAGCATGGTGTACCTCGCAGGTGCCTGGCTGATCGTCCAGGTTGCGGACACGATCATCCCCTGGTTGGGGCTCAGCGATTCTGTCGGCAGATTCTTGTTGATCGTACTGATCGTTGGGTTCATACCGGTTGTGATAGCCACATGGGTGTTCGAGTGGACGCCGGACGGCATTCGCTTCGATGACGAGGTCGAAGTCAATGCCGCGGGTGCGGTGGTGGCCAGGCGCCGCCTGGATCGCATCATTATCGGTGTGCTGGCGCTTGCGGTGGTCTTTTTTGCCGTTGACAAGTTCCTGCTCGAAATCGATGACGTCGGCCTAAACGCCGGTAACCGTTCCATTGCCGTGTTGCCCTTCGAAGATATCAGCCCCGACGGAGACCAGGCGTACCTTGCAAATGGCATCGCAGATGAGTTGCGCCTCGAGTTGCAGCACCTGGACGGGTTACGCGTTGCCGGTCGAACCTCTTCGAATGCCTACGCACAGGAGGACAGTAATTCGATCGGGGAGATACTGAATGTCGAAACGATTCTAGAGGGAAGCGTCCGTAAAGAAGGAAGCAGAATTCGAATTGCCGTTCAGCTCACGGATGCAACAGATGGATTCACTATCTGGTCGGAATCTTTTGATCGTGACCTGCAGAAAATATTTGAGATGCAGGAAGAAATTGCAACGTCGGTAGCCGGATCTCTTGGTGTGAGACTGGGTGTTGGTGGCGTCAACGCCTTTCGCGGTGCGGGTACGCAGAATGTGGATGCCTATGAGGCTTATCTGCAAGCCCTGAGCAGTGACTGGTTCGATCCAGGAGTACAAAACCCGATGCAGCTTCTTGATCGAGCGATAACACTTGACCCGAACTACGCGGCGGCTTGGTCGGAGCTGGGTAATTTTGTCCTTAACGATGTGTGGGATGCCGACGCCGACGAGGTGTCGAATGTAATGAAAAGGGCCAACGAGCTTGCAACAGAGGGGGTTCGGCTTAACCCTGAATCGTCTGCCGCTCTTTCCATTCTGGGGAATATTCGGGCCGCCCAATTGGACTGGATCGGTGCGGAGCAAGTTCTTACAAGGTCGATAGAGCTGCTGGAGGACCGACCAAGCGTGGCAAGGTACGCCATCATGCTGATGCGAAGCGGTCGTACGTCTTTGGCTGAAAAGCAGTTCGAGATTGCCAGATCACTGGAGCCGCTGGACGGTCGCCCGGTGCCGCTGTTTTGGCACGTGAGGATGGCGCAAGGACGCATTGCAGAAGCACGAGAAATCAGGTTCTGGAGACAAGGAGTTAGTTCTAATCCGGATTTCATACTGGATGACGCCCAGGACAAGCTGGATATTGCATTGAATGAAAAGGACCCTGAAGCGCTCAAGGCGGCGATTCTGGCGATGCCGAAGACCAGTCTCGCTTATATAGGCCTGCATGAGCCATTATTGGCTGCTGTTGGCTCGCCCGAGCGGGCGCTGGCTATTCTGCGAGGCGTGTATCGGGATGAGAGTTTGCAATGGCCGAGAAAGCTTCACGATATTGCCCTGGCGTCGGCGTTTTTCGGCGATCCCGAATTAGCATTGAAAGCCAAAGGCGAAGATGTGCTTATTAGTCCTATTCGAATAGGCGCGCTCTGGTATCCCGTCATGTCCGAAGTCAGGCAATTGCCGGAATTCAAGGACCTTGTGACCAAATTGAACCTGGTCGAGTATTGGCGCGCCTACGGCTGGGCGGATCATTGCGAGCCACTGGGTGACGACGATTTCGTATGCATGTAAAGCGTATCCGGGACCAGGAGTATCGGTATCGCTGAAGACTGGGCGTCAGGCAACCAGCGGAAATGGCTCAATGTCGATCTGCAGTTGATTCTCATAGCGCACCCCTGCTACTACTCAAAAAGAGGCCGGTCCCAATCATGGGGCCGGCCTTTTCTTTGACGGCTCATGGACTTTTCCCAAGGCCACGCTAGTGGAGTAGCAGACTAACAATTTGGTGTTTCGACAGCGTCAGACCGATCTTGGCCCGGACTGTCGGAACAGGGCACTCCCGGACCGGGCTGGCCGCGCTCGTACCAGGCCTTGCTCGAGTTCACGATCCTCACGACGGAGAGCATTACAGGAACCTCAACGAGCACTCCGACGACCGTGGCCAGCGCGGCGCCGGATTGCAGACCGAACAGGCTGATTGCCGCGGCGACAGCAAGTTCGAAGAAATTGCTTGCGCCGATCAGTGCGGACGGCGCCGCCACACAATGCGCGACGCCAAACTTCCTGTTGAGCCAGTAGGCCAGGCCCGAGTTGAAGTACACCTGGATCAGGATAGGGATGGCGAGCAGCAGGATGATCACCGGCTTTTCGACGATCTGGCTGCCCTGGAAGCCGAACAACAAGACCAGGGTAATTAGCAGGGCTGAGAGTGATATCGGATGCATGCGCTCCAGCACACGCTTCAGGCGTTCTTCGCCGTCTCCCGAGCGCATGAGGTACCGGCGCCAGAGGCTTGCGGCGATGACCGGCAAGACGATGTACAGGACGACCGACAGGAAAAGCGTCTCCCACGGCACCGTAATCGAGGAGATTCCGAGCAGCAGCGCGACGATCGGCGCAAATGCAATCACCATGATGGTGTCGTTTAGCGCGACCTGGGACAGCGTGAAGCCGGGGTGGCCGTCACTGAGGTTGCTCCACACGAACACCATGGCAGTGCACGGTGCCGCCGCCAGCAGGATCAGCCCGGCGACATAACTGTCGAGTTGTTCGGCCGGCAGCCATCCGGCGAATACGTTGCGGATGAAGATCCAGGCAAGCAACGCCATCGAAAAGGGCTTGACGCCCCAGTTGATGAACAGCGTGACGCCAACCCCTTTCCAGTGTTGCCGTACTTCCCTGAGCGACTGAAAGTCGATCTTCAGGAGCATCGGCAGGATCATCAGCCAGATCAACACCGCGACAGGAATGTTGACGCGCGCCACCTCCATTGCACCGAGGGCATCGAAGGCGGGCGAAAAGAAACGGCCGAGCAGAATACCGGCGCCGATGCAAAGGGCGACCCATACGCTGAGGTAGCGCTCGAAAAACGGCATCTCCGCGCCGCTGGCGTACTTGCCGGTCGTCTTACGCCCCACTATGCGCAGTCTCCTCGGGGCGATCTTTCAACCTGAACAGCCTGTCGGGTTCCATGGGCTCAGGAATATATGCGGTGCCGGAGGTATGTCTAGCCGTATTGACCGAAACGACCGAGGCCGGTCAGGGGCTGTAGTTGTGACCCACGCACTTCCGGCCAGATGCAGCGTTGCTAGACTATCGGCTATGAAGTACAGAATCGTAATCCCGGAACAGGATATGGAGCCTCTGGCCGGCGAAAGTCCGGCAGACGCCATCCGCCGTGCGGTCATCGGCCGGCCACTGCGCCAGGTGCCCGTCGGGACCGAACGCACGGAAGAGGACGACACGAAGTAGGCGCTGCCTGGCCTCAGAATTCGACGCGAAATACCGTCGCAGGCAAGGTGTCGCCGGCCGGCCTGTCGAACATGAACTGGTCAGAGCGGCGCATGCGGGCCTCGGCCTGCGGGCTGTAACCCCACTTGATACGAGATCCCGGGTTTTGCAGGTCCGGGTCAGCCTGGCGCCAGGCGATTTCTTCCTGTTGGCGCTCCCGCAGGCGCATCTCGGCGTAAACGCTTGCTCTCACCCGTTCCGCTTCTTCCCGTGTAGCTCATACAGCGATTGGCCCTGAGGACCGACTATGACCCTGATCTCATCCATGTAGGGGCTTTCGAAGAGCTCTTCCGGGATTTCAGTCGGAACGTCCGAATCGGCAGTAGTGGGCGCCTCAGGGGTGTCGGCTTCGGTCGGCTCTTCGGGCGCCGTCTCCTGCGCGGTCGCAGATACGGCCCATGACAGAGCTGCGGCGAACGTTATAACGGCAATGAGGTGGATAAGTCGCATCAGCGCTTGACGGCCTCTACCCAGTCGCGCGACTCGAACCAGTACTCGCGCGTGGCATCGACCCAGCGGTCGGCCGTGTGCGCCGTCACCCAGGCATTGAGGAAGTTGAGCAATTCCTGCTCGCCTTTCTGTACTGCAATGGCCTCCGCCCAACCGACGATCGGATCGTTCAACGGCAAATCGACCACGTCGCTATTGTTTGTGACGAGAAACTGCACGGCCGGCAAGCTGGTGATGTATACGTGCGCTCGTCCTTCCAGGAGTTCCTTTTCCGCGTCATTCTTGCTGGTGTGAGAGTGGATTTCCGCTTTGTCGAACACCGAGCGAGCAACGCCTTCCGAAAATGTATCGGTGACCGTGGCGATCACGATGTCCGGGTCGTTAAGCTGCTCCATCGTCTCGATGTCGCTGGTCATTGCGGTATTGGTCGCCATACCGGCGCCGGACATTGCGACAGGCTGGGTGAAGCTGACGCGCAGCGCTCGCTGTGGGGTTACGACGATACCGCCAGCGATCATGTCGACCTCACCCGCCTCCAGGGCCGGAATGATGTCTTTCCATTCGTACACCTTGAATTCGGCGCCGACGCCCATGTCCTGCGCAATTCTGTTGCCAAGATCGACGTCATAGCCGACGTACCCGCCGCGTTCGGCCGGCATGGCCCAGGGCACAAACTCGGCGATGCCAATGCGCAGCGTACCGCGCTCGAGAATGTCATCGAGCCCGTCCGCCTGAGCGAGCGGGGCGACGAATAGTGCCAGCAATAGCAGGCAACGAGTGATACCTCTTGTTACAAACATGTAAACAGTTCCATTGATCGGCAAATGTATTCTGTGGGTACTATATAAGAAATCCACTGGCTAGAGGACTGCGATCATCAAGACGGTATTCAAGCTCTTGGCAGGCGTTGGCATTCTCGCCATCGTCATTGGGGTCGGTGTGTGGAACTCCCGCGCCGGGCAGGACTGGCTGCTGGAGCGGGCGGCCACTGCTGCCATGAACCAGCCACCGCCGATGAGTGAGTTCGACGGCCTGCAGGTCTTCATGTGCGGCACATCCTCACCCATCCCGGACCCGAACCGCGCTCAAGCCTGCGTTGCGATTCTTGCCGGAGAATCGCTCTACCTGGCTGACGTTGGCGCCGGCTCTATCCGGGTTGCCATGCTGGCTCAATTGCCTTTGGAACGGCTGGAAGCAGTTTTTCTCACCCACTTTCACTCCGACCATATCGCCGCGCTTCCCGATTTTAATCTCAATTCCTGGGTTGCCGGCCGCCCTGAGCCATTGTTGGTCTTTGGTCCTCCCGGTGTGGCGGAGGTGGTCGAAGGTCTGACCGCAGCGTATCGGCTGGATTCAACGTATCGGGTTGCTCATCACGGAGAAGAGCTGCTGCCTCCCCATCTCGGGGTAATGCAGGCAAGCCTGATGGAGGCGGGCACGTCGCAGGAGTTTGGCGAAATGACCGTCACCAGCTACGAGGTCAACCACGATCCAATACGTCCTGCAGTCGCGTACCGGTTCGACTATCGCGGCAGGTCCGTCGTGGTCAGTGGTGACGCCATTTTGACGCAGGGCCTCATTGACGCGGCTACCGGTGCGGACCTACTGCTCCAGGATGTCCTCTCATTGCCCATTATCAGCACCCTCGAGCAGGCCTCTACCGGCACGCGAATGGAGAACATCCTGCACGATATCCAGGACTACCACTTGCACACGGACGATTTGCCGGAGCTGGTTGAAAAGAGCGGGGTACGGAAGCTTGCCCTGTATCACCTGGTCCCACCACCCTCGAACGCGCTGTTCGCCAAGATCTTTTCGCGGGACCTTCCCGACGGCACGGTCATTACCGCGGACGGCATGATGTTCGAGCTGCCGCCAGGCAACGAGGACATAAGGGTAGTCGCCCCCTAGGTGTGGTGGACGAAAGCCGCAGCTATTGGACCAGAGCGGGCATACACGTCGCCAATCTGGTACATGCCGCAACACGCATCCGCCAACCCTGGAAAAGGGCTGCAGACCAGGGCCCTTTTTCATTTTGGATCCGCCAGTTCCAGCCGCTACACTTTGCGTTTCCCAAATCGACAGGCCATTCGATGAAGCGACTTCCATGGATACTGATCGTAGTGCTATTGCAGGCTCCAGTGGCCGCCCTGGCCGACGATCTGCAGCCGTTCGAGCGCATGGACGTCTTCGACCTGGAGTGGGTCTCCAGCCCTCAGATCTCACCGGATGGCCGCAGAGTGGCTTACGTGCGCAATGGCATGGATGTCATGACCGATGGCACGTGGTCCCGGATATGGCTGACCGATACCGATGGCCGCAACAACGCCCCGTTAACCGGACGCGACGTGAACGAGTCGGGCCCTGCCTGGTCGCCCGACGGTAGCCGAGTTGCCTTCACGAGCAAGTCCGACAATGGCACCGAGATCTTCGTCGCCTGGGTCGTTAGCGGAAAATCCACGCGCCTGACGCAGCTGGACCGTTCACCAAAGAGCCTGAGCTGGTCGCCGGATGGGACCCAGATCGCTTTCCGGATGCTGGTGCCCGAAGAGCCGGTCGTTCTGGTGCAAGCCCCGGAGAAACCCGACGATGCGGAGTGGTCCGAAGAACCGCGCGTAACGGCACGTCTGAAGTACGAGACCGACGGCTCCGGTTACATGGAACCGGGCTTCGAGCAGTTCTTCGTCATTTCGGCACTCGGCGGTGCGCCGCGTCAGGTGACCAGCGGCAATTTCCGCCACAGCGGTACCCCACAATGGTCGAGGGACGGAAATTCGCTGATTTTTTCGGGCAATCGCAACGACGACTGGGAACTGAATTTCCGCAACTCCGAAATCTACAGCGTCTCGGTCAAGACCGGTGCGGTCGTCGCTCTGACTGACAGGCAGGGACCCGACTCGGAGCCAGTGGTTTCACCCGATGGGCGCAAGATTGCTTACACGAGCTACGAGGACAAGGTGCAGACTTACCAGGTCTCGAAGCTGCACGTCATGAATGTCGATGGCACGGGAAAGCGCGAGCTATTGAGCGACTTCGATCGATCCGTATCGGCCCCGGCCTGGAACGACGACAGCGACGGTCTTTACTACCAGTATGACGACCGCGGTGACACCAGGATCGGATATACAACGCTGGACGGCCGAGCTCGGGATATCGCAACCGACCTGGGTGGTACGACGATCGGCCGGCCGTATGGCGGTGGTTCTTTCTCAGTCGCCGGTAACGGCGCCATCGCCTACACGCACGTCACTGCGTATCGCCCGGCAGAACTCGCGATAGTCGGGGCTCGGCGGGGTGACCCGAATGTCATTACGGATTTCAATGCCGGCCTGCTGGAGTGGCGGGACCTCGGAACGGTCGAGGAGCTCTGGTACCAGTCGTCCGTGGACGGCCGCGACATCCAGGGCTGGGTAGTGAAACCGGCCGGGCATGACCCGTCAGAACCCTATCCATTGCTCGTCGAGAACAAGGGCGGGCCCATATCCAACTACGGCGCACGTTTCTCGCCCGAGATTCAGTTGTACGCCGCGGCTGGCTATGTCGTTTTCTATCCCAACCCGCGGGGCAGCACGGGCTACGGCGAGGAGTTCGGCAATCTTCTCCACAACAATTACCCCGGCGACGACTACCAGGACGTCATGGACGGTGTGGATGTCCTGATCGAGTCAGGTGTTACGGCAGAGGACCGCCTGTACGTCACCGGAGGCAGCGCCGGCGGCATCATGACCTCGTGGATCATCGGTAAGAACGATCGCTTTCGCGCAGCCGCGGTCATCAAGCCGATCCTGAACTGGATTTCGAAGACCCTGACGGCCGATAACTACTTTATGTACGCCGACTACCGTATAGCAGGGCAACCCTGGGAGAATGTCGAGACCTACATGAAGTTCTCTCCAGTAAGCCTGGTTGGAAACATCGAGACGCCGACCATGGTCATGGTGGGTACGGCAGATCTGCGGACCCCGATCTCGGAGTCCAAGCAGCTTTACGGGGCACTGAAGATAAGGGGTATCGACACGGTGCTTGTCGAGGTGCCCGACGCGCCGCACAACATCGCGAGCCGTCCAAGCCAGTTGATCACGAAAATCGATCACATACTGGCCTGGTTTGCGAAGTACCCGGTTGACTGAGGGGGTCAAAAGGTGAAGAAGACACTCCTGCCGGTGTTGTTTGAGAAGATCGTGGAGTTCCAGGCGACGCTCGAAGAAGAGCCGCCCATCCAACCAGGCACCCCGGATCCGTACGAGCCGGGCAAGATATAGGGCAGGAGATAATGAGCATGACAGCACTTCGATTTTCGCTGGTTCTGTTGCTGTGCAGCGCCGCAGCGGCATATGCCCAGGAGGGTGGCACGGGCGACGAACAGGCCGGTGGCGATCACGCCGCGCAGGCAAACAACCCGCTTGCTAATTTCAGGGCGTTCAATATCCAGAATTACTATATTCCGGAGCTGTCCGGCATCGACGAAAACGCAAACAACTTCGTGTTGCGCTACGCGCAGCCCTTTGGCAGGTGGCTGATGCGGGCGTCGCTACCGTTTTCGCGCGTGCCGACCGGGCCGAACTCCACAGAATCCGGTGTGGGCGATGCCGACGTCTTCTTCGCTTACCTGTTTGATACCGGCAACCCCGCACGTAGCTTCGGTGTTGGCCCGCAGTTCGTATTCGACACGGCCAGCGAGGATGCCACGGGTAGCGGCAAGACGCAGGCCGGACTTGCCGCCGTGTATTTCGACGCCACTTCGAGTTTCTTTCAATGGGGTGCGCTGCTCACCTATCGCACGGACGTCGCCGGCAGCAGCAGCCGACCGGACACCAGCGTGCTCGCCGCGCAACCGTTCTACTTTTTCCAGCTTGGTAAAGGCAATTACCTCCGCGGCGCGCCGGTCTTTGTATTCGATCTTGAAAATGACACATACCATGTGCCGTTCGCCCTCGGCATTGGCAAGGTGGTCCCTACAGAAAAGGTCGTATTCAACTTCTTCATCGAGCCACAGTTCACTATCCTGAGCAAAGGCGCTGGTCAGCCTGAGTTTCAGCTGTATACCGGCATCAACATGCAGTTCAAGTAGCGGCAATTATCTTTTGAAGCAGATTCCACAAACATAAGGGGGAAGCATGCAAAGCCATCACACAGCATTTTCTTTTCTTACGCTGGCATCATTCCTGTTCGCGCCGTTGGTAGTTCAGGCGGATGAGCACGAAGCGCCAGAAGTCACCTGGGATGGGCTGGTTGCGGTTGAGGACAGCGATGTCGCAATTGCCTATATCGACCCGGAAGCTGACTTCAGTGTCTTTAAGCGGGTTTCGATCCTGGAGCCGTTCGTCGCGTTCCGGAGCAACTGGGAGCAGGATCAGAACCGTTCGCGGTCGGGGAACGTGCGGGCGAGTGACGTCGAACGCATTAAAAGTGATGTTGCCGACATTTTCATCGATGTGTTCGTCGAGCAGCTGGAGGCGGCCGGCTTCGAGGTAGTCAACTACGTGGGTGAGGATGTGCTTATCCTGAGACCCGCGATCATCGATCTCGATATCACGGCGCCGGACACCGGTGGTGCGGGTCGAACCAGGACCTACACCAAGAACTCGGGTGCGGCGACGCTGTTCATGGAGCTGTATGACTCCTACAGTGGCGACATCATCGGGCGTGCTATTGACCGTCGGGCTGCCCGGAGTACTGGGGGTTTCGGCGTTCGCAGTAACCGCGTGACCAATCGCGCCGACGCGCGCCGCGCGTTCCGCGCCTGGGCGGACGCGCTAATTGAGTTCCTGGACCAGCACTACATCGAAGCAGGCGAGGACTGACCTGATGCGCAGCAGGGGCCGACTTGTCACGAGTCGGCCCTGTTCGCATCCATCGCCAGCATTTTGCGAATCGACTTTTCGATCTGGCCGCCGCAGTAGAGGTTGCCGTAGGTTTGCTCCTGGGCCGCAACATACTTCGCGAGTGACGGCTGTGCCCCGATCTCCTCGCACAGGGCATGAATGCCGGGAGCGTGCTCGAGAACATCCGCCTCCAGATTCGGCAGGCATCGGGTCATGTTGCCAAACAGCGCGTAAACGCCGATGTCGGCAAAGGTGGCAAGGTCCTTTCCAATAAAGCCACGCTTCAGCGACTCCTCGAAGATACCCAGCCAGCGGGGGAGGCGGCGCGAGCGAAACTCGGACCAATCCTCACGCGCCCACATGCTGGAGCCGTTATAACGGCAGATCTCCATCAGCACGTCGTTGCAGTCCATGAGGACCTTCATGGCCATCGCGGCATCGAATGGATCTTCCGGTATGAGATCGAGTTCGCGAGAGGCATAAAGCACGATCGCCGGCATCTGGCTTAGAGTGCGGCCGGATTCGAGGTCGCGCAGTACCGGCGGGCCCATGAAGGGAACGTCCTGCTCGCCGGGATCCAGGCCCTTCATCTCGACGATCGTGTCGAAATCCGCAACCTCGAGCAGCGGAACATCCCGGTAGGCAAAGAGATAACTGACAAAGCAGCCCCGGAACGGAAGTGGCCAGTAGTAAAGCTGGAACCTGGGTCCGTGCACCTCCGGCGTCATGCCTCAACCTCTCTTAAAGCGGGTATTAATTCTTGAAAAAACCGTGACTTATGAAGGGTTTCTCAGAATTTTCGCAAGTTTCTGCTGGCTCAGGGCGTTGAAACAGCTCTGAGCGGAAGCACTCCCGGTAGAGCGAGCAATAGCACAGACGGATGCGCATATCCCGCGAAGCGCGCAGCAGGAGGCGAATTCCGTCGGGCTCCATGCTGCCGCTAACCTGGATAGGGAACGCTTCTCCGCCGGCTTCCAGCATGAGTCCCGGGCTGACCGGGGACCGCGAACTTCGCAGGGTGTCGTTTTCAAAGGACTTCTCGCTGCCGACGTGGGCAGCCATTTTTCTCGCCAACTCGTCCCAGTTGTAAACAGGCTCGCCCTGGTAGGTGACGTCGAAGCGCTCGATCACGGCCGGCCCCAGGCCCTTATTGGTCAATACGACCTTGTAATACGATTCTCCCTCGGCATCGCCGATGTAGGTCGATAACCAGACGGACGGCAGCACGCTGATGCGCGCGTTGTTGCGCTCGAGTTCAGCTTCCTCCCGCATGACCTTGGTCTGTTCCAGCGTAATGACCACGGCCGCGACGGCGGTAATTAATGCAGCCAACGACACAAAAACCTCCATGTGGTCGGCAATCTTCCCGAGCAGGCCGCGCCTTTCAGTTCTCAACGGGTCAGTCAATGCAGGTCCTTGTTCCTGATTTGTTACGATTCTCGCTAATGCGATCGTCTTTTTCCATGCCGGAGGCTCTACATGCACTTATTGCCTGGGTTGGACTGATGGCGCTGGGCTTGACTGCCTGCGACAAGCCCTACACCTGGGATGGGTCGCTAGAAGCCCTGATGGCATCGCAGCGCGAGCACTTTTCGGCCGTGCTCGATGACCCGGAAAAGCACCGGGTGCAGATCATCTATACGCGGATCGACCGCGATGCCGACAACCGGCCGTCTTTCATATCTTTCAAATATCGGTTGAACGCCGACGAGTACTTTTACCCGGCAAGCACGGTCAAGCTCCCGGCAGCTGTGCTGGCACTGGAGAAACTCGGCGAGTTCGACGTCGACGGGCTCGACCGCGACACGACCATGCTGGCGGGGGACGCCAGGGCCGGTAAGTCGATTGGCCGCTATGTACGCGAGATTCTGCTCGTCAGCGACAACGAGGCTTTCAACCGGCTGTACGAATTTCTCGGTCAGGAGCCGCTTAACGAACGCCTGCGAGAGGCGGGTTTCGACGGCACCCGTATCATGCATCGCCTGGAAATCGCGCTCAGCGTCGAGGAGAACCGCCGGACGGGCCCGGTACGTTTCATCGATGGCGATACGGTCATTTATGAGCAGGCGCCCATGTACAGTGGGACCGACTTTACGGCGCCGGAGCCGATCCCGCTGGGCAGGGCAGAGGTCGCCGGCGACGAGCTGCTCGAGCGACCGAAAGACTTTGCGACCAAGAATGCCTATCCGCTGCAGGCCCAGCACGACGTCATCAAGGCGCTGATGTTTCCCGATGCAGTCGATTCGGATACGCGCTTCAGGCTCAGCGAAGACGACTACGCCTTCCTGTATCGCAACATGTCGGCCTATCCGGGCGACAGCGGCATCCCGGAGTATGCCGATGCCGAACGCTATCCCGACGGCTACGTGAAATTCCTGATGTTCGGCGGAGATGCGTGGGCGATTCCGGAGAATATTCGGATCTTCAACAAGGTCGGCGATGCCTACGGGTTCCTGACCGATGCGGCCTATATCGTCGATCTCGACAATGGCATCGAGTTCATCCTCGCGGCGACGATCCATGTCAACGCTAACCAGACCTTCAACGACGATACCTACGAGTACGACGAAGTCGGCTTCCCCTTCATGCGCCACCTCGGACAGGCGATATACGACATGGAGCTGCAGCGCGAGCGCCCACACCGGCCCGATCTGAGTCACCTCGACTTCGTCCGCGACTGAACTCGCATGAATCGGCGCCCCTATCCGCGATAGAATGCGGGGCTTTATCCCTGTTGATCGAGGGCGCCATGAAGAAGAACATCCTGTGGTTAGTGGTTTTCCTGTCTGTTGCAGCCTGCAGCAAGCAGGAGGCCCCAACATCCGAGCCGGTTGCCGAAGAGGCCACGGAAGAGGCGGCACAAACCGAGTCCGAGCGGCTGAACGCCTGGTTCGAGGAGCGATACGAGGAGCAGTTGCAGTTCAGTCCGGCGCAGCTGACCTTCATTGGCCGCAAGGATCGCTACGATGAACTGGATGACGCGTCGGAGGAGGCCGAGGACCTCCAGCTCGAATGGCAGCGCCAGACCGTGGAGACCATGGAGCAGGCGTTTGACTACGAAGCCCTGACCTCAGACGCGCAGATCTCCTACGATATCTGGAAGTACCAGTATGAACAGGCGCTGGCGGGGCAGGAGTTTCGCGGCAACGGCTACATGTTCACGCAGTTCTTCGGGCCGCAGGCGTTTCTCCCGACCTTCATGAGCAATTTTCACCGGGTTGACGAGCCCAGCGACATGGAGGCGTACATCAAGCGGCTTGGTGAGGCTGCTCGTCTGTTAAATCAGCTTCTCGAACGCGCCCAGCGGTATGCGGAAAACGGCGTACGGCCGCCGCGCTTCGCCTACGAGGGCGTGTTGCAGCAGGCTCGGGCCGTCATCACCGGGGTGCCGTTCACGGAGGGTGACGATTCTGCGCTCTGGACGGACGCCAATCGTAAGATCGATGGCCTGGTTGAGGCCGAAAAGATCACTGCCGAGGAGGCCGATGCCTTCCGCGAGTCGGCACGGGCTGCACTGGTCGGCGATTTCCAGGGGTTCTATGAAAATCTCATCGCGTGGGTCGAGGCCGACATGCAGAACACCGACGAGGAACCTTCAGGCGTCGGGTCTTTGCCCAACGGTGTTGCCTATTACAACCATCTGCTTACGACCTACACGACTACGGATCTGACGGCGGACGAGATTCACGAAGTCGGCCTGGCCGAGGTTGCTCGTCTGCGCAGCGAAATGGAGGCGATCAAGCGGGAAGTCGGGTTCGAAGGCGATTTGCAGGAGTTCTTCGATTTCGTTCGTGACGATGCACAGTTCTACAAGCCGAACACGGACGAAGGCCGGCAGGAATTCATTGCCGAAGTCGAAGAGAAGCTCGCGTTTATCAACGAGCGCCTGCCCGATTACTTCGGGACGTTGCCCAAAGCGGACCTCGTCGTGAAGCGCGTCGAGTCGTACCGTGAGGAAGACGGCGGGGCGCAGCACTATGCATCTGGTACGCCGGACGGCTCGCGGCCCGGCATCTATTACATGCACCTCTCGGACATGAACGCGATGCCGTTACCGCAACTCGAGGTTGTGGCGTACCACGAAGGCAATCCGGGCCATCACATGCAGAATTCGATCGCCCAGGAACTCGAAAACGTGCCGACGTTCCGGACGCAGGCCGGATTCGGCGCCTACGGCGAAGGTTGGGCGCTGTACTCGGAGCTGCTGGCGCTGGAGATGGGCGCCTACGACGACCCCTATTCGAACTTCGGCCGCTTGTCGAGTGAGATGTGGCGTGCTCTAAGGCTCGTGGTCGACACGGGTCTGCACAGCAAAGGCTGGTCCGAGCAGGAAGCCGTTGATTTCATGTTGCAGAACTCGGCTGAGCCGCTGGCAAGTGTGCAGTCGGAGGTTCGGCGTTACATCGTGTTGCCCGGTCAGGCAACCTCCTACAAAGTCGGCATGATGAAGATCCAGGAACTTCGGTCCCGCGCCGAGGAGGCGCTGGGCGATCAGTTCGACATTCGCGCTTTCCACGACACGATTCTGACCGGGGGAGCAATGCCGCTGCAGCTGCTCGAGCGGCGCGTCGACAACTGGATTGCGGAGACGCTGGCAGGGGCGTAACTGTCTTACTCGTGCCAGGCGATGTTGAACAGGGCATAGCCCATCAATACGGGCTGTGCCAGGGCCATGCCGATCACCTCGCCGGACACGGTGCTGACCACGGCAAACTCCGCGTCCGTCAGCGGGTCGATGATCCGGCCGAGTTGATCGCCGGGTTCGACCCTGGCGCCGAGTGCGACATCGGGGAAAAAGAACCCGCCGTGCTCGAGTGGCACGCGAACCCACCGCGATCGCTCATAGATTCGGGTTTCCGGCACTTCCTGTTCAGGAGCATCGATCATGTCCAGGTAGGCCAGGACGTTCCTGGCGCCCTTTACGCCGGCATCGATCTCGTCTTCCTGGAAACGGTAGGGCTCGCCGGCCTCGTAGATGATGGCCGGGACGCCGGCCTTGGCCGATTCACGACGCAGACTTTGATCCGGACCGGTGCCGCCGATGACGATGCCGATGCCGAAGTGGACGGCCAGTTCCCTGATGGCCGGGTTGCCGATGTCGGCGCGGATCTGTGGAAGGTTGGTCCGGGTGTTTGACGCCGTATGGAAGTCGACGAGTGCATCGCAGCGCCTGATGACCTCGTTGAATACGGCGTAGGCAACCAGCGCTGCCACGCTGCCGCCGGCGCGGCCGGGAAAGGCGCGATTGAGGTCACGTCGGTCCGACATGTAACGGTCGCCGGATCGCACGCCTTCGGCATTGATGGCGGGCAAGCCGATTATCGTGCCACGAAGCTCGGTCGGGTCGATCGTCGAGAACGTGCGCCTCACGACCTCGACGCCGTTCAGTTCATCCCCATGAATGCCGCCGGTGAGGCACAGCGTAGGACCGGGATTTGCACCGCGGGTAACGAACACAGGCATGTTCAGGTACGACGCGTCGAACGAACGGTCAGGGACGAACGGAAATCGCTCGCTGGTGCCGGGCTCTACTTGGCGTCCCAGTAGCTCGAGAGGGCTCCATTGCTCGACGGCATGTGCCTGGGCCGAGAGAATGAGTGTGGCAACAAATGCGGCTATCTTGGTGACGATGTTCATCAGGTTTCAATACAATGCCTGGTAGCGAATTTCAACGGGGGCGGATCATGTGGGAAGTTCTCGAAGGAGACCAATGCAATGAGTTATCAATCAGCTGAAGAGCCGCAATGCACAGAGACCAAGGGCTCTGTCGAGCTGGTCATTCGCCCCAATGAGAAAGACCTTGGCGAGTTTACGGTGCGTCGTGTATTGCCGGCGCCCGAGAGGAAGATGGTCGGGTCGTTCATTTTTTTCGATCACATGGGACCGGCGGAATTCCCACCAGGGCAGGGCATCCAGGTCCGGCCGCACCCTCATATCGGTATCGCGACGGTCACGTACCTGTTCGAGGGCGAGATCATGCACCGGGACAACCTCGGGTTCGTTCAGCCGATCCAGAGCGGCGCCGTCAACCTGATGACGGCGGGCAGCGGGATCGTGCATTCCGAGCGTGCAGGGGACGACCTGCACGAGACGTCGCGGCTGCATGGCATCCAGTCCTGGATGGCGCTGCCAGATGCCGAAGAAGAACGCGAGGCCGCCTTCCAGCACTACCCGGCGGCGGATCTGCCCGATATCGAGGTAAACGGGGTCAGCGTCCGGGTGATCATTGGCGAGGCCTATGGCCACGCATCGCCGGTTCACGCCTATTCGTCGACGCTGTACCTCGAATGCATCATGCCGAAGGGCTCTGAGCTGAGATTGCCTGACCAGTATGAGGAAATTGGCGCGTACGTCGTGTCCGGAGGCGTCTCGATCGATGGCGAGTCGTTTGGCGAAGGCGTGATGGCGGTCGGCAGCGCCGGCGTCGCCATGACCCTGGAAGCGGAAAGCGAGTCGCGAGTCATGGTTATCGGAGGTGAGCCGCTCGGTAAGCGCTACATTTACTGGAACTTCGTCTCCGGCTCCCGTGAGCGCATCGAGCAGGCGAAGTCAGACTGGCGTGACGGCAAGTTCGGGCAGATTCCGGGCGAGACCGAGTTCATTCCACTTCCCGACTAGCTGCGATTCACTCGAAGTCGACGAATACCGCCAGGCGTATGAAGAAATCCGTGTTGGGGCGGATGCCGTCATCATTCGTGCGCATCAGGTATCGCGGGCGGATGATATAGTCCGGCCGTTCCCATTCGCCGGAGTCTGTACCATGCATCCCAGGTTCTTATCCCTAGTCGTAGCCGTCCTTCTTTTACCCGCCGGAACGCCGGTATCTGGCGCTGAGACACAGCTCCTCTGGGGCGACACCCACCTGCACACGTCCTATTCGTTCGACGCCTATACGCTGGGTAACGCAACGGCAGATCCCGATACGGCGTACCGCTTTGCCAAAGGCCTGCCGGTCATCCATCCCGGGCATCGGGCGCGGGTGCAGATCGATCGGCCGCTGGATTTCCTGGTGGTGACAGACCATGCCGAGGGGCTGGGCGCCATGTCAGAGCTGGCTGCCGGGAACCCGTTACTGGTTGACAACGAACGCGGCGTTCGCTGGCGCCAGATGCTGATCGAAGGGAAGCTTAACGAGGCGCTTACCGAAATCGTGAATCTGGGTACGGAGTACCCGGAGGAAATCGCGTTCCTGAACGATGAGCGGGTCTTCCGTTCGGCTTGGGAGCAGATTGCCGCAGCGGCTGACCAGCATAACGAGCCAGGGAAATTCACTGCATTCATCGGATGGGAATGGACATCGACACCCGACGGCCTGAACCTGCACCGCATCGTCTTTACACCCGACGGCGCCGACAAAGCCGGTCAGTACCTTCCGTTTAGCTTGAACGACTCCGAGAAACCCCGCGACCTCTGGAACTGGCTCGCCGCGACGGCCGAAGAGGTCGGTACCGACTTCTTAGCCATCGGGCACAATTCCAACCTGTCCAATGGCCGTTTCTTTCCACTGGTCGACGAGAACGGCAACGCTATCGACGTTGAGTATGCGCAGCTGCGCAATCGCTGGGAGCCGGTCGAGGAGATGACGCAGTACAAGGGCGACTCGGAAACCCACCCAATACTGTCTCCGAGCGACGAGTTTGCCGATTTCGAGCGTTACAAACACCTGCTGGACGGCGGGCCGCTCGAGCACGTGCCGGGCAGTTACGCACGCTCCGGCCTGATTCGCGGCATGCAGCTCGAGGCGGAGATCGGCGCGAATCCCTTCAAGTTCGGCATGATCGGCGCCACTGACACGCACACCGGGCTCGCGTCGGCGGAAGAAGGCAATTTCCTCGGCAAATACGCGCAGGACAGTATCCCCGAGACAAAGGCCAGGGAAACCGTGCCAGGCTCTTACGGCTGGGACGCATCGGCCATGGGTTTTGCGGCAGTGTGGGCCACGGAGAACACGAGAGATGCGATCGTCGAGGCGTTTCGGCGCAAGGAGGTCTACGCGACGACCGGCCCTCGCATCACGCTACGGTTTTTTGGGGGCTGGGATTTCCGCGGCCGAGATGCCGAGGCACGTGATCTCGCAGCGCGCGGTTACGAGAAGGGCGTGCCGATGGGGGGCGACCTTGCCGGTGCCCCAAATGACAGGTCTCCGTCGTTCCTGATCTCGGCCGTCAAGGACCCGCTCGACGCGAATCTCGATCGGGTACAGGTCGTGAAAGGCTGGGTGGCCGCTGATGGCAGCGCTCAAGAGCGCATCTACGACGTGGCGTGGTCCGATGATCGCAAACCCGGCAATGACGGCAGGCTACCGCCCGTTGGCAATACGGTTTCCCTGGAGACCGGGCATTACGAGAACAGCATCGGCGCGACCGAGCTCACGACCGTGTGGACCGATCCGGACTTCGATCCCGGGTTGCGCGCGATGTACTACGTGCGCGTGATCCAGATTCCGACGCCGCGGCACACGCTGCTCGACACGATCGCGCTGCAGCAGCCTCCTGAGGCGGCAGGTGGGCATACGGCGATCATCCAGGAACGAGCCTACTCCTCGCCAATCTGGTACACCCCTTAGAAGCAGGTTAGTCGGCTTCGCAGCCCTCGGACTCGAGGTTGCACAGGACCAGGTCGTCGAAGTAGACGCCCTGGGCCGTGTTGGAGCCGGAGAAGTCGACGTAGATCGTGAATGCCTGGACTGCGGCGGTGCCTTCTGGAGCGGTGGCTGTGCCCGTGTCGAGGAAAATCCACTCGTCCACGGGGGACTGGTTGTTGACCTCGTTAGACGTCTTTGCGCGCGTGGCCGCGTCGACGGTCTCGACAGTTCCGAGGTCATTGCCGTCGGAATCAAAGAACGACACCTGTACGATGCCGTATGCCGGGGTGCCGAGCAGCTTGGCGACCACCATGCCGTATCCCGTCAGTCGCCAGCGTGAGCCGGGTTCCGCGGGAAACTCCTGGAAACTCCCCGATACCGTGCCAATGAAGTAAGGGTGATAGGCCACGGTCTTGCTGAGCCCGCCGTTGTACATGGATTGACTGCCCGTCCGGGCCTGGTTGCCCGAAAACAGGCTTTGCTCGAACAAGCCCCAGCCGCCTTCCTCAGCAGAAAGCCGGTCTTCGAAGCTGGCATCCTTGAGCGGATTGTGGTCGTCGGCCAGGGAATGGTTTGTGCAAACCGCAAGGCCTATGAACGAAGCAAACACTAGAGCTTTGGAGTGGCGGCGCATGAGATATCCTCTATTTCCCCGGAAAACTACAACAGTTTAGCGAATACGAAATCCGCATGCAGTGTTGCGGTGACTCGCTCGCCCGTTCTTCAGCCACGAAGCAGATCCAGCTGCTGCTGCAGCGCGGCCAGGCCGACCGCCGTGGCTTTGGCGATCATCTCGTTGCGCGCTTCTTCTGACGAGTTGCGCGCAGTCAGTTCGCCATCCGCAAACATCTTGTGGTGACTGTTTAGCAGGAATGACAGCATATGCCGTCCCTCGGGATTCACGATGTATACCTCGATACCGAAGACTGCCTGATTGTCGGGCACGAGGATCTCCATGACCAGCGTGAAGTCAGTGCCCGTGTCATAGGTTTGCAGGGTTTCGGAGACTGTACGGGCGCCGTACTGGAACATCTCCCACTGCGATGGGCGCCGTGCGGGACCAAGCTCGATGCGGCGTGGTTTCCTGACGGCGGCGATATCGAGATCACCCAGGAAGTCGATAATCTGCTGTTGGGAGTCGAACGAGCAAGCGGACCTTTCCTTCCTGCGAACGATCGTGGGCAGGACCGCAATTGTCGCCGCGTCCAACGCGTCAGCAAATGCCAGGTCAAAGTAGGCTTCTGGCCGGTAGCCCGGGTCCGGGATGGTCTGCTCGGGATGGTCGGTTCCGATGGCACTGACGCAAACCGTGAGGGCAGCAATAACTGTCAGCGGCGACATCAGGCGATTCAGGTGTTTACGCATGGCGCACCTCCTGTGTTTTGCATGGGGGCACCCCTGTCCGGATCCCATAGGTAGCTGTACCTAGCGTATCCAGGCCGCTCGGGAACCGTGCACAATTGACGCTGTCATAGGTTTTGTCTACAGTCTGCGCGGCACGAGTACGGCGGGATTCCGTGATTCATCAGCGAAAACAACAGGTTGCACCGAGTTGGCTACGGCGAGCCTCATGGCTTGCGCTGGTTTCACTCGCGTGGATGCAGCTCGCATTCGCTGGACACCAATTCGAGCACGGTGCCGGTTACGCAGATTCCTGCGACGCGTGCGTGCAGTTCGAGCGCCTCGACGACACTGTTGCCGAGGTTCCAGTCGGTCTCGACGCCTTGCGGCCGGCCGGCCACGCCGCGAGTTCCTTTTCCGACACCCTGACGCCCGAACTCACGGTCGCAGCCTTCAACCCGAGGGCCCCGCCTGTCATCTGATCATTCCCAAAACAATGTTCCATGGAAAACAACAATGATCAGAGAGTACAGACATGAAATGCACGAATTACGCTGTGGTGGCTTTGGCCACGACGGCGTTTGCTGTGTCGACTGACGCGTTCGCACAGGACGACGAAGACGTACACCACACCATCGACCAGATTATCGTTACCGCAACGCCGCTTGCCCGCGCCGTTGAAGACCTCGCACAGCCGACATCGGTACTGCACGGCGATGAGCTGACCAAGAAACAGTCCACGAGCATCGGTGAAACCGTCTCGCAGGAACCAGGCGTCAGCTCGACGTATTTCGGCCCGATTTCTTCACGCCCGGTGATTCGCGGTCAGTTTGGCGAGCGCGTTCGGGTGCTTACCAACGGTCTCGACTCGCTCGATGCGTCGGCGTTCAGCGAAGACCACCAGGTGACCGTTGAAAGCCTGCTGGCGCAGCGCATCGAAATCGTGCGTGGCCCGGCCACACTTTTGTACGGCAGCGGCGCCGCCGGCGGGCTCGTTAACGTCGTCGATACCCGCTTTGTTCGCGAGCCGCTCGAAAAGAACTTCAATGCCGGCCTGGCCCTGGGGGCCGATACGGCGGCCGGAATCCGTGATGGCGCGCTTCGCGCCCAGTTCGGTACCGGCAGCCTCGCTTTCAGCGCCGACTACTTCTATCGCTCCACCGACGATATCGAAATTCCGGGATATGCGGAGTCGAAGGCGCTGAGAGAGCTTGAAGAAGCCGAAGGCGGTGAGGCAGCGGGCGAAGAGGAAGCCTTCGGGGTTGCCGAGAATACCGACAGCGAGACCAGCGGTGGCGCCCTTGGCGTCTCCTTCCTCAGCGACAACGGATTCGTCGGCCTCTCCGTCAGCGGCTTCGACAGCGACTACGGCGTGCCCGGTCACCACCATGAGGAAGAGGCGGTGCCGCCACTGCCAGGAGAGCCGGTAGAAGAAGAATTCGTCCGAATCGACCTGGAGCAAACGCGTGTCGACCTGGCCGGTGACTACGACGTGGAAGGCAGCTTCCTGCGGGGTATCCGCTTTCGGGCGGCTGTGAACGACTACGAGCACACGGAACTCGAGGGCGCAGAGACGGGAACGATTTACGATGTGCAGGGCACGGACGGCCGTATCGAACTGCGCCACGCCAGGCTGGGAATGATGGAAGGCGCCATCGGCCTCCAGTACCGGCGCGAGGACTTTAACGCAATTGGTGATGAGGCTTTCCTGCCCAAGTCGGATACCAGCGCGATCAGCCTGTTCCTGTTCGAAGAGTTCGAGCTGAGCGATGCCTGGGTCTTGCAGGCGAGCGCCCGTTACGAAGATCTGTCGATCTCAGGCGGTGCCCTGCCTGAGGAGTACGACGAAAGCGCTTTCGGCGCGTCGCTCGGCGCTATCTGGCGGGCAACCGACGGCATCCGTGTTTCAGCCAACCTGGCCCTGACCGAGCGGCACCCGACAACCACCGAGTTGTACGCAGACGGCCCGCACGTCGCAGCTGATCGTTATGAGCGGGGCTCCGTCACGCTGGGCAACGGGATACTCGGCAAGGAGACCTCCACCAACCTGGATCTGACGGTCCACGGCGACACCGCTCGCGTCGAATGGTCGATTACCGGTTTCATCAACTCGGTGGACGACTACATCCTGCTCCGGCCGACGGCGTTGGAGCTCGACGGCCTCCAGGTCTACGATTTCGATCAGGCGGACGTCGAGTTCACGGGTATTGAAGCCGAGGCCATGGTCGAGCTGGTCGATACGGATGACAGGCACATGCACGTTCGCCTGTTCACCGACTTCGTGAATGCCGAGGAAGACTCCACAGGCGCCAACCTGCCGAGAATTCCACCGCAGCGTTTCGGCCTGGGGCTTCATGGAGGATGGAGCAGTTTCGACGCCAGTATCGACGCTATATTTGCGGACGACCAGGACGACGTTGCAGACAACGAGCTGCCGACCGAGGGCTACACGCTCCTGAATGCCAGCCTCAGTTACACGTTTGCCGATTCCGGGCTGCTGCTGTTCCTGCGTGGCACTAACCTCATGGACG
>JAAUYF010130525.1_pt1 | contig 25736 bp, 35 predicted proteins | sample 7278051 | NCBI WGS metagenome assembly JAAUYF01 (sample SAMN14350202, study PRJNA611818) | marine sediment metagenome | isolation source: surface marine sediment (0.6m) | place: French Polynesia: Moorea | collected 2018-08 | reverse complement strand
TTTCAAGAAGTCAATGGCTGGTCGCCTTGAACTGATGTATAACGCAGAACTCAACGAGTACAAGACTGTACGAGTCGAGGAAGTAGCTGACTACGAAGCACATGGCTACAAAGCAATGCTTGAGACTGTCTACGAAAGTGGTAAGCTGATTCGCGATATGACGTTTGCAGAAGTTCGCGAAAACGCGATGCGCCCAATCGAACGCGCAAAGCGTGTTGACGCTAACATCAAAACGCTTGATGACCTCGAAGTTGAGGTCTACTAAGCTGGGAGGGGCGGCGCTCACGTAGCGTCGTCCCATCCAACAGGGGAATAATATGAACAATCTAGATATGTTTGGATACGACGATGAAATCCTCAAAGCTTGGGGAGCGCGTAACAAAGACAAGTCAGATTACGACAACATGCAGCGTATCGCAAACTCGTTCAACGTAGATTTGTCATACGTGTATCAACTTCTGGCGAAGAATGGCAGAGAGTTGATCTACGAGCTTGTAGTCGAAGATTTGACCACACTTGGACACATGGGTTCATCGTCTACAGTTAAAGAGCGTAAGCTTTTCAAAGATCCGCAAAAAGCAAAAGAGTACGCTGAAAAAGATTATGGCGAAAAGATCAAGTGGACTGGCTATCATGGTGATAGCTGGACAAGTGGCGATCTGAGCTACGTCATGTACAACGTTTATGGAAAGACAGTCGAATAGGAGACTGTTATGAAATACACATTCACACCGAACATCAAAACAGTAAAGAAGCTGGAACTTCCTGTTCGTAACACACATGCGATCAAGCATGAGCCAATGATCTTTTCTGGCGATCCCAATTTTGCGCATAGTCAAGGAGGTCCATTGACCAAAGAGATTCTGCGCGAAGTTCTGAAAGATGAAATGTATATGGCTGTTGCTATGTTTGCTGACGAGAACAACTTTAATACTGTTATCGACACTCGCGTTACTATGACCATGCCAGGAATGTATCCATCAATACCTGGCTGGCACTGTGACGATGTGCCACGAAGCAAAACACATGGTCAACCAGTTCTACATGGCATCAATCCTTTCGTGCAACACTTCATGGTTTTGCTTTCTGACCAAGAATCTGTTTCTTGCACCGAGTTTGTGTCTGAGCCTTTTGAAGTCGATGTAGATATGGCAGACGTTTGGGGGAGCGTGGATCGTGCTGTCGAACGCGACAAGCCGAAAACAGGATTTCTGTCTCAGGGCGAGATTATTCGATTCAATCAGGAAGCGATTCACAGAGCTTCGATCACAAAGACTGCTGGCTGGCGATACTTCTTCCGCGCTTCTGTGACGCACAGAAAGCCCGCCAACGAAATTCGCAAGCAAGTCCAAGTCTACGCATCAACTAATGGCTGGTAGCGTTTGAGAGCGTCTGAGAGCGTCTGAGAGCGTCTGTAAGTCATTGATTCTTGGTGCGCGTAAGTCATTGATTCACAAATATATAGGAAAAAAGTTGTAAGTGGTTGAAATCCTTAGGATTATAGTTTGACCGAACCCTTGACATTTCCTCTTGTTCGCGTATAATACACTTATAGATTGAGAGAACAGGGACACGCATGGCAATTTTATCTGACAACGATCTTCGATTCCTCGCTGAATCACTGGCACAGGATGGTGGCGAACTGCTGGACGTTAATCAAGACACTCGCACGTTCAAGATCGCGTTTAAGAGTCAAGACAAAATGCTCGCGCTGATTTCAGCGATCAAGGGCAACAAGCATCTGCGTAATCTCGCACGTATTAACGCTAAAACGATTGATGGGCAGCATATTCTGACCATCGACCCTTCATAACCTGACCTGGAGTTTTCTAATGTCACTCACTCGCGCAAAAGTTAAAACCATTCGTGCTGACCTCGACAAAGCCTTTGCTGCTATCGAAAAGAAGCATGGCGTCAATTTCAGCCTTGGCACGATTCGATTCTCCGACACCGACTTCCGTGGTACGCTCAAGTGCGTATCGACTGATACGAACGCTGGTCGCAAGATGTTTGAGCGCGATGCGCTGCGCGTTGGTCTGAAAAAGACTGCGTATGGCAAGACGTTCACACACATTGGTCGCGACTATCGCGTTGTTGGCGTGAACACTCGCGCTAAGAAGTATCCCGTTAACGTCGAGGACGTTGCCAGTGGTGGCACGTACAAGATGGCAGTCGAAGCTCTCCCGAAGGATCTTCGCTGGTAAAACATGCGCCCAAGTGACTATGTGAGAAGTGGTCACTTGGGCTTTTTCACAAGCACAGGACTCACACCATGATTAACAGATTCAAATACAGAAAGACGTTGCGAATGATCGCGCACTTCGATAAGCTGATCGCTGACGTAGCTGCGAATCGTGACGAGTATCTTGGCTGGCAAGGCCCAGGCTATCGCCATAATTGGGATACGCCCAAAGCCCAGAAGTCACTCAAGAAAATGGACGATTGGCTTGCCAAGCTGCTTCGCATCGCTCCGTTACCAAAGCAAAACGAAGCTGAAAACGTGCAGATGCAGGAACTGCTTGACGAGGAGTGGAGTGGCGAAAAGCTGACGCGCCCTGAACTGCTTGCGCTGATTCGCAAGTATCCGCCTGAGATCCTCGAAACTGTGCTGCCGTGTGTCATGGTCATGTATCTGCTTCGCGAAACTGACGTAGAATTCGACTGCGACACGAAAGCGTTTGGCGACTTTTTCGATGGCTGGCATCACATGGTAATCGCCCGAGCACCTTACGAGTAATAACATGAGTCGCAGAATCGAACCATTTACTGTTCTACTGGCTGCAACACGCAATGGCGTGACGCGAGTAGAAACACGACTTCCCGAAACTGTGCGAGGCGTGGTAAAGCATTGGGAATGTCTGGACTTGGATTCTCGCGACAGAGGCGAAGATTTGAGTGTACGATTTATCAAAGTGCGCCCCAAGTATCTTTTCACAGACGAGGAGAAGGCGCGAAAGGCAGTCTTTAGATTGAAACTGACTGAGGAAGAGTAATGCGTAACAAACGAGTAAAAGACTACTCAGACGATGATTCGACGCATACGCTGGAAATCATTACTGGTGTCACAGAGCATGGTTGCATCGTGTCTGATCGCGAATACACGTATGTCGATGAAGAAACGCTGAAACTGTGCAAAGGCGTCGAGGTAATTCTGGAAACAGATACGTCTGACACCGCAGAGCAAGTGACACGTTCGCTTGAAGAACTGCGCGAAGCTGTCGAGCAGGAAGTAGAATTCGACATATGAGCGAAGATCGCGAATACGTTTCGATATACGAGAAAATATCGGAAGAGGAATATGAAGAAGCTGCTGATCCCACTTTCTCGTATTTTCCCGTTATCGTCAAAACTGGCGAAAAAGATGAGGATGGAAATCCCATCGAACTAGTCTCTTATGCTCGTCACAAGTACATCTATGACCAAGAAATGCGCGATTATCTGGCGCGTGGCGACTAACAACAGGAAAGACTTTCCTCTTGCATTGCGATTTTTGCGGTGTTATACTAAATAACCTGCGTAGGAGGCAGATTTGTGGCAAAGAGGAAAGGCAAAATACCAACAATAGCGCCCTCGTTTGAGATTATCAAACGTGATGCGAAGCATTTTCGCAAGCTATATCATGGCGCGATGCACTATACGCAGTATGAAATGACTGACAAGCAATTGAAGTCAAAGTTCATTGCCTATGCCAAATCCCAAAAGCTCGACCATAAACTCCTCAACGTACTCACAGATAAAGAACTAGCTTGCGCTGGCAAGTATGCCACAATCATTGTTGGCGGTGGTGAATTGCCAGAAGATGTAGAAGCAAGCTTTGAGCGTTATGTTGGTGATTTGACTGAGCAAGCAAAATCTGTACGCGCTGAACGTCGTGCTGCTGCAAAAGAAAAAGCAAAAGAAGTCACAGGGCCAGTACTCACTGTCCAAGATCGTATGCGTATGCAAGCAGAAGAGGTTTGTCAAGAATTTGATGCTTGGCTAGATGATCTAATGCTTGGCAAAGTAAAGACTATGCCAAAGTATATGGATCCTGCATCTAAGCTGAAAGCTGCTGGATTCAAAGCTGGGCAAGCACGGTGGGTCAAGTCATTCTACGAATCTGAGCTTGAGCTAGTCAGAGAAGTAATGAATGGCAAAGACAAGCAACTCAAAGAAGGGTACAGCAACATAATGAAAAGTTCGTTGCTTCGTACTGAAAAGTTGCTAGACAAGATCATTACTGCTGCAAACGTTGTTGAAACAGTGGCAAAAGCAAATCGCAAGACTCGCATTAAGAAAGCGCCGTCTGTGCAAAAGCAAGTTGCCAAGCTGAAGTACTGCGATCATCACGACGATTATGGAATTGCAAGTGTCAATCCAACAGGAATCGTAGGTGCAAAGGAAGTTTGGGTATTCAACACAAAATATCGCAAGCTTGGCAAGTACGTCGCAATGGACGAGAGTGGTCTGTCAGTGAAAGGCACGACCATTCAGAATTTCTCATCTGCCAGCGTACAAAAGACGCTGCGCAAGCCTAAGCCACAATTGAAAGAGTTTATGAAAGCTGGTAAAGTCAAGCTACGTAAGTTCTTGGACGAAATTAAAGCAGTAGATACAAAACTAAATGGGAGAGTAAATAACAATATAGTTATCTTAAAGATATTCAGATGAAAACATCGGATAAGCTGTCGCAGTTGAAAGAACAATTTGCCAAACAGTATCCGTATGCCAAGCTGAAAATTACCAGACGCAAGTACAAAGGTAAAAAGCATCTTTACTTCACCACTGTTGGTTGCTACAAAGTTGAAAGTGGTCGATTGATAGCATGTTACTTCCCCAAAATAGAATTGATACGCGCTGACTACGCAAAGCTAACATACGTTTATAGGAATCCATAATGTCAACACACAGTTCAACATACAAAGGAAAGCGTGTTCGTATCAAGATGAAAGATGGCACATCTTTTGTAGACAAATTCGTTGATAACAAGAGCGGTGTTATTCATTTCGAGGAGCGAGGCAAAGTACTCAAGAAAGACATCAAGAACTTCACCATTTACAAAGGCGAAACTTGAGGTAAATACTATTATGCGTACTTTACTATTATGCACGATGTTCATGCTTGGTGGTTGTGATACACTTGGCGAAATAGTGAGAGAGAAAAAGTATTCATTTGATGTGTATTCGACTGAAACTGCCAGGCACGGAATTGGATACAACGACGACTACGATTACGTAGGATATGTTGTAGACGGTAAATTTGGCAAAGTCAGTAGTAAGCACATTCATAACCCATTTTGTATACATCAGTATAGAGAAGAATAGTCATGTTTGAAATTTTTATGGCGATCTGTGCGCTAACTGCGCTAGATTGCGATGCTGTGCATGTGTATTACGGAAACACTCGCGGCTTTGATAATATTGCCATAGCAGGAATCGACACAAGAGGCGAATATCACATTATTGTCGATAGAAGCTCAGTACGCAGAGAAGGCAACATATTCATGCGTCAACTTATGGTACATGAAATTGCACATTTGATTGTCTATGAGCAAGACCCGACATATACTACTCATGGCGAGCTTTTTCAAGAAGCTTGCCATAACCTTGTTTACTTGGTAGGGCTGCGAAGTCACAAGACAGTTTGTGACTCTCACTCTGGCGCTACGAGCCAATTACAAGCATGGTCGGCGCGTCGTAGACGCGAATGATATTCAGCTTGGGTTCAGGAATAAAATGCTACTATAATACTAAATAATAGTACGAGAGGAGGAAATCATGCGTATTATTTTTGTAGTAGCAGCACTGTTTCTATTATCTGGATGTGAAACTTATTCTGTTGGTGGCGCAATTCCAGCAGACAACGTTCGCGTTCATGTGGGCGTAACTACAGGTTATTACGATCACTACTATTATCGTCCGCGCCCAGTGGTTATTCATCGTCATGTGCATCGTCCAGTGGTTGTTCATCGTCATGTGCATCGTGATCGTCACCACCATCGCAGACATCATCGCCATGATCGTCGCCATGATCGTCGTGACCATCGCAGAGACAGAAGGGATCGCAGACACCACCATAAATAAGCAAAACGTGATAAATACTCTATATACTTAATATAGAGGATTTAGAATGTCTGCACAAGAAACTCCGCGTCATACTTTGAAAAAAGAAGTCCAATTACTATTGGGCAGTCAAATGATCGAAGTAGAGTTGGACGATGAGCACCTAAACCTGGCTGTAAAAACTGCTATTGAGAAGATTCGACAGCGCACCACGGGCGGTGTAGAAGAATCTCATGTGTTCTTCACCATGCAACCTGACCAGAATATCTACACGATGCCAGAAGAGGTAGTCGAAGTAGAGAAGCTGTTTCGTCGTGGTGTAGGTGCCAACAGCACTGGCGGAACAAACTTTGATCCATTCGAGGCAGCATTCTCAAACATCTACCTACTACAAGCTGGACGCACTGGTGGTCTTGCTACTTGGGACTTCTTTGCTCAGTATCAAGAAACCATTGGTCGTGTATTTGGCTCTGAAATCAACTTTATATGGAAACCATCATCGCATGAGCTAGAGCTTATTCGTCGCCCAACGACAGAAGAAGATGTTATGGCGAAAGTGTGGATGACAAAACCAGAAGGCTATATATTGACTGATACGTACACTGGCCCGTGGATTCGTGAATATGCAACAGCTAAAGCTAAGATGATGCTTGGTGAAGCACGTAGCAAATTCCCAGGTGGTCTGCCAGGCCCAGGCGGTTCTGTGCTGCTAAACGGCGAGCAGATGAAATCTGAAGGCCAAGCAGAAATGGAGAAGCTAGAAATGGAGCTACAAAACTTCGTCGTAAGTCGTGATGGTATGCCATTCAGAATAGGATAAGAACAATGAACGAAATGCGTAAACTAATGGAGTCTATTGAAGAAGCATATGGCACTGGTGGCCCTCGTGAAGCGACACGCGCCTTGCACGAACTAATGGATGAAGGCATGCTTGACGCACGTACTGTGGCTGATGCTTGTCTGAGCTATATGTCAGAAGCAGAAGTAGCTGATATGGCAGATTCCAACTACTTCTTTGGTGAGAGCATCGAAGAAGATGACAAGATGGAAAACGATCCATGTTGGGACAACTACAAAATGGTTGGCATGAAGAAGAAAGGTGGCAAAGAAGTGCCAAACTGCGTACCAGAAGGCGTTGAAGAATATACTATCGAAGATGCAGAAGAAGTATTCGGGCCATTGGGTGAAGAACTGAACGAAGCTGAGTATCAAGGTCGCAAAGTTGAGCTAAACAAACCAACTGCAGGCGACGTAAAGAAGTTCAAAGTATACGTAAAGAACGACAAGGGAAACGTGGTCAAAGTGAACTTTGGCGAAAAAGGCACAAAGATCAAAAAGAATAATCCAGAACGTCGCAAGAGCTTCCGCGCTCGACACAATTGCGATAACCCAGGTCCAAAGTGGAAAGCACGTTACTGGTCTTGCAGGAAATGGTAAATGAAAATTAGAGAAGTCATCACAGAAAAACAAGGTAGTTGGGTACGCGGCAAAAAGAGTGACAAGCGCGACCCTGAGCCTTGGGTTGTGGGCAATGAACACGCTAAGATCGCACGTTCAGCCAAAGACGCGCAGAGAATACATGGTGAGAAAGATCAAGGCGTAATCGAAGGTGATGATCCACAAGCGAACTTACAGAAAGTGCGCGATATGTACGGTATGCAACTGGTTGATGACTTTCTAGATGTTCTTGAACTACCAAATGGTATAGAAGGAACAGACGATCAAATGAGCATGTTCAGCAAGGACATGAGGAAATAAGAATACTTGACAAAAGTGCTGACTTGCACTATAATGCGAGTTTTAAAGAGGACAAACAGATGCCAAAAACAAGGAAGCAGAAGCCAAGAGGATCTATCATTCAAAAAGCTGATCCACTTCGTTTCAAGTTCAAACTCGGCGGACGTAAAAGCTCCACTTCAGCACTTGCAATGTCAAACCAAGCATTGCTAGAGAAGTTGAATACAGCGCAAGGAAAGGACAAGCAGAAGATCATGCAAGTTCTTAACATGCGCAATGTTCATATCGGCTCTAGCACAGAAGAGGAACTTGCAGCGGAAAATGAAGATTAATGAAATTGCTGACGTAGCAGTACATCCAGCAGTAAAAGCAGAACAAGAATTCGTGAACTTGCTCCAAGCAGGCGAAGATCGTATGCATGATATGATCGCGTTTGTTATGGATGATAGAAATGCAGATGCTCGACGCTTGCACATTCTTCGTCGCATTGATGAACTGCTTGACGATGTTAAAGATAGCTACGATGCTTCTGATCTAGACGATTTCATGCACGATCAAGGCGAACTGTCAGATGAAGAAGCCGACGCAATCGACCGTGAAATGGGCGTGTTCCCATACCACCTAAAGCCAGTTGAGGAAGAGACATTTTCTTCTGATGCAGACATTCCTACTGGCGAATACGAAATTTGCGACAAGTGCTTTGGCGATGGTTGCGAAAAATGTGAAGGTGGTTTGATCGACGTTACTGGTACATTCCAAGTTCCTAAGTTTGACGATTTCGACTAGTTGACACTTCCCAATCAATCTGTTATAATGTCCGAACAAGAATAAAGGACATAATATGCTTATTGGTATACTCGGGCGCATGGGTTCTGGCAAAGGCACTGTCGCTGATGAACTCGTTGAAGTCTATGGCTTTCGCCAAGACAGCTTTGCAGCCACACTCAAAGACATTACATCACAAATTTTCGGCTGGGACAGGGAAATGCTTTCTGGCACTTCCACTGAAAGTCGTGAATTTCGTGAGCAAGTAGACGAGTGGTGGTCTGAAAAGCTTGGTATTCCAAACTTTACTCCACGCCTAGCACTTCAGTTGATAGGCACAGACGTATTTCGTAACAACTTTCATAAGAACATCTGGGTTCTCAGTGCAATGCGACGTTATCAAGACGGCGAGAATGTTGTTATCAGTGATTGTCGCTTTCCCAATGAAGTTGAGATCATTCGCGAGCTTGGTGGTCGCATCATTCGCGTAGAGCGTGGTGAAACGCCGTTCTGGTGGGAGGTTGCAAAGAAAGCTGCTGCTGGTGATGAAGAAGCAATCGCAGAAATGGCAAAACCACACATCAATGTTCACGCAAGCGAGTGGGCATGGGCAAATGAGAAAGCAGACGAGTTGATTCGCAACGATGGTACGCTACAACAGCTATATGGAATGGTTCGTTTGCTTGGTAATCGCTACGGATTCTGATGCAATTAGTAGAACTTCTAATACGAGACATTGACGAAAATGAATCTAGCAAGATTCATACTGAATTGGCATCCAAACTACAAACAAAAACTATTCTATTTGGCCCACCTAATAGAGAAGCAGTAGATGGGTATGTACTTGGTGGGGTGTATGATAAATCTGCGTGGAGGTTTCTGTATGACGAGTCAAAATACGGCGACAAACTTGAGAAACTACTCTTTTCATACAGACTCAAATATGATGATGTTGAATTCAGAGTAATCTACGACAATGCTAATCTGATCTGAAGCTACGACCTTTGTATTTTTGACTTAGACGCTTCTTTTTAGCTTGTCCTTCTGGACTAGCCCAATAAGCTTTCGTCCTTTCTGACCGCGCTTTTCTCTCAGCCAACCCTTTTTCTGACTGATAAAACTCTTTTGTCGCTTTACTAATGGCTTCGCAATGTTCTTTGGTGCGGTGTTTTTGCTTTTTGGGAGCAGCAACATCCATTGCTGGTAACTTTACGCCAGGAAGGTCATTAAGTCTGCGCTTTTCTTTCTCTAAGTCGTCCATATTTTCCGCAATCTGATAAATATGTATAAAGCGCCACAACGCTATTTATACAAAATTATTTATCACAGGAGAGTTGATATGACTTTAGTTTCACCTGGAGTAAGTGTTTCGATCACTGATGAGAGTTTCTTCTCGTCATCTGGCCCTGGCACAGTTCCACTCATAATGATTGCTACTAAGCAAAACAAGCTAACTCCCGATGGTTCTGGTATCGCGCAAGGTACAACAACAGCAAACGCTAACCAGTTGTATCTAATTTCTAGTCAGCGCGAACTACTACAGACTTTCGGTGATCCAGACTTTAATGAAGTTGGTGGTACAGCACAGAATGGCTATCCACTAAACGAGTTTGGACTACTTGCAGCATACTCTTATTTGGGTGCTGCAAACAGAGCTTATATTGTACGTGCAGACGTTGATCTAACTGAACTAGACCCAACAAGCACAGAGCCAACTGCTGCACCAGCAGACGGCACATACTGGTTGGACATTGCCAGCACACTTCCTGGGCTGTTTAGATATAGTACAGTCACTTCTTCATGGATAGAAGTAACTGACTATACCATCGTTACTGATGTGAACATTTCTGACGGATCACCAACACCATCAAGCGGGTATCAAGATGGTGATATTATTGCAAACTTCAAAGACAATGGTCAGATTGTATACTTGCAGCGCGTTAGCAGCGCATGGCAGACAATGGGTAATGCAACATGGAGGGCAACACGCGACTTCCAGTGGGCACCTCATGCAGCAGAGCCAACACTACCATCTATCGCTACATATAATGGTAATGCGCTAGACGATAACTCTTACTGGCTAAAGACAACAACACCAGACAGAGGTCTTGATATTACTCTAAGCCACTATGATTCTGGCCTTGGGCAGTTTGTTACTGACACAGTGGCAAACGTTGAAACGTTCCAAATACTAGATAGCGATGTGACAGCAGCACAGCTTCGCGCCACAAACTACTACTATGGACTCACTGGCATTGATGCAACTAGCATCACAGCAGGAACAGTGGTAGCATTTACTGATAGCAATGGCGCATTTGGCGGACCATCTACATCTCGTACCCCTGGAGCGCAAGGCGATGGCGGCATTGGCGATGGGCCTGCTCTAGCTGATCTAACACTATTGATTCACAACGGCAGCGCAACAACATCTATTACAAGTTCAGCAATAACGTTCCCATTCACACTTGCTAACGCAACATCAACCATTAGTATTAATGGCGTAGACACAGGTGATTTGGATGGTACATACAACAACGTATCAGAGCTAGTTACAGAACTTAACGATGCTGCGCACGTAGCAGCGTTCAGCGCCCAAGGAATCGTTGTTAGCGAAGGCGCAACAGCAGACACTATTGTTCTTACAAGCAGCCTTGGTCTTGATTTTGGTATCACAGACGAAAATAATGCGGGAATTTTAGCGTCACTAGGTTTGTCAGAAGGCGATTTTGCTTCTAACTTTGAAAGACTAACAACAAACACTGTATTTTCTTCTGGTGAATTTGCAACAACATCTTCACTAGTAACTTCACTTGAGCGTCAGTCTGTAGCACCAACTGGCACAGTTGCAGACGGAACGTACTGGTATGACCCAAGCTTCAGTGTCGATCTATTGATTAATGACGGTACAGGTGCATGGGCTGAACTAAGTGGCACTCTGCACGTTCAGTCTAGTGAGCCAACATCTCTGTCTGCGAACGACATTTGGGTAGATACAGATGTAGAAGATTATCCAGTAATTTATCGTCGTAACACTGGTGATACTGCATGGGTACTAGTTGACAATACTGACCAGACAACATCTGCTGGCATTGTATTTGCAGATGCTCGCGTTGATAGCGACCAAGCTGCGAATAATCTTGACTCTGACGCACCTGACCCATTACTATATCCAGGCGGATTACTGCTCTGGAACACACGCGCAAGTGGACGTAACGTTAAAGTATGGACTGAGGGTGCTGTAACAAGCCCATCATACACTGATACTAGTGGCAGAGCATGGGGTCTTGATCGTTGGGTGAGCGCAAGCGGTAATGCAGCAGATGGTAGCTTGATTACTGGTCAAGATGCACAGAAAGCAGTTGTTGTAGAAAAGATTGGTGAAGTTCTAATCAGCAATGAGGAAATTCGTGATGATACGATCTTCTACAATCTAATCGCAACTCCTGGCTATCCAGAGCTAATTGACGAAATGATTACACTGAATGTTGATCGTAAAGAGCAAGGATTTGTTATTGGCGATTCCCCATTCAATCTAAGCAATTCAACAACAGACTTGCAAGCATGGTGTTCTAACTCTGCTGGCGCAAGCGGCAATGGCGATGACGGTCTAGTAACAGCAGACACATATCTTGGTGTTTACTACCCATCTGGTCTGTCTACAAACGTAGATGGCAATGAAGTCGTCGTTCCAGCAAGTCATATGGTTCTACGTGTTATGGCACAGAATGACCAGACAGCATATCCTTGGTATGCACCTGCTGGTTTCACACGCGGCACAGTAACTAACGCAACATCTGTTGGTTATCTGAACAGCAGCGATGAGTTTGTTCCAGTATCATTGACACAAGGACAGCGTGATACGCTACAGCAGAACAATGTAAACCCAATTGCAAACATTCCAAACAGAGGTCTAGTGGTATTTGGTCAAAAGACTCGTCAGGCAACGGCATCTGCACTGGATCGTGTGAACGTGGCACGACTAGTAAACTACATTCGCTATCAAGCGGATCAGTTGGCACAGCCATTCCTATTTGAGCCAAATGACACAGTAACACGAGGCATTGTGAAGGATGCATTTGATTCGTTCATGGCAGAGCTAGTAACTCTGCGTGGATTGAACGATTTCCTAGTGGTTTGTGACGAGAGCAACAACACTCCTGCTCGCATCGACAACAACGAACTATGGATTGACATTGCAATTCAGCCAATCAAGTCTGTAGAGTTTATCTTTATTCCAATTCGCATTCGCAATACAGGCGACGACTTGAATCTATAAGACGGACCCACAGCAAAAAGAATACCCTGCTTCGGCGGGGTATTTTTTCGGTTGAAATATTTTCCGCTAAAAGTGATAAATAAGAGTGTATTAGAACTGTTCACAGGAGAACATAATAAATGGCAGATTTGAGTAAATTTGGTATCCCGCTAGATGGTAATAAGCTAGGCATGCTACAGCCAAAGCTTGCATACCGTTTTCGCATCTTGTTTAACAACTTCGGGATCAACGATAATCTACGTGAACTTACAGCAAACGTTGTATCGGTTACTCGTCCAGCAGTAACATATCAAGAGATTCCAGTTCACTCTTACAACTCTCTAGCATACGCTATGGGTAAGCATGAATGGCAACCAATTGATATTGTTGTACGTGACGATATTACAAATGCTGTAACTTCCGCTGTCTCCTCTCAAGTTCAGCGTCAGCTTAACCACTTTGAACAAATTGGCCCTGTTGCTGGCACTAACTATAAGTTCACTATGCAGATTCAAACTCTAGACGGTACGAATGCAGAAGAACTTGAAAGCTGGCAGCTAGATGGATGTTTCTTGACAAACGTTGTTAACAACGAATTCAACTACGAAAGCGGTGGCGAGTTCATGCGTATTCAGATGACAGTGCGCTATGACAATGCTACACTACTAAGCGGTCCAAATGATAACGATGGTACAACTGTCGGTGGCGATCCATTCCCTAACATTCTGGATGGATTCACAGGCGGCACAACTATTGGTTAATTAGGACAATACATTGGCTAGAAGTTTCGAGGGAATTTTTGGCGGCATCTTTGACCAGAACGTACATCTACGTGATTCTCGTCATGCCGCCAACGCTTACGGGTTTAATAAACCAGACCTAAGTAATGGTACGCCTCGTCACAAGTTTGAATTTTTCGTAAAGTTCAACTTTAACGAGACAGACCCTGTTGTAAGAAGCTTTGTACGTGCGTTTCTAGATCGTGCAGACCAAGACATTATCACGCAAGCTGTTAAAAACGTGACAATGCCTTCAATGCAAATCGAAACAGAAATACTAAACCAGTATAACAAGAAGCGTATTTCACAAAAGCGCATCACATATAATCCAGTAAGCATCACTTTCCATGATACAGTGGAAGGTAGAATGCTGCGTCTATGGGAAATGTACTATGAATACTACTTCCGTGATGGTGTAGCAACTGAGAAACTAAATCTCGGGTCTGGTAGTGGCACAAGCTCTAATTTTGTTGATGCATTTCTAAATCGTTTCTTTGAAGCATTTAATGGTGTTGATGCACCACGCTTAGACAGAGCAGAATATCCAAATGATCTTCTGACTAATACTTATGTAGATAACTATGGCTATAACATCAAGCGCGTTGGTAACTCAAAGTATCTTATTGACAACTTAGAGATTTTCCAAGTACACGGTGGTAAGTTCTCTAGAACTACAATAGTTCATCCTCGTGTTTCTACGTTCACTCACGATACATTAGACTACGAAGATGGTAGTGGGCTAGTAGAAATGCGTTTTGATTTTGAACATGAGGGCGTAGTTTACACTAATATCAATGAGCAATTAAGTGAAGATGAGCTAGAACGTTATCGCTATGGCGATTTCCATGAACTAGCTAATCTAATTACAATTCGCTCAAATATTAGAGGTCGCGACTATGATAATGTGGGTCTAAAAGGATTTCCAAATGTCACAACTTGCGGACCAGGGTCTGTTAATGATGCGTTTGGTGCTGTCTCTAGCAACTTTCTATCGTCACCAATTGGCTCAGTAGTTTCTAGCGTGGTTGGCAATAGAAATATTCAATTAGTTGAAGATACACTGACAGATTTGGTCGGAGCAATTCCAGGGGCGCTTGGGACGGTGGCTGCTGCGAGTATTTTTGGCGGAACAGTGAGCTTCCAACCTGAGCCAGAAACATTGATTAAGACTACAGCAAATACATTATCAAGAAACATTGTGAACAGATCAAGAGATAAGTTTGCGTCAGCGGTAACAGCGGGTGTTGGTGCTGTGGTTAATGGATTCAGGACTGGTGACGATGGCGGTTAATAGAGTTTCTACAAGTTTGGTTCGCTACTTGGGTGCAGAAGTTTCTGCAACAAGCACACGCGGCTCGCTACGAAACAAAGTTGCATCAGGACAAGGAAATGAAATAGTACAGCCTGCTGATGCACAGCGCGTTTTCAATACTGGACTCACACCTGCGTCTGTTAACATTGGCGACTTTGATGCTGCACGAGGCTATTTTGAAAATCGTGGCTCAGAGCCTTTGGCAGCGAAAGCTATGGCACTAGTAATGTCTGACATTGCAAAAAAGAAAGGCGTGTCAGTAATGGAACTACTCGATGGCTCTGACAAGCAAAGCATTAAATTACTTGAAGCTGAGACATATAGATTCATCAATCAACTCCGTGATGGAACAAGCCAACTCTCAGGATCAACAACAACTGATAATAACAAGAGTGTCAGAGCAAGATACTTATTGGCATAATGGCTAGAAGAAAGAAATACGCAAGTGACAAGTTCCACCCAACGAACCCTGGTAAATATGCTGGATCGCATGAGCCACGATACAGAAGTAGTTGGGAGCTAACCATGATGCGCTTACTTGATAGACACCCAAACGTGTCTAGCTGGGTTAGCGAGCCAATGAAAATTCCATATGTGAATCCACTCACAAGAAAGACCACTGTATACATTCCAGATTTCTTGATAGTCTATGCAGACAGGAATGGTACAGTCCATAAAGAACTTGTTGAAGTAAAACCAGCAAAAGAAACCATGTTGAGTGAAGCAAAGACAAAAGGTGATAAGCTTCGCTATGCTGTCAACATGGCAAAATGGGAAGCTGCTGGTAATTTCTGCAAGAAACATGGTCTAAGATTCCGCGTAATCAACGAAAGTCAGCTATTTGGCGACAGTTACAAGAAGAAAAAGAAAAAGTAACGCATTACCACTGGCGAACGGTGATAAATACTCATATGACTAAGAGTTTGGAAGAAACATTCAATTTGCCTCCTTTAAAGACTGCACTGAAAGACGAGCAGGGCGAAAAAGAAAAGCATCATTCTATTGCAGAAGAACTTGAGGACATCAGTCCAGACGATACTGAGCCAACAAAAGTTCTAAAAGCACTCACTGTGGCAGAAAAGATCGACCATGCACTAACAAAAGTGGACGAGCTTGATGAATCTGACACTGAAATGGATGAAATTGCTGCTGAGGCGCTTGATGCATATGCAGAGCTAAAGGATTTGGCTATGAATATGTCTGACGCGCACAGTGGGCGCATGATGGAAGTGGCAGCACAGATGCTACGCACATCATTGGATGCTAAAAACTCCAAAATTGATCGCAAACTCAAGACAATTGACCTTCAATTGAAAAAGATGCGTATGGATAGACTCGCTGGAAACACTAGTGGCGGCGATGATAGTCCACAGGGTATCGAATTCGACCGTAACGAACTCCTCAAACATCTGCACATTGACACTGAAGAATAACTCTGGTTTATTTCGTATTGGAGATAAATACTACGAAATGGACTGAGGAATTTCTCACAATGGCATTTAAAGATTATTTTCTACAAGAATCAGACAGAGAGTATGCATACCGCATCAAGTTTGCTGTTAACGACCTAACAGCAGACCAAAAAGATGCGATGGAGAATGCTCTTGCAAAATTTGATGTACGCTCAGTTGGTGCGTGGAAGAACACACCAATTCAGCAGCATCCAATCGACTTTCCCAACGTTCGCAATACAAAAGTATTCGTGGGCGAATTTGTACTTGGCTATCCAGCATCAGTAGATCAGCTACGTGTTTACCTATCTGACAAAGTTGGTATTCCACAGCAAGAAATTGCTGTTTATAATGCATATGATCCACGCGATGTTGGAAATGAAGAAAAGATTGCACAGACGGCTGGGAAAGACGAAGCTTATGAGACTGCACTTGGAAATGATTATCCAGCAGACGAAAAGCCACTTTACGGCAAAGAATATAATGAGAAGTTTTTGAAAGCTCTAGAAGATGAGCGCAACGAGCGTGTAACTGTAGAGCAAGAGAGTCCACTATTCCCAGGCATTAAAGTAGATAACACAAGCGTTGCTACACCAGACGTAGGTGAAGCAGGCGGCGACAGTGTTCTCGGAGGCAAGGGAACAGATGGCCCGCAAAAATAAGCCATATGCGACAATGGCAGATGGGCCTGACGCTTATCTGTTTCGCAAAGATGGTACTCAGAAGCTAGTTGGTTCTGCTGACAATGAAGTTGAATGTCCACAATGCGAAGGATCTGGCATATGGACGATGGCAGGAAATAGAAAAACTGAGTGTCCACAATGCGATGGCGAAGGATACTTGGAAGAACTAGAAGAAGATGATACAGAAGGTTATCAATATCGTACTTACACAGATTACGAAGAAGATAACAGTAAAATTTGGCACGAAGGCAAGGCACCAGGTGGTGATTGGGAAATTATTGATCGTTCACCATACGCACCGATGGATAAATTTGCATGGGACTTGTACGTAGACTTTCATAAAGAAAATGGTCGCTGGCCTAATCAACAAGAGAGTCGAAAAATTGAAGATTTGGAATACGAAGTTATGACAAAAATGAACGAAGAACTAAACGAGATTCGCGAACTAGCTGGTCTACCACCTGTTGCAGAAGATTGTGACGAAACTCCAGGTGAGGACAAGAATGATGATGGCGATTGCAGCCCATTCACTCACGCTGACGAGAACGTTGACATGGTGAAAGAAGAGGAGCTTGATGAAGATTTCTTTGATGAAGATTTCTTGGCACCTAAGAAAGACGCAGAAGATACGTATGATACAGACGAGGGTGATGTTGTAATGGGCGAGCCTGGCGTTGGACGTTGGTTTGATGCAACTGATCTAGGCGATGACGCTGAAGCGTTTGATCGCGTTGAGCCAGAACTAGATCGTCAGACAAACTTCGACGCACCTTCTCGTTATGATGGTGACGATAGCTTCGACTTCATGGATGAGCAAGGCCCAGGCGACGAGTTCGATCACGACGAAGATGCAATGGTTGACGTTGGCGATGATGACGAATTTGGTGACTATGATTTTGAAAGTGAGCTTGACGATATGATGGGTAACACATCGCGTTTTGAGTCAGTTGCAGAACAGATTGTTGCAATGAACGAAATTCGTAAGGCAGCAGGTCTTGCAGAAGCAGAAGTCGTAAACGAAGAAGTAGACTCAGAAGATATTATTCGTGCGTTCAAGCAGCGAGTAGCAAAAGGTGACAAGGTTGGCAAGCAGCTAGGCGATGCACTTAATCGCATTGCAGCTAGTGGTGGCGAAGATGAAGATGCAATGGATACAGTGTTTATGCTGTCATCTAAAGCACTACCAGGAGTTGACTCTGGTAGTGACGCATTTGCTGATGCTATTTTCATGTTTGGTGAGTCTGTTGAAGAAGAAGTTGAAGAAGGTTGTGACGAAGCGTGTGAAGAAGAAGCAGTTGAAGAATCTGCACCACATGGTTCTGACGATTACGACTTCTTTGATTTCAAAGACGACAAAGCATACTTCCTAGTAGCTGATGAGATTGGTGACCGTATTATCTTTGGTATGAGCAACGAAGTTGGCGTACCAGAGCAGTACACAGATGGTATCATTGATCTACTACGCCAGCATGGTTTTGAGAAAGGCATCGACTTCGATATGAGTTTCGCAAACCAGCACATTCAAGGCGAGCCACTAGAAGATGATCTACAAAATGGATATGGCGAGCATGAGTACGCTGATTCTTACGATGATTACTTCCCACGAGGTTCTCATCAGTCACCATCTAACGATCTAGGCCCAACAGCAAGTGGCTATGGTGACAACGCTATGCAGAATAAGATGCGCAGCAAAGAAACAGATCGCGTTTACGAAGGCATGCGACAGAAGTATCGCCGCTATCGCTTGTCGTAAGACCTCAAGCAATTGAGACAAAAGGGGCGTTTACGCCCCTTTTTCGTCACTAAATAGTATTATGGCACAGATAGATAACGATTTAGTCAAAAAAGCGCATACGAAAGTTCGATATACGCCAGAGATGGCGGACGAACTCAAGAAGTGCATACATCCGATTACTGGACCTATGTATTTCATGGAGAACTTCATGTATATCCAGCACCCAACGAAGGGTAAAGTGAAGTTCAAGCCATTTGACTATCAGCGCGATCTTTGTGAAGTATACAATGAGCATCGCTACTCCATTGCTATGATCGGCCGCCAGCTTGGTAAGACCACTCTTGCTGCTGGTTATCTACTTTGGTTTGCTATGTTCAAGCCTGATTCAACTATTCTTATCGCGGCGCACAAACGCGAAGGTGCTTCTGAAATCATGCAGAAGATTCGCTACTGTTATGAAGAATTACCAGATCACATTCGCGCTGGTGTTGCGGAGTACAACAAACAGAGTCTAACATTCGATAACGGTTCACGTATTCTATCACAAGCAACCACATCAACCACTGGTCGTGGTCTTGGTCTATCTCTCGTATATCTTGACGAGTTTGCGTTCGTACCCCCACAGATCGCTAAAGAATTCTGGACTGCGCTATCCCCAACACTATCAACAGGTGGTAAGTGTATCATCACTTCTACGCCAAACGTTGATGATGACCAGTTTGCACAGATTTGGTTTGAGTCGCAACGCACAATTGACGAGTTTGGCAATCACTCTGACGTTGGTGTTAACGGATTCAAAGGGTATCACGCTACATGGGAAGCTCATCCTGATCGTGATGAAGAATGGGCGCGTATCGAACAAGCAAAGGTGGGCGAAGATCAGTTCAAGCGAGAGCATGAGTGTGAGTTCATTTCGTTCAATGAGACTCTTATCAAGTCTATGACACTATCGCAGCTTGGATTCAACGCTACTGAGCCACGCGAGAAGAAAGGCCAAGTTCGCTGGTATGAGAAGTTGCGCGATGGTCGCTCATATTGTGTTGCACTAGACCCATCAATGGGTACTGGTGGCGACGATGCTGCCATTCAAGTACTTGAGTTACCAACCCTCAAGCAAGTCGCAGAGTGGCAACACAATAAGAGTACTGTCGAAGTGCAGATCAAAGTGCTACGAAGTATACTCATGGAAATTTCTCACCGCGCACCAAAAGCAGACATCTATTGGACTGTAGAAAACAATACTCTTGGCGAAGCTTGTCTTGTTGTTATACGCGACACTGGCGAAGAACGCTTCCCTGGCACATTCATGCACGACCCCAATCGCCACCTTGGTCCTAAGAAACGCAAGGGGTACAATACAACCCATCGCACCAAGCTAGAAGCTTGCGCTAAGTTCAAGTCGCTTGTAGAAAGTGATAAGATGAAGATTAGCAGTCGCAATCTCGTCCATGAACTCAAGTATTTCATTGCCAAAGGCAACTCATATGAAGCTAGTGTTGGTGAGAAAGATGACTTGATTGACGCTATGCTACTTATTGTTCGCATGGTTCAGCACATCTCGCAATGGGATGATGAGCTACAGAACCAAATGTCAGGCGATGTTGGCGGCAGATTCGAGGAAGAACCAGATCATCCACTCCCTATGCTCGTATTATAATCAAATTGTGATAAATACAGACATATAGGAGTTCTCAATGATTAACTACGAAAAAGTCGCGGAAAAGATTTTCTCTGTCATTAAAGGCCATGACCACGATTTAGTCATGTTCACAGAAGAAGGCATGGAAACATCCAACGCTGAAGAAGCGCGTCGTTTCTTTGTTAGCAAGCCAAACTACATGGTGACGCTAGACGGCGAAGCTCGTCATATCAAAATCAACAAGAACAGCAACGTTACGCTGGAAGAAATTGAAAGCGTTATGAAGCAGCTAAAGAATCTAGCTACTTCCAACATGCTCAAGACTGAGATTCGCGTCTTCGGTAAAGAGATCACTCCTAAAGACTTCGCATATCAAGCTAAAAATCTCAAGGAACCAGCTATGGAAAACATCCACGAAGCATCATTCTCTCGTATGCACGGCTTTAAGAAAACGAGCTATCAAACTCTAGAATCTACTAAGATCGTTGTGCGTCATCGCAAGCCAATTGACGAAGAAGTACGTGGTTCTCGCGCACGTAACATTCAAGCGATTTTCATTGAACATGCTGGTGAGCGTTTCCGCTTTCCACACAATAATCTTGCTGGCGCTCGCGCAATGGCTCGCCACATCAACGAAGGCGGCAACATGCAAGACGCAGTTGGTCAGTACATCATTGAGTCTATTGCCAACTATAACAAGCTAATGGAGTTTGTACGTTACGCACGTACTAACAAGCTAATCAATGAGAACAGCGAAGATATTATCAAGACAATTCGTGAGAGCGTTGGTGTGATTCGTCGCGAGATTGGTCAGCTACAAGGTGCTAAGACATACGGCCCAATGAGCGAGACAATTCAGACTCGCGACCCTAACGTTATCGAAGAAGAGGACACAGCAGAACTAAAAGATATGTTCACTGTTCGCAAGTTTGACGAACATATGGGCGACATTCTGCCAATCGTGAAGAAGCTTATGGACAACAAACAAGTATGGCGCGATGCACTAATAGAAGCAAGTGAGAAAGAAATCGCTATTTCTGAAAAGACAGAACTGTCTGAAACAGATGTATTTGAATTCGATAGCCCAACACAGCGTATGGGCTACAAAGTACGCGATATTGCAGAGCGTATGATTGGTGAGTCTGATCTACAGACATTTGTTGGCAAAGTTGCTGGCAAGCTAATCGAAGGTGAACAAATTAGTGCGTTTGAAAAGAAGATCGTTGGCAACGTACTAGGCAACGCTGTTATCAGAGAAGAGGAGGATATCGAAGAAGATGATATTGACGAGGACGAGAAGTGTACTACTAAAGACGTAATCGACCTTATCTCTGAGCAGTTTGATTTGAAAATGAAGATGGTTGAACATGAGGACATCTTCACAGAAAGTGGTGGCGTATTTAAAACAACATATTGCCCAGAGTGTGACGACTTTGCACTGGACTTGCAAGATCAATATGGCGACGACGGCCACTATGTCTGTAACACTTGTGGATATGAAGAAACTATGTCTCCTGCACCAAGACGTATCGAATTTTCAGACTATGATGACGATGAGGAAGAATTCGATGCAGAAGGCGCAGCGATGACTTCGATGGAACCATATTTCTTGGGCGACAGCAAAGAAGTAGTTAATGAGAATCTTCCAACACATCCGCAAAGTGAATGGTGGAAGAACGATCCAGATGATCTTCTAGCATATATGTACTGGCTAAGTGGACAGATTCCACCTCATCCCAAAGAAGAAGCATGGGAAAAAGTTAAAGCACAGCTATCCAAGAAGAATCCGCCACCAGAAGGCGTGAATCCAATGCTAGGCGACGGACCACTACAAGAAGCAGAAGGCGATAAGTGCATTCGCTGTGGCAAAGGAACGATGGAAGAAGGCGACACGTTCTTCGGACCAGCGGAACGCTGCAATCACTGTAACTTCCAACGCGATCTGCAAGAAGGCAGCATGGTTGATAACACTTGCCTAGACTGCAATGGCACTGGTAAAGCACAAGACAGCATCTTTGATGATGATGAGTGTTCCGCGTGTAATGGCGAAGGCTATTTTCCAGACGAGGAAGAAGATTACTACGTTCCTGATTACATGCAAGAAGAAGCACGTATGCTTGAACTAGCTGGCGTAAAACTCAACGAAGATGAACAGCTATACAATGTATGGCACTACACTTCAGGCAATGAAGGAGCATCAGGATATACTGTGGACCTCAAGAAAGTTCCTCTATCAAAAGCAGTAGAGTATCTTGACAGCGAAATTGCTGAAGCAGAAGTACCAGATGAGGAATGGGAAGTAGAAATTGGTGAGCGCAAGCAGAGAGCACACTATGGCGGCGCAGTTGTTATTCGACAAGGAATTGAATTCAACGACGCTGTTGAACGCTATGACGGCTATGGCGGATACAGGGATCATTCGCATACTTACACTATTGCTCCTACTTATTGGAATCCTCGCAAAGACTACTGATACAAAATAAAAGCCCCTTATTCTCCAAAAGTGCTAAATAAAAGTAACTGTTAATCAGAGGGTTGACAGTTTTGGTACGAACGTGTATAATGACTTCATTATGCGTTCACCCCGATACAGAACTAATGCAACTGTTGAGGGTTATTATGGTACGCATTTAGGATAACATTATGGAGAATAATAATTATGGCTACACTAGCAGATATCCGCAAGAAGCTTGAAGCTCTTGAAAACAACAACAAAACCACAAGTTCCAATTCTGGAACATCACTAGCTTACCCATTCTGGAACATCGCTGAGAACGAGACAGTTCAAATTCGTTTTCTTCCTGATGCAGATAGCGAAAACACTTTCTTCTGGAAAGAATTACAGATGATTAATCTGGAATTCCCAGGTGTTAAGGGTGGCGACGAAAACAAGCCTGTTTACTTGAAAGTACCGTGCGTAGAAATGTGGGGCGACACTTGCCCTGTTCATGCAGAGCTACGTCCAATGTTCAAGGACCCATCGCTTGAAGAGGTTGCGCGTAAGTATTGGAAGAAGCGTTCATACGTTTTCCAAGGTTTCGTAATCGACAATCCAATCACAGAAGATGTTGATAACGCACCAGAGAATCCAATTCGTCGCTTCAATCTTGGCCGTCAGCTATTCAACATCGTGAAGAACGCGCTGATGGATCCTGACATGGAGAATCTACCAACAGACTACGTAAATGGTTTGAACTTCCGCATCACACGTACTAAGAAAGGACAGTACAATGACTACAACGCATCTAGCTGGTCACGTAAGGAAACAGGTCTTACGACAGAGCAGTTGGAAGCAGTTGAGGAGCATGGTCTGTTCAATCTTACTGACTGGATGCCAAAGAAGCCATCAGCAGAACAGTTGAACGCAATCTTTGAAATGTTCGAGGCTTCTCTGGAAGGTGAGCTATACGATCCTGAAAGATGGGCGCAGTACTATCGTCCTTGGGGCCTAGAGTTTGAAGGCGCTGGTAACACAGAGTCTACTACAGAAACCAAGACTGAGACAAAAGCTGAACCAAAGGTTGAGATTGTCGAAGAAACGAAGGAAGAGACTGTAGCAGAAGAATCTCCAAACGCTAACGCTGGTACATCTAGCGCAACAGCACAGGACATTCTTGCGAAGATTCGCAGCCGCAATAGCTAATCGTAGTGGGGCGGCGTATCGTCGCCCCATTCACTTGTTTCAGGAGAATAATAATGGTAAAACCTTTCAATCCCGATAAATTTCGCAAAGGGATCACTAAAGCATTGCCTGGCGTTGCTGCTGGATTTCACGATCCTACTGATTGGGTAAGCACAGGCAACTTCTGTCTGAATTATCGAATCTCTGGCAACTTCCACAAAGGCATTCCACTTGGTAAAGTTGTTTGTTTGGCTGGCGAGTCTGGTTCAGGCAAAAGCTTTATCGCTGCTGGTAGTCTGGTACGCGAAGCGCAAGCACAAGGCATCTTTGTCGTGCTGCTTGACTCTGAAAACGCGCTAGACGAACAGTGGCTCAAAGCAGCAGGCGTTGACACTGGTGAAGATAAGTTACTTCGCATTGGCGTTAGCCAAGTTGATGAAGTGGGCAAGACACTTGCTGACTTTGTTAAGATGTTTGAAGCAGACTATGGGCACCTTGACGAAGAAGAACGACCAAAAGTTCTATTCGTAGTTGACTCGCTTGGTATGCTTTCTGATCCAACAGCGGAAGGCCAGATGGAAAAGGGTGATATGAAGGGTGACTTTGGACGTAAAGCTAAAGCACTCACAGCACTCGTTCGCGGAACAATCAATCGTATCGCGAAATGGAACATCGGCTTTGTTGCAACAAATCACACATACGCATCACAAGATATGTTTGACCCTGATGCTAAAATCAGTGGTGGCATGGGCTTCATCTATGCAAGTTCTATCGTTATCGCTATGGGCAAGCTGAAATTGAAAGAGGACGCAGAATACAACAAGGACACCAAAGTTCATGGTATTCGTTCCGCGTGTAAAGTTATGAAGTCTCGCTATGCAAAACCATTTGAGTCTTGCAAAGTGAAGATTCCATACGATACAGGCATTGATCCATATTCAGGCTTGTTCACCATGTTCTTTGAAGAAATGAAAATTCTCACAAAAGAGGGCAATCGTTATAAATACGTTTCGCCAGTAGACGGAGAAGAAATCATACTTTTCAAGAAAGGCTGGCAAGGCAATACTGATGGCTGCATGGATCGCGTAATGGCTGAGTTTGACCAGATTAAGAAGGCGGCAAACTACAACATTGCAGATCACGCTACTAACGTAGATGAAGTAGAAGTCATCGAAGAAGAGGAAGCATAAGAGTGGTGGCGCTCTATGCGCCACCATTTTAACTAAAGGATTGAACATGAGAGATGATTTTATTGTAGACCTTTGGTCGCGTATCAAACACTTGGTACCTGCCAAAGACAGACTTGATGCTGCTGACGCTATTGTCGCAGTTTGTGACGAGTATGGATATGCTGATGGTATTGAACATCACGCAGACTTGGACAAAGAACTTAACGCAGCAGTACACACGTATTATGGTGATCCAGAAGAGGATGACTACGAAGAGGATGGGTATTTCTAATGAAAGTATTAACAGAAAACTTTGTCGAGAAGATTGAAGCTGGTGATGTCGAACAAGCACTAGAAGCAATCGACTTGATTATTGAAAAGCTTGAGTCACTAGAAGATGAGGAACTTCGCAACGAAATTCTGAATCCAACAGTTATAACAAATCTGCATGAGCTATTGGTTGAGCACCTCAGTGTCCCACCACGCGCTATGCAGCTAAACAGACGATTTCCTAACGCAAACACTCGCGCAATTATGTTTGCTCGCGC
>JAAUYF010003969.1_pt1 | contig 26003 bp, 26 predicted proteins | sample 7278051 | NCBI WGS metagenome assembly JAAUYF01 (sample SAMN14350202, study PRJNA611818) | marine sediment metagenome | isolation source: surface marine sediment (0.6m) | place: French Polynesia: Moorea | collected 2018-08 | reverse complement strand
GGGTGGGATTCGAACCCACGAAAGGCTACTAACCTTTGCTGGTTTTCAAGACCAGTGCATTCAACCGCTCTGCCACCTCTCCGGCTTTCGGTTTGCGCCGCGAATTGTGCTTGCAATCGAACGCAAACACAATATATCTGTCTGATGTTTCAAGCCGTTGCATTTCGTACTTAGAATAAATCGAGAAAAATCAATGAAGGCGCTGATTTCTATAGTTTTATTGTCACTCATGTTCGTGGCCGGCGGCACCTGCGCGCAGACCCAGGCGCCGCAATTCCCGTGTGAGCAGGATGAGCGCTTCTCGCAATTCGACTTCTGGGTGGGCGAATGGGACGTGCACATTGCGGACGGCAGCTTCCAGGGCACCAACTCCATCACGTCGGATTACCGCAACTGCGTGCTGGTTGAGGACTACGCAACGCCGACCGGCTTCGTCGGCATGAGCATCAACTACCTCGACCACCAGACTGGCGAATGGGTGCAGATATGGAGTGACTCGAGCGGCAGCCAGATCAACATTCGCGGCGGCCTGGCGGATGAAGGCATGCGCCTGGTCGGTACCATTCACTACATTGGCAACAACTCGACCGTACCGTTCCGCGGCACGTGGACGCTGCTGGAGGACGGCCGTGTGCGGCAGTTCTTCGAGCAGTACAATAAGGAGACCGAGACCTGGGACACCTGGTTCGAGGGCTTTTACACGCGCAAGCCCGATGCGGCTAGCGAACAAGAGGACTGAGAGTGAGGCAATCTTCTGCCAATGGCGGTTTTCCGGCCGGCAATCCCATAGCCAACGTACTCGTCATCATCGCCGGGGCGCTGGTTATCGGGGCGTCCATCGTCCTGGGTTTCTTCGCCTTCCTGATCCTCAGCGCCATCGTGCTGGTATCGGCAGCCGTCGTGGGGCTCAGGGTCTGGTGGCTCAAGCGCAAGATGGCGAAAGACAGTGGCGGTTCCGGCACTCAGGAGATGCGTCGCCGGCGGATAGACGTGATCGAGGGCGAGTATCGCGTGGTCGGCAAGGAACGCGACGAGACGTAGTCAAAACGGTCAAAAATCCGTAAAGTCGCTCTCCATGCGTGCGACTACCGAACAGGACCGCAAGCGCCGGCGAAGGCGCCGCCGAATCCAGGTCATCATCATCTACACGGCCATCGCCATTGGCCTCGCCTGGTTTTTCGAGTCGCAGGCAACAACGACCATCATTTTCGTACGTCATGCCGAAAAGAAACTGACGCCACCCGATGATCCCGGGCTCAGCGAGGCGGGCCAGCGCCGTGTGGCCGAATTGACGCGGCAGCTCAGGGACGCCGATGTCGTGGCTGGCATCGACGCGATCTATTCGACGCCCTTCAGACGGACCCAGGAAACGGCCCAGCCGATTGCCGATGCGCTGGATCTCCCGATCAATACCTACGATCCGTCGGACACGGAGGCCGTGCTCGAGCGCATTCTCAAGGAGCACAAGGGCAAGATCATTCTCGTGGTCGGGCACAGCAACACGGTGCCGGTACTCATCGCCAATCTCGGGGCCAGCAAGAAGGTGCCCCCGATTCAGGAAGACGAGTACGACAACATCTACCTGATTTCCATTCCCTGGTTCGGCAAGACCAAGACGATCCGGTTGCGGTTTGGCGAACCGTACATTCCGCCGAACCCGGCCGCGTGACGAGCCAGCACGAAATCCATCTCTCGACACAGGGGCGAGGAACCTACGACCTGACGGGCGAGGTGCAATCCGCAGTTCGCGAATCGGGCGTCGACGTCGGCATGTGCAACGTCTTTGTGCGCCACACGAGCGCTTCGTTAATGTTGTGCGAAAACGCGGACCCCGCGGTGATGCGCGACCTCGAGACGTTCATGTCGCGCATAGCGCCTGATGGCGACCCGGCGAATACCCACACGGCGGAAGGGCCGGACGACATGCCGGCGCATATCCGCAGCATTATCACGCATGCGGATCTCAACTTGCCGGTTCGTAACGGCCGCTGTGATCTTGGTACCTGGCAGGGTGTTTACCTGTGGGAGCACCGGTACGCGCCGCATCGGCGGAAGGTCACCGTCACGATAACAGGCTGATCGCGAAACTCAGCGAATCCCGTGCAGCAGCCCGCTGAGCCACGAACCCGCAACGACCGTCGCGAACGCGATGATGTCGAGATACGGGAGCGGCGCGCTGCCGAATCCGAACAGGGCCAGGTAGGCGATTCCAAGGCAGATCATGATCGCGCCACCGATTTGCCGTGGGGCTGACGGCGTAGGCGCATCCGCAGGCCGCGGCCGCCTCTCCAGCGCCGATAGCGCAAACGTAAGCGGCAGGAGGATGGCGTAGAGCACGAGAATCCAGAGCGGACGCGAGGCCCACCATTCAGACGTGCCGGGTTCGAGAGCAAGAACCGAGCCTGCCGCGAAGTAGGCAATGACGACGACGACGATCATGACTGTGATGTGCCACAGGTAGAGCGTCATGATCATGCTGTTGATCAACACGGTCGCCGCCCAGATTCGAACGCCGGACAATAAGCGCCGCATGGGCCCCTCGATCGACAGCAGCAGGCCGAACTGACAAACGCCAAGTGCGAGCAACGTGATCTTCGGTGGCAACGTGTTGCTAAGACCCTCGTCGGGCGAGCCGACCATTGCGAATGGGTAGGGCCCTCTGTAAATCAGCAGCCACAGCGCGATGAACCCGAGAGCGGACCACGCGAGCAGCTGCAGTGGGCTACCGAGGCGGCCGTCCCGCCAGGCATAGCCCAGTTGATGCACCGAGAGCCACACCCAGAAATACTGGCTCCAGCCCAGCCAGCGCATGTCGGCCGCGAAAAAGGCCAGGTCCACCAGTGCGCCGACCGCGGCGAGCCCGAGCAGCGACGCAAAGCCCCAACGTTGCCACGCCCGGTAGGTCAGCGGCGCGAGCATCACGATGGCGATGTAGATGGCAAGGAACCAGGTCGGTATCAGCGCCGCCCGCGTGACGAGCCTCGTCGTGTCGCCCTCAACGCCCGAGAAATACAATGCCAGTGCGAGGATTCCCCAACCGACGAGCAGGCCGAGCAGCGGGGTAACGAGCCGATAGAGTCGTCCAGCCAGCCAGCCTGCGTAGCCAGTACCTTTTCGGTGCGCGCTCTCAAGGGAGACGGCGTTGGCGTAGCCGCCGACGATGAAGAAGATGGGCATCACCTGGAAGATCCAGGTCAGCCACTGCGTCTCCGGGCGCATCTCGAGCAGGTCACCGGGGACGAAGTTGCCGTCCTGCATCCACGGCGCGGCGACGAGCCAGTGCCCGGTTACGACCATGAGGATGGAGACTGCCCGGAGGAAGTCGACGTAGCGATTGCGTTCCTCGGGCGTTTTCTCGGCGAGAGATTTCGCCTGCGACCAGAATTTCATAGATGTCCCCCGAAACCAGCGTAATCGCTAAGGTGCTGTTTATAGGATACTTTTATGCGTTTTTCTAGCCCAGCCCGATCGAGCAAGTGTCCAGCATGGGATGACGCCACAGCGTGGGAGACCGCTCTGGCCGCATAACCAGCCGTTCATAGCGTCTATACTCAACGGCTGGTAATGACCCAAAGCGGTCATTCGCCATCGCCACAAAATCGAAGTGAAATCGGCCCCGGTTTGCGCATACGAAAAACATACGTTCTTGTTGTTGCCGTACTTCTAGCAATTGCTGTGTTCGCTCCTGCAACGGCTCGGACAGTACGTTGGGCAGATGATGCACACAGTCTTATCTTGATCGCTTCGGTCCCAAGATCAGAACACTCGTTCAATCCTCTCTACTGGGATTCATATTTGGTTAGTCCCGACATGGCCGCCTGGATACTCAAATCTTTCGAGTGGCCGTATCGACGAAACGACAACTCTGAAATGCCATTGCTCCACAGTGCGATTACGGCGCGAGGCCTCGTCGGAAACGCCCCTGAGGACTTAGATCGGATGATGGGTCTGGTTGAACTCATGGTTTCTCGGGGAGAGAACTTGGACCAGTATTGGGACTACTACACGCCCCTACACATGGCGGTGATGTACTGCGAGCCAGAAATTGTTCGCCTACTGTTGGACTCGGGCGCCAATCCGGAGTTGCCATTCGCCAAGCCCGACTCGCCAGCGGAGGGACTGAACCCACAGGAGTTCTCGAAGTTTCTAAGAGACCGGAATGACGTTTGGCAATGTGATGGCGATATGGCTTCAATATTTGCCGGTTAGACTTACTATCGCGACGTCCGCTTCTGGCCGATAGCAGCCTCTGGCCGTTCGACATACTCAACGACTGATTCTGGCCCCAAGCAGACGGTTGGTGCTCCACGGTAACGCTATCCCCAGCTATTTTCTTATCCTGTTTTGTGATGGATTGTGTTGCCCACATGTGGGAACTTCTTTACATTGACGCTCTATGCTCAGAGTCATCCTCATTCTCATTGTGTCGGCGTCTGTGTCAGCCTGTAGCTCGCAGGCGCGTACCCATGTAGCTCAGGAGCTTGCAGAAGAGGTTCTTGCTGTCGCTCTTGACCATAGGTCGGATCGCAACGAGTACCACCCATTCGCAAATCGCAGTCAGCGCTTGGCCTGTAAGTCAGACCCAGACTGCAATCTGACCTGTCAATTAGACGCAGGCTGCAAAACACCGCTGACCGAAAGTGAGGTTGGCAGAATAAAACTGCTGACCGAAAGTGAAATGCGCAGATCAGACGTGGGTGATCAACTTCGTGTTTCGCATGATGATGATCAACAACCTCGACAGATACGAGAACAGGCCATTGTCGCGCTCAGCCCTGATTACCAAGATTTCTTGCAGCGACAGAGTGAAATTATCGAAGACGCAAGAAATCGCGGCCCCACCGTATCGCCGGAACCCGAAGGTCCGACGGATTCGCCGCAGCTGAAATGGGGTGACCTCTAGTTTGGATTTGCGATCCGCATTGCACTTCCGCGTGACAGCCTGACCGTCCGCTTTTGGCCGAAAGCTGCCCCTGGGCCTCTGATAAACTCAATGACTGGTACTGACCCTAACCAGTCGGTCGCCTAAACCCTTCAACTGTTGAGTCAAGCGCATATGGTCGAGCGAAAGCCGATGACAAAAACGGAGATCGCCGAGCACAAAAAGTTTCGAAGGCAGTGCCTCGTCAGGATAAAGTCAGGGACCAAATTGGTTCTCTTCCTTGCGGTCGTCGGCGGTCTATTCACTTGGTATAGCCCAAAATGGTGGCCATTCACGCTCGGCCTCGTCGCGTTTTTCACTGGAACAACTTGCCTCGAGATTTGGTGCTACCGGAAACACGATCGAGCGTTGAAGAATCTCGAAACTTGAATCTCAACGGCTGGTATTGGCCGTCTCCAGCCGCTCACCTGGTGATAGACTCAGAGACTGGTACTGGCCCCAAGCGGTCGGTCAGTACTCTGCTTTCAGTACGCGCAAGAATAGACACAAGGCTTTCCTAGGTCGTGAAGAACCCAAAGTTCGGAAAGTTAATAAAGAAAATCAACATGTACCCGCCGTACCTGGGTATGGGCGTGCGTGTCAGGTCTTGTCGAGAAGACTTCACCCGTTTCGAAGTCGAATTACGAGCTAGGTGGTACAACCGCAACCTGTTCGGCACGCATTTCGGGGGCTCTTTGTATTCGATGTGCGACCCGTTCTTCGTGTTCATTGTCACGATGAGCCTTGGGCGTGGCTATGTCGTCTGGGATAAGTCGGCAGCTATTGAGTTTCTCAAGCCCGCGAAGGGAACTATTTTGGGGGTGTTTGAAATTGACAAAGACCGCCTTGAAGAGATTCGTAGTGAAGTCGATCAGCTTGGAAGGAACACCTATCATTTCGAGGCGGAGCTAGTTGACGAGGCTGGACAAGCCGTCGCTCGCGTTAGCAAGGAAGTCTATGTGCGATCGAAAGCTTCGGTTAAGGGGGAATAGATGAACTGCGAGTCGACTTCGTATTCGCTACTAGTTGATCTGGCCGAACGGCCGCTTGTGGCCGTAAGCAGTCCCTGGCCCTTTGATACACTCACCGACTGGTAATGACCAAAGCAGACGTTCGTAGACGAATATGCCAACCAAAGAAGAGCTTGAGGCGGAGATGAACCGCCTGCGACAAGAAGCTCGCGAACGCACAAAGCACTCCGATAGCGACGCTTCTATCGTTGCCCTACTTATTTTTGTGCCCGTAGTGTTCTACGGCGCTTTGAGTTTCGTTGTGCTCTACGGATTGTCAGAGTGGCGAAAAATGGCCACCATATCCGCGATCATCGGCGTCCTGATCGTTATTGATGTGATTGCGCTCAGGATCAATAGGATGAAAGGCAGCCCTATCTCTCCTTACTGGATATTCGTAGTGCTCTTGCTCGCGATAGCTGCTGTTTTGACTCTCGTCGTGGAAACGTGACCTCTTAATGCCGCTTCCTCAAACAAACCCGTCGAACGGCTGCTTTCGGTGAAAGAAGTCGGTGGGAGATTGCTTCGTCGCTGCGCTCCTCGCAATGACGGAGTTTGCTCCTCGCAATGACGGAGTTTGCTCCTCGCAATGACGGAGTTTGCCACTCGCGATGACGTGTCGCCCGCCGGGGCGGGCTCCTACTGCGCGGTTCCGCAGTTCCAGCAGGCTGCGAACTGCCCTTCGTTTTCCTCGCCGCATTTCCGGCACTTCCAGTTAGCGTGCGGGCTTTCGTCCATAATGGCGTTGTCGATCAGCTGCTTCGCGCGATCGTAGTCAATGTCGTTGATGATCCAGAGTTCCGGCCAGATTTCCTGTAACGGCATCTCACCGGCAATGCCGCCCAAGTACTCGTTGCGAATCTGGCACGGGATGCCCTCGCTCTCGAGCACGTTCTTGAAATGATTGATCGTCACCAGGCTCTCCGATGACGTGAGCTTCTTCATTTACCACCCAGTGTCTTCAGGAATGCCCTCGGGCTGCGGCCTTCCTCGAGCACCTCGACCAGGGCCGAGCCGACTATCGCGCCCGCTGCGTGCTTGCCAACATTGGCCACGTCTGCGGCGCTGCGAATACCAAAGCCGGCGCACACGGGCAGCTTTGACACGGCCTTGACGTCATCGAGATAGTCGGCGAGGTCATCGGGCAACCCCTTGTTGCCACCGGTGATCCCAGTGATTGTGACCGCGTACACGAAACCCCGTGACGCTTCGCACAGGGTTTCCAGGCGCTCCTTCGGCGTCGCGGGCGTCACGAGCTGGATCAGGCCGAGCCCCTGCGCCTCCAGCGCAGCGCGCAGCTCCGCACACTCTTCAAACGGCAGGTCCGGCACGATAAACGCCGCCACGCCGGTTGCCCGGGCCCTTTCAGCCAGCCGGTCGAAACCGTAGGCGAGCAGCGGATTCAGGTAAGACATCATGACCAGCGGTGTGCCCAGCACCCCCGCCATTTCGAGTTCCGAGAATATCCACTCGAGATTGACGCCCTCGCGCAGCGCCGCATGGCTCGAACGCTGGATCGTCATGCCATCGGCCATCGGGTCCGAAAACGGAATGCCGATCTCGACGACGTCGCCCACGCTCGCAACGGCCTTGAGCGTGTTGATGAACTCACCGGGCTCCGGGTAGCCGGCCGTGATGAAAGGCACCAGCGCGGGGCGGCGGTCCTCGTTCGCGGCGACGATTGCCGCGGTTAGTCTTTCATGCGCTGGCATGCTTGCGGATCCTCGGCGGGTACTTGGTCAGTGTCGGCATGTCCTTGTCACCACGCCCCGAATTGCCGATCAGGACGCGCTTGCCCGGATTGTCCTTCGACCACTCGCGGGCCGCGGCGAATGCGTGCGAGGTTTCGAGCGCAGTCAGTATGCCCTCGGTCTCGCAGAGCTCTTCGAGCGCGTCGAGCGCATCATCGTCGCTGGCCGCGACGTAGGTTACCCTGCCCGTCGCCTGCAGCAGGGCATGTTCCGGCCCCACGCCCGAATAGTCGAGTCCGGCCGAGATTGAATGGGTTTCCTGCACCTGGCCGTCGTCGTCCTGCAGGATCATCGTATACGAACCCTGCAATACGCCCGGGGTACCGGTCGCGAGCGTCGCCGCGTTTTGCCCCAGGCCCGAACCCGTGCCGCCGGCCTCGACGCCGATAAGCTCCATGTCGTCGCCGAGCAGCGGATAGAACAATCCGATCGCGTTGGATCCGCCACCGACGCAGGCAAACGTCGCATCGGGCAGGCCACCGGCCTGGTCGAGCATCTGTTGCCGCGCCTCTTCGCCGATCACCGACTGCAGCTCGCGCACGAGGTACGGATAAGGATGCGCGCCGACCGCCGAGCCGAGCAGGTAGTAGATGCCCGCCGGGTCGCTGACCCATTTGCGCAACGCCTCATCGATGGCGGCTCGCAATGTCTTGTCGCCCGACTCGACGGCCACGACCTCGGCGCCGAGCCGCGTCATGCGATCGACGTTCGGCGCCTGGCGCTCGATGTCGACAGCGCCCATGTAGACACTGCACGGCAGGCCTACCCGGGCGCAGGCTGCGGCCGAAGCGACGCCATGCTGGCCCGCGCCCGTTTCCGCGATAACGCGTTCTGCGCCCAGCCGTTTCGCAAGCAATGCCTGGCCGATCGCGTTGTTGATCTTGTGCGCGCCGGTATGTGCGAGATCCTCGCGCTTCAACCAGACCTCGGTTCCCCAGCGCTCGCTGAGGCGTGGCGCATAGCTCAGCGCCGTTGGCCTGCCCACCCACTCGCGCAGTTCGCGCCTGTATTCCGCCTGGAACTCCTCGTCGTGCAGGAACTCTCTAACGCCCTGTTCGAGCTTGTCGAATGCCGGTACCAGGGTCTCGGGCACGTAGCGGCCGCCGAACGGACCGAAGCGGCCTCGCTCGTCCGGCAGCTCGCCGTTAACCTGGGCTTTCAGTAGTGCCTTTGCTTCCGCGGCACTCATTTGCGACTTCATTACTGCTTCTCCGCGGCACGCGCCGCATTGATGAATTGCCTGATCCTGTTTGTATCCTTACTGCCGGGCGCCGATTCGACGCTGCTCGACACGTCGACCCCCCATGGTCGCACCGTGGCCACGGCCTCGGCCACATTGTCTGCATCGAGCCCGCCCGCCAGGATCATCCGGCGGTCCTTCGCCAGCGCGGCCGCCCGTTCCCAGTTTACGGTTTCTCCCGCGCCGCTGGAGGGTCCCTCGTACACAAAGGTCCCGGCGTCGTCCGGGACCGCATGGCCGCCTTCCCGAAAGACGGGCCATTTCTCGACGCTGTCCGGCACGTCCAGCCCGGCGAAGTCTTCGGCGTCAGTCTGCAACACGTCGGGCGCAAAACCATCGCGCACGGACTCCCAGGCCTCGGCCGTCGGGTGCCGCATGACAGCTACCTTCTTGACATGGGCGGGTACACCCGCCGCAGCGGCGGCCGCCTCGGCGACGCTCACTTCGCGCGGTGAGGCCGCGAAGACAAACCCGACCGCGCTGGCGCCGGCAGCAACGGCGGCGCCAACGGTCTCCGCGTCACGCAGTCCGCAAATCTTGATGAATACACTCATGCGGCGGTCCCTGCTCTGCCCGCGTCACGCATGGCGCCGACCAGCGCCGCCGGCTGCTCGCTGCGCATCAACGCGGTGCCGACGAGAGCCAGTCGGTAACCGAGACCGGCCACGACCGCCGCATCCGACGCGCCGTGCAGGCCGCTCTCGGCAACGCAGCGCCCTGCCGGCAGCGCCGGCGCGAGCTTCGCGAGACGCTCCGGATCGACATGCAGGGTCCGCAGGTTGCGGGTGTTTACCCCGAACAACAGCTCACCCGCATCGGCGCGCTCGCGGTCCGACGGACTGTCCAGCAGCTTTGCCGAACGCGCGAGGTCGTGCTCGTCGAATGACTCCAGCAACACGAACATCCCGTGTTCGGCGGCACAGTCGAGCATGGCCCGAAGCTGGCCATCGTCGAGCATGGCGGCAATGAGCAACACGCCGCTGGCTCCCGCGCCGCGCGCTTCGAGTATCTGCACCGGGTCGACGAGAAAGTCCTTCCGCATGACGGGCGTACCAGGGACTGCTGCGACGACTTCCGCGAGATGGTCCAGGCTGCCGTCGAAGCGGCTAGGCTCGGTCAGCACCGAGATGGCCGCCGCACCGCCCTCGACGTACTGCCGCGCGCGGGACGCGCGATCGACGCCCTTTGCCGTGAGTTCGCCTTCCGCCGGTGAGCGGTCCTTGATCTCGGCGATGATGTCGAACACGCCTAGCCGCAGCGGAACGACGGGCTGGTCGAGCTGTGCTGAACCGGTCGTGCGTGCCGACGCGGCCCGTTCCGCGCTCGATTGCGCCATCGTTGCCAGGAAATCGCTCATGCGGCCCCGAAGTGCGCCCGCAGGCTGTCGAGGAAGCGCCCGGCAGAACCATCGTCGATGGCCGCCGCAGCCATGGCCACGCCTTCCGCCGGGCTGCTGACGGTACCCTGGACCTCGAGCACGAGCGACGTGCCCAGGAGCAGCGCGTCGCGGTGCGGACCCTTGTCCTCGCCCTCGAACACGCGAATGAGCTCGCGCGCATTGTGCTCGGCATCGCCACCCGCCAGGTCCTCGGGCGCGCATCGCGCCAGCCCGTAGTCCTCGGGCTTGCGACGATTCTCGGTCACGTTGCCCGGCGTTACGTCGAACAGCATGAACTCGCCGGCCGGCGTCGCCTCGTCCCACCCTGGCTCGCCGTGCACGACGAACGCCCGCTCGATCGGCATGCCGGCCAGCGCGTCGGCCATCAGCTTCGCCGCGTCTACGCTCCACGCGCCGATCAGCTGGTACGGCGGCGCCGCGGGATTCGTGAGCGGGCCGAGCATATTGAAGACCGTGCGTACGCCAAGCGCGCCGCGCACCGGAACGACGGCTTTCATCGCCGGGTGGTAGGCCGGCGCGAACAGAAACGTAAAACCGGTCGCCTCGAGACAGGCGATGGCGGCCTGCTCCTCAAGTGGCAGGGACACGCCGAGGCTTTCCAGCATGTCGGCGCTGCCCGACTTGCTCGATATCGAGCGGTTGCCGTGCTTGACGACTCTCGAGCCGCAAGCCGCCGCCAGCAAGCCGGTTCCCGTGGACAGGTTGAGGCTGCCCGATCCGTCGCCGCCGGTTCCCACGGTATCGACCGTTGGCTGCCCGTCGGGAATGTCAGGGTGCAATGCGAGCTCGCGCATGGCCGTGGCGAAGCCGCGAATCTCGTCAGCAGTTTCACCCTTGGCGCGCAAGCCGGCCAGGAACGCCCCCGCGAGCGCCGCCGGCATCTCGCCCTCCGCGAGATCGCACATGAAGTCGTGCGCCTGCTTCTCCGAGAGAGACTGTCCATCGAGCAAGGCGTCTAGCAGTGCGCTGTATTCGTTCCTCATGAATCACCTTTGCCGAGGAAATTCGCCATAAGCCGGTCACCTTCGGGCGTCAGCACGCTTTCCGGGTGAAACTGCACGCCCTCGAGCGGCAGCTCGCGGTGCCTCACACCCATGATCTCGTCGCGATCGGTTCTTGCCGTCACTTCGAGCTCGTCCGGCAGCGTGGCGTGCTCCGCACAGAGCGAATGATAGCGGCCGACCTCGACCGGCTGCGGCAGGCCCTCGTAGATCGTCTTGCCGTCGTGCTGCGCCAGCGAGGTCTTGCCATGCATCAGGCGCGGTGCGCGCACGATCTCGCCGCCAAAATGCCGGACCAGCGACTGGTGGCCAAGGCAGACGCCGAGCAACGGCACGCGTCCGGCAAAGGCCGCGATCATGTCGAGCGAGAGACCGGCATCGTCAGGATGTCCCGGTCCCGGCGAGATGACGACATGCGTCGGCTCGAGCCGCAGCGCGTCGTCAACGGATATCGCATCGTTGCGATAGACGAGCACGTCGGCGCCCTGCGCGGCAAACGCCTGCACCAGGTTGTAAGTGAACGAGTCGTAGTTGTCGATCAGCAGCATGCGCATGCTAGAGACCCTCCCCGGCGATCTCGAGCGCCCGCCGGAGAATCGCGCTCTTCGCGAGCACTTCGCGGTACTCGTTCGCAGGGACCGAGTCGGCCACGATACCGGCGCCAGCCTGGAAGCTGTACTCGTCGCCCGAGAACACGAGCGTGCGTATCGTGATCGCCTGGTCCATGTCGCCGCTCAGACCAAAATAGCCCGCCGTGCCGCCGTAGAGGCCGCGGCTCACGTTCTCCATTTCCTCGATGATCTCCATCGCGCGAACTTTCGGGGCGCCGACGAGCGTCCCCGCCGGGAAGCTGGCGGCGAACAGGTCGAACTGGTCGCGATCTTCAGCCAGCTCGCCCTTCACCCCGCTGACGATGTGCATGACGTGGCTGTATCGCTCGATAGCGCGGTAGGGGTCGACGTGCACCGAGCCGGCTTTGGCGACGCGCCCCAGGTCGTTCCGGGCCAGGTCGACGAGCATGACATGTTCGGCTGCCTCCTTGGGATCGGCAAGCAACGCTTTCTCGTTGGCGCGATCTTCCTCGGGCGTATCGCCGCGCGGCAACGTGCCGGCGATGGGGCGCAGGGATGCCGTCGTGCCGTTGAGTTTGACGAGCGCCTCGGGCGACGAGCCCACGACCTTGAGGTCGCCGAACTCGAGGAAGAACATGTACGGCGACGGGTTGAGCAGTCGCAGCGCCCGGTACACCTCGAACGGGGACACGTTGCTGCGCCCCTTGAACAACACCGATATCACGATCTGGTAGATGTCGCCCGAGGCGATGTATTCCTTGCAGGCCTCGACGCGTTCACAGAACTCCGCCTCGGTGAAGCTGGCGGCAGCAGCCGAGATCTCGACGGCGCCGTTGCCGTTCGGCACCGGTCCGCGCAGGCACCGGATAACCTCATCGCGCAGCGCTTTTCTTTCGCCTTCCGGCCCGTCGTGTAACAGCGCGACGCGGCGGGTCAGGTGATCAAAGACCAGCAGGGATGCCGGCGCCACGAAGGCCGCATCCGGAATGTCCGACTGAACCTCGACGTTGCGGGGCAGGCGCTCGAACAGCCGCACCACATCGTAGCCCGACACGCCGACCAGGCCACCGGCGAACGGCAGCCCGTCCACGTCGGGCCCGGGTCGCGGCGCTTGCGCCAGTGCGCCGCGCAGCGCGTCGAGGTATTCCTGCTGGCTCGCGGGTCGCGCATTGCGCTCACCGTTGATCCGCAGCGACTCGCCGTCCATGCGCACCTCGAGCGCTTCCCCGAACCCCAGAAATGAATAGCGGGCGAGGCGTTCGCCGCCTTCGACACTCTCGAGCAGGAACCGCGGCTGCAGGCCGCGCAGCTTGAGGTACGCCGATACCGGCGTGTCGAGATCTGCTGCTATGTCAAACGGTGCTTCCAATTCCCTCACCCATAAAAAAACCCATCACCACGTCTGCGGAGATGGGCCTGGAATGTCGCTCAACTAATGGTCAGCCAGCCGCCCCCTCCTTCGAGGACAGCCACCACCAGCTATTGCGACGAGCGTTCATGCGGCGAGTATCACCGCCACCCGGGATGAGGTCAACGGTTGCGATTGAAATTACAGCTCGTACATCATCGGTAGCACGAGCGAGAAGCCAATCCACATGATGATCGTCAGCGGTATGCCGACGCGCAGGAAGTCCGCAAACTTGTAGCCGCCGGCGCTCAGGATCAGAAGATTGGTCTGGTAGCCATACGGCGTCGCGAAGCTCATGTTGGCGCCGAACAGCACGGCGAGGATGAACGGCTCCACGCTGACCCCGAGCTGCTGGGCGATGCCGATCGCGATGGGCGTGCCGATGGCCGCCGCGGCATTGTTCGACACCACATTGGTCAGCAGCGTCATCAGCAACAGGAACGCGCTCAGGATCATCGGTGTCGGCAGTGCGGAAACGGACATCACAAAGCTCTCGGCGACGTAGTTCGCCATGCCCGTTCCGACCAGGGCTTTACCCAGCGCCAGTGACGTCACGATGATCATGACGACAGGAATAGACAGCGCCGTTGTCGCGTCGCGCCAGCTTAGACAACCAGTCACGATCATCAGGCCGAGGCCCACCATCGCGCTGACCGCGATGGGCAGGATGCCGAGCGCCGCCGCCGCCACGACAAAACCCATGATCGCCAGCGCACGCTTCGCATTGTGCGTGTGCGGCAGGTCGGTCGTGCCGTCCAGCACGAGCATCGAGCCGCTGTCCTTGAGCTTAGTGATGGCCTCGCTCGATCCCTGCACGAGCAACACGTCACCGGCGCGCAGGCGAATCATGTTGAGGTCGCCCGTGACCTGGGAGCTGGGTGCGCGGGCACGATGCAGCGCCAGCGGCATCAGCCCGTAGCTGCTCGAGAAACGCGCCGCGGCCAGGCTACGCAAATGCAGCGGCGAGCCGCGCGTCACGACGACTTCGGCGAGCTGCTGCCCCTCGGCCTTGAGCGGTGTTTCCTCGTCGACCGGGTGCTCGATATCGGAGATGTTGAACAGCGTCGCTCCGATCAGCTGCTCGAAGTGCTTGAGGTTTTCCGGCGAGTCCTTGACGAATAACCGGTCGCCCGGCTGCAGTACGACCGACGGCAGCTTGGCCAGCTGCAGCGACTCGCTGCGTTGGATCTTGTCGATGCGCATGTGGCCGTCGCACCTCGCGAGCACCTCGGACAGCTTCTTGCCATCCGCGAAGCCGCCTTCCTTGACGTGCAGCTGGGCGCTGAAGACGCGCGGCGTCGTGTCCGCCATCGGTGGTGTCCGGTCCGGCAACAGCCGTGGCGCCACGAGCCACAGGAACAGGATTGCGGCGCCGCCGACGACCGCGACCGGCAGCACGAACTCGAACATCGTGAATTCGTGCATGCCAAGATCCTGTGAGATACCGACGACCAGCAGGTTGGTCGACGTGCCGATCGTCGTCGACATGCCGCCGACGATCGTAGCCAGGCCCATGGGCAACATGACCTCGGACACCGGGAATTTCGATCGCAGCGAGGCGCCGACCAGGATCGGCATCAGCAACACGACGATCGGCGTATTGTTCATGAACGCGCTGAGGACTGCACCGGCGACGAGCGTCGTCAACAACGCCATGACAGGGCGCGTCGACCAGGCTTTGCCGACAACATTGGCCAGCGGTTGTAACGCGCCCGTGGTCTCCAGCGCTTTGCCGACCATCATCAGGGCACAGATAGCAACCAGCGCCTCGTTGCCGAAGCCGATGAAGAAGTCTGCGGGCGCTAGTGCGCGAACGCCGTCCTTGTAATAGGGAATAAGCTCGAAACCGACAACGAGGATGATCAGAATGGCCAGTGACGAGGACTCGAGCGGGATCCTGTCACGTGTGAACAGGAACAACGCAAGAACCGTCAGGACCAGGACTGCGATGCCATGAGCGTCGGGAGTCATCGCCAGCACCGTATCTTAGATCAGGCCGGCTCTGCAATCTGGCGCTCGGTAGTTCTTTGCTGTAAGACCGCGGCCACCTGGCGATGAAAATTGACGAACTCACCAAATGTCCATGCGGAGATGTCCGGAGGCCCGGTCATCGCACAGGCATCCGCATGGCGCAGTAGCGGCACAAGATTGGCATAACGGTAGGGCGCCATCTCGCCCTCGGGAAACAGCGCCCAGGGCGACATGACCAGCAGGTTGCGGTGCCGCTGGGCGTTGGCGTCCAGGGCCCGGCGCAGGCGCTGTTGCCAGCCCTCGCGCAGGCGCTTGTCGAACATCGGCGGCACGCGCCCGGCCTGTTCGAGTACCGGCGCCGGTCCGAGCTGTTGCGCCAACCGGCGCGACTGCCGGACCAGCGCATCACGCAGCCGCGCAATCAGCCCGCTAGCCAGCAGCAAAGTGCTAAACACCCCGGGGTCGAGACCTAACCGCTCGACCATGGCGCCAATGCCCGCCACCTCCACGGCGAGGCGGCGGTTGAGCCAGGCATCGTGCCGCATTCGTGGTGTCGGCCACCGGGCATCCGAGAATTCGGCTTCAGCCGATCCCATAGCATCGACTGCCGCCTGCAGAAGTCCGGCCTCGTCGATCTCTCCGTCCCGGGTAACGAAATCGGGGAGCCAGAGCCGGCGCGACACCCATGCAGAAGCGACGGGCGCCTGTACCTGCACTCCGGGGATAACGACTGCCGCCGGCTCCGGCGCGAGCAAGGGACACGCCGACGTCACCTCAGCGCCAACCGCGATTTGCAGATGACGTTCGCGGCGCAGGTTCCAGAACTCCTGCCAGTGAGCGTCCCGCCCTTCGCTGATGACAAACAGCGGGCCCACACCCAGATGCCGCAGACGCGCATGCCAGAGGCCACGCAACACGCTTGTACCTTCGCGCACCGTGAGGGCCACGCCGGCCGGATCTACGTTTGCGGCGACGGCTGCGTCCCGCAACAGACCGCCAACGACCGGCAATCCGCCATCCTCCGTGTCTGTCGTTACCAATGCGACGGCGAGCTGCCGCCCAGTAACAAGAATGTCGAAGGACTGCTGCGTGAAGTGATCAGCGGCAGCCGGAGATTGGGCCAGCAAACGCGCGTCCGCCGACAGCGTAGCGCCGCTTTCCGTGTTGTCGGCGAAAAGAGTATGATCGCGGGAAACAGCCATCTTCGGCATTGTCAGCACTGCCCATCCTGCGCGCTGCTCGCGTATCTGGGCGGCTTCATCAGATATTGCGAGCGGGTTTCTAATCTCCATGGCTAACGGGGCAAACAAGACACTGCGTCGTCAGGACATCATGTTCGAGGACAAGGATCAGGCCTTGCGTGACGATGTGCGCACGCTCGGTACGATGGTTGGCGACCTGATCCGCGAACAGGGTGGAGAAGAACTGTTCGAGCTCGTCGAGAACGCTCGGCGGCGCTCGATTCGGCGCCGCGAAGGCAATGAGCTGCCGGGTGAAGAGCTTGCACGTCTCGTCGAGAACCTCAGCCCGGAGCTTGCTCTGCAGGTGATCCGCAGCTTCTCGACCTACTTCCAGATGGTCAACACGGCGGAAAAGGTGCATCGGATCCGCCGCCGACGTGAATACCTGCGCGAAGTCGGGCATTACCAGCCCGGCGGCTTCGAAGACACGCTCGTCAAGCTCAAGGCGTCCGGCATGACCGTGGACGAGCTGCAGGAGCTGATCAACACGCTGAGCATCGAACCGGTATTCACGGCGCACCCGACCGAGCCGACGCGCCGAACCATCCTGCGCAAGGAGCAGAACATCGTCCGCTACCTCGTCGACCTGCTCAATCCGACGATGACTGCCCAGGAACGGCACGCCTGCCTGGCGAACATCCGGCTGCTGATTACGACGGGCTGGCAGACCGACGAGCATCCGTCGGAGCAGATGTCGGTTGCCGATGAACTGGAACACGTGCTGTTCTTTATGACCGACGTTCTGTACCGCGCGACACCGCCGTTCTACGAAGACATCCGGATGGCCGTGGAGCGAATCTACGGCGAGGAAGCCAGCAAGATCACCGTGCCGTCCATACTCAAGTTCGCCTCCTGGGTCGGCGGCGACATGGACGGCAATCCGAACGTCAACGCGAAGACCATTCGCGCCACGCTCGCCCGCCAGCGCGCACTGATTCTCGACCTCTATTACAACGAGTGCGCCGCGTTGTCTGCCAAACTCAGCCAGTCGACCGAGCGCTCGCATTTCAACGACGCCATGCTGGCCCGGATGGACGAGTACCACGGCGTGTTCCAGAACGCATACCATGCGGTTCCGGCGCGCCACCGCAATATGCCGTATCGCGTCTTCCTGCGGCTGATTCAGCAGCGACTGCAGTCGACCTATGACGACGACATTTTTCCGTACGAAAACTTCCGCGAGCTGCGCGCCGACATCCAGCTCATCGCGGACAGCCTCACCGAGAACAAGGGTGAGCATGCGGGACTGTTTGCCGTCAAACGCCTGCTGCGGCGCATCGACACGTTCGGATTTCACCTGATTACGCTCGACGTGCGCCAGGACGCGGAGGTGCACCGCAGCGTCGTCGGCGAATGCCTCGGCGAGGACGATTGGGACGAATGGTCGCCCTCTGATCGCAGCGCGCGCATTCTCGAGGCGCTCGACAGCCGCGAGAGCATGCCGACCTCGCTCAGTACGCAGGCGCGGAAGACCATCGGGGTCTTTCAGGCCATCGCATTCTGCCGCCGCAAGTACGGCAAACGCGCGATTGGCCCGTTCATTGTCAGCATGACGCAGGGGGCCGATGACATCCTGTCTGTGCTGCTGCTCGCGCAGTGGGGCGAATTGCACAACAAGCGTTTCGAGATTCCGCTGGACGTGGCGCCGCTGCTCGAGACGGTCGACGATCTCGATCGGGGCCGCGAGATTCTCAAGGAACTGCTCGAAACCCCGCAGTATCGTGAGCACCTGGAGCGTCGCGGCAACCGGCAGACCGTCATGATCGGCTACTCCGACTCCAACAAGGACGGGGGGCTCGCCTCAGCCCGGTGGGCGTTGCAAAGCGCACAGGTAATGCTGGTCAGCGCCGTGGAGTCGGAGGATGTCGAGCTCACGCTCTTCCACGGCCGTGGCGGCACGATCAGCCGCGGCGGCTCCAAGACCCACGTCGCCGTACTGGGTGCGCCGCCCGGGACCGTCAACGGCCGGCTGCGCGTCACCGAGCAGGGCGAAATCATCAATGAGAAATACGGCCTGCGCGGCATCGCGCTGCGCACGCTCGAACAGGTCACCGGCTCGGTTGCCCTTGCCACGGCCATGCCGACGCATCGCGGCAACGATATGCCCGAGTGGCATGACATGATGGATGTCATCGCCGACGAGAGCAAAGCAGCCTACCGCAAGCTGGTTTACGAGACGCCCGGCTTCTACGAGTATTTCCAGCTTGCGACGCCGATTGACCTGATTCAACGCATGCGCATCGGCTCACGGCCGTCGTCGCGGCGCTCACAGCAAGGCATCGAGGACCTGCGCGCCATTCCCTGGGTGTTCGCCTGGACCCAGTCCCGCTGCATGTTGCCGGGCTGGTACGGCATTGGCACGGGCCTCGCCCGGGCGGCCGAAAAGTTCGACAACGATGCATTTCGCGAGATGTTCGCCGAGTGGTATTTCATGCGAGCACTGACCGCTGATGCCGAGATGGTGCTGGCGAAGGCAGACCTTGGCATCACGCGTCTCTATTCCGAACTCGCGGGCGAAATGCATGACGAATTCTTCCCGATCATCGAAGCCGAGCACGACCTGACCCGCAACCTGATCCTCGAATACTCGGATCACGACCTGCTGCTCGAGGGCGACAGCACGCTGCAACGCGCAATTATGTTGCGTAACCCCTATGTCGACCCGATGAGCCTGATGCAGGTCGACCTGCTCGCACGCTGGCGCGACGGCGGCCGGGAAGACCCGGATCTGCTCGACGCGCTGCTCGCAAGCGTGAACGGCATCGCACAGGGGCTGCAGAATACGGGGTAGAATGTGCGGATGTTCGCCTTATCGCGCATTCGCTTCGTTGTTCTCGGTTTGCTCGCGCTGTCCTGCGCGGCATTTGCGCAGGACAAGGCCCCGGAATTCGCCCGCGTCGATCACGACGCTGACCAGCGTCCGCGCGCGTTGCAGATGTCCATCGCGAGCTACGTCCCGGCGGGCGGCGACAGCTTGCTGCAGGTCGATCTCGTCGGCGCGATACACATCGGTGACCCGGCTTACTACGCCGAGCTCAACGAGCGCTTTCGCGACTACGACGTGCTGCTGTACGAGCTGATCGCGCCAGCCGGCGTCAGCAGCGACAGGCTCGAGAAACGCAAGGGCATCCTGTCGTCGACGCAGATCGGCATGACCAGGATGCTGGACCTGTCGTTCCAGCTCGACGAGATCAACTACGACGCCGCGAATTTCGTCCACGCCGACCTGTCGCCCGAGGAGCTGCGCGCCAGCATGGAGGAGCGCGGCGAATCGCTCTACGTGTACTTCTGGCGCATCTTCTTCGCCACGATTAACGAGTACGCCAAAGATCCGCTGGGCCTGCGCGACATGGAGATGCTGTCGGGCATGCTCGCAGCCGAGCAGGAGAACTCGTTCAAGGTGATGATTGCCTACGAGATGACGAACCTCGATGCGGTCGAGGACGTTCTTGGCGACGACTCGAGCAACGCCGTTATCGGGGCCAGGAATCAGCGCGCCATCGATGTGCTCGCGCAGGAAGTCGAGTCGGGTGCCAAACGTATTGGCATCTTCTATGGCGTCGCTCACATGCCGGACCTGGAAGAGCGCCTGCTCGACCAGCTCGACATGACCTGGGAAAGCACCGAGTGGGTCGACGCCTGGCAGCTCGGCGACGGGGACCGCGGCGAACCGCGGAAGAACCTCAACAATCTATAGGAGCGGCCCATGGCCGCAGCAAAACGCCGTTACGTAGCGTTCGTCATCGCGCTACTCCTGATCGTCGGGATCCCCGGGTACCTGACGATGTACACGTCGCCCGATCCTGACTACTCGGAACCGCAGCCCGCGTCCGAGGAGACCGACGAGACAGACACTGAACGCGAAGTCGCGGATGCGCCGCCTGCTCCGGTGTTCCCTGACCTGGGCCCATCGACCGCACCCGGGACGCCAGCCTCGCCTCCTGTCGCAGCAGTGGCTACAGCGGACGTTCCGAGCTACGAAGAGCCCGAGTTGGACCCGGGCGCGTCGGGGTACGTCAGCAGCTGTCGGACTGAGGCCGCCGTGTTGCCGAACCCGAATGCCGATGACCGCCGCCGGAACCTGAAGATTGCGACGGCCGCGCCAGAAGGCTCTTACTTCGTCCAACGGCTGCGCGAAGCGGCGAAGCTCGTGGAGACGCAAACAGCCGGTCGCATCCGGTTGAAGTTCTATGGGGGCGGCGTCATGGGTTCCGATGAGCAGGTGCTCAAGAAGCTACAGATTCGGAACCTGCATGGCGCCGTCATCGCGCCGGCAAGCCTCCAGGAGGCCGTGCCGGCGCTGGGAATCTACAGGGTGCCAATGCTGTTCCGGTCGGCGGCCGAGGTGGCCCACCTGCGCGAGATCATGGATCCGGTGCTCTACAGCTATATCCGCGATGCCGGCTACGTGAGCTTTTGCCTGGTTGGCAACGGTTTTTCCAACCTGTTTTCCCGGCAACCGATAAGAGGAGAATACGATCTGCGAGACAGAAGAGTCTGGGCGCCTGAAAGCGACCTGGTCGCTTACGCCGCCTGGCGAGCGCTGGACATAAGCCCTTCGCCGTTGCCGTTTACCGACCTGTTCGTCGGACTCCAGACCAGCCTGCTCGACATCGTGCCCATTTCGCCAGTCGGCGTGCTGTCATTGCGGATGTACACCCAACTCGACTACGTGACCGATCTGCCGTGGGCATACGACTACAGTCTACTGGTCATGGATGCCAGGGTGTTCGGGCAGCTGTCGACCGCGGACCAGCAAGTCGTGGCGGCGGCTCTGAACGCGGCACTGTACGACCTCGACAGCAGCAGCTTCCCGAACTCGTTGGAGGCCATCGGGGCGCTCGTGCAGCATTGGAATATCGAGCCGGTCCCGGCCGACCCGGGGTTCCGCTCCCAGCTCGAGGGCCTCATGCGTGAGGAGACCATGGATATGATCGTCAACGGCATCCTGCCGAAGGACCTGACGCTGCAGGCCCTTCAGATTCTCGAAGACTACCGCGCCGCGGCGCCCTAGCTTCAGTCCTCGACGAAACTCGTAAACGCTTCGAGCGGCTTTCTCTCGATGTCGGGCACTTCTGCATCGTCGGCCGGGTAGCCAGCCACCAGTAACAGGAACGGCCGCTCGTTCTTCGGCCGGCCGAGGATTTCGTTGAGAAACTTCATCGGGCTCGGCGTGTGCGTAAGAGTCGCCAGTCCCGCGTGGTGCAGCGCGGTGATCAGAATCCCGGTCGCGATGCCCGTCGACTCCGTCGGGTAGTAGTGCTTGACCTTGCGGCCGTCGGGCAGCGTGCCGAACTTTTGCAGGAAGATTGCGATCAGGTACGGCGCCGTCTCGAGAAACGGCTTGTTCGAGTCCGTGCCCAGCGGCGCTAACGCCTCCAGCCATTCACTCGACGCGCGATGCTCGTAGAACTCACGCTCCTCGATCTCGGCCGCCTCGCGAATCTTCTTCTTCGTTTCGGCGCCGCTGACCACGACGAAATGCCAGGGCTGCAGGTTCGCGCCGCTTGGGGCGGTGCTGGCGGCCTTCAATGCGTTTTCTATGATCTCGCGCGGCACGGGCCGGTCGGAAAACTCGCGCACGGTCCGCCGGCGATCGACCTCGGCGTAAAAAGCCTCAGCCCGGCGGCGCATCTCGTCCACGGGGTATTCCTCGTAGCCGGCCAGCGGCACGGTCGGGTAGTCACTCATTATCAGTCACCCAGTTTCTGCAAAACGGTGAAGAGTTTGGTCTCCTTCTCGGAAACCGCCTTGCCCCTGACGGAGATGCCGGCTTCGTGAACCGACTCGGGATCGCCCGTGATCAGCGGATGCCACTCGGGCAGGTCCTGGCCGTTCTCCAGGCGTCGGTAGGCACAGGTTGCCGGCAACCAGGCGAACATCTCGGGTTCGTCGGCCGACAGAACGAAGCACTCGGCGACTTCTTTCGCCCGTTTCGCATAGTCAACGCAGCGGCACGTCTCAAGATCGAGCAGACGACAGGCTACGTCCGTGTAATAGACCTCGCCCGTATCCTCATCCTCGAGCTTGTGCATGCAGCACAGCGCACAGCCGTCGCAGAGGCCTTCCCACTCCTCGTCCGTCATCTCGGACAGTGATTTGCGTTTCCAGTAGGCATCGGTCATCGTCAGGCACTTTGTGACAGAGACCGGGGCAAATGGCAATGACGGCCGTGTTTCTCGACTACTCGACCATGGGCGACAGCCTCGATCTCACGCCCCTGACCAACCTGCTCCCGGACCTGCAGATCTTTGACGCAACCAGCGAAGAGCAGGTCGCTGAACGTATCTGCGATGCCGAGTTCGTCTTCGTCAACAAGATTCGCCTCGACGACGCGCTGTTCGAACAGGCGCCGAAACTGCGCTTCATCGGTCTCACGGCGACCGGCACCGACAACATCGACATCGCCAGCGCGGCGCGCCATGGCGTCGCCGTCGCCAATATCCGCGCGTACTGCACGCAGTCGGTCACCGAGCACGTGTTCGGAGCGCTGCTAATGCTCACCCATAACCTCGGCGCGTACTCGGCCGCAGTCCGGCGTGGCGACTGGAACCGGGCCAACGACTTCTGCATGCTCGACTACCCTGTGCGCGAACTATCGCTCATGACGATGGGCATTGTCGGCCTCGGCGAACTCGGTACAGCAGTGGCGGGCATGGCGCGACACTTCGGCATGAACGTGATCGTGTCCGCCAAGCCTGGCGATCCGCAGGTGCCGGATGGGCGCGTCGCGTTCGACGAGTTGCTGCCACAGGCCGATGTCATATCGCTGCACTGCCCGCTTACCGAGCACACACAAGACCTCATTGGCACGCGCGAACTCGAGCAGATGAAATCCTCGGCCATCCTTATCAACACGGCGCGCGGCGCGCTCGTCGATACGGCCGCACTGGCCGATGCCTTGAACAAAGGTGAGATAGCCGCGGCGGCTATCGACGTTTTGCCCAAGGAGCCGCCTGTCGACGGCGACCCGCTGCTCGACTACCAGGGCGACAACCTCATTGTCACGCCGCACATCGCCTGGAGCACCGACCGCGCCCGCCAGGAAGCCATCGCCGAGCTTGCGGCGAACGTGGCTGCGTTCCTGGATGGGGACGAACGAAACCGGATCGTCTAGGCGCCGATCACCTGTCGCGCCCACTGCACCACGCTGCGAACGCGTGGTGCCGTCATGTCATAGGCCTCGTCGAAGCTCACCCAGCGCCATTCATGGTGCTCGGGCTCCCCGGTTTCGGGAGACGGCCCCATGACGACACTCGCCTGGCTCGTCCTGGCCAGGTAGTAGCGCGCCGTCTTGCCGCGACTGTAAGGCCCGGTCTCCATGAAACGGTCGCCCCAGTCGAAGTCGAGTTCGTCGATGCTCGTCTCCTCCCGGACTTCGCGAATGGCCGCTTCCTGCGGTTGTTCGCCATCTTCCTGCAAGCCCTTGGGGAAGTCCCAGTGGTGGTAAGCGCGCAGCAACAGGGTGACCCAGCCATCGTCTGTTTGCCGGGCCAGCACCACGCCGCAGGAGAGGAAGGGCTCGTTCATCAGGCCGCCCGTAACACGTCAACAGGCGCCGCGTTGACCGCGCTGCGCGCCGCTATGTAGCCACTGATGCACACCACGAACACGCCGGCGCCAACCCCGGCGATCCAGAGCCACGGATTGAACTCGTAGGGCAACTCAAACAGTCGTACCGCCACGATGGCGGCCAGTACCGACGCCCCTGCCGACGCCAGCACGCCGGCCGCCGCCCCCAGCGCCGCGAACTCGGCCATGACGCCAGAGAACACGATGCGCTTGCGCGCGCCAAGCGCGCGCAGCATCGCGCTCTCGAAGCGGCGCTCATCGATCGTCGACTGCACGGCAGCGAACAGCACGGCGATGCCGGCCGCGAGCGTAAAGACGAACACGGCCTGCACGGCCAGGCTGGCTTTTTGCACGATGCCGCGCACCTGCTGCAGGATGGCGTCGAGGTCGATGACCGAGATGCTTGGGTGCGTGCGCACGAGGTCGACGAGCACGGGCCGTTCTTCCGGCGCCAGCCGCAGACTGGAAATGTAGGTCGTCGGCATACCGTCCAGCGCGCCCGGCGAGAACACCATGAAGAAGTTGGGCTGGAACGAGTCCCAGTTGATCTTACGGATACTCGCGATCGTCGCCTCGACCTCACGACCCGCCACGTTGAACACCAGCTTGTCGCCGAGTACCAGGCCAGTCTCCATGGCCGCCTCTTCCTCGACCGAAAGCAGCGGTGGGCCGTCGTAGTCCTCGGGCCACCACTCGCCCTCGAGAATTTCATTGCTCGAAGACAGCTTCGCTGCATACGACAGGTTGGCCTCGCGGTTGGCCATCCAGCGGCCGCCCGGATCCGGGTACTCACGGTCCTTGACCGACACGCCGTTGATCGTTGACATACGCGCCCTGACAAGCGGCATGAACTCGGGCGGTTCAACTCCGGCCGAGCTATAGATGTTGGCAACCGACTCGCGCTCCTGCGGCTGGATGTTGATCATGAAATGATTCGGCGCGTTCTCGTCGAGCGTCTGGCGCCAGCCGTCGAGAAGGTCCGTGCGGACAATGGTCAACAGCAGCAATACGGTGAGGCCGAGCCCGAACGCCACGACCTGCACGGCGCTGTCGCGGCCGCGCCGGGCGACATTGGCCAGACCGTAACGCCACGCAACGCCGACGCCGGAGCGGAATCGACCCATCATCGCGACCAGTCCGCGACCGACGAAATACAGCGCCGCGGCGATCACTATGATGCCGCCGAGGAGGATGACCAGCATCTGCGCATCGCCAACGGAGCGGTACAGCAGCGCCGCGACGGCTGCCAGCGACAGGCCAGCCACGAGGATGCGTGATGGCGCGGGCGGCATCGCGTCGTGTCGCAGCACGCGCAGCGGTGGCGTGTTCCTTAGCTGGATCAGCGACGGCAGTGCGAAGCCCACAAGCAGTACCAGCGCGCTGCCACTGGCGAGCACGACCGGCATCGGCCCGACCGGTGGCAGGTCGCTCGCGATCAGGTCAGCGAGCACTGCCGTCAGTATCTTTTCCGCGGTGAAACCAACCGCACTGCCGATAGCCACGCCCAGGACGCCCAACAGCACGAGCTGCACAATCGAGACCGCGATGACGAAGCCCTGTGTGGCGCCGAGACTCTTCATGAGAGCAACCGTATCCATTCGACGGTGTGCAAAACGGCGCGCCGACATCGCGACCGCAACCGCGCTCAGTAAGAGGGCGATGATGGCCGTCAGCGACAGGAAGCGCTGCGCACGATCCGCGGCACGGTAGGCGCGCTCGCTGCTTTCCTCGCGATTCGATGAGCGCACGGCATCCGGCAATTCAGGCTGGATGGCCGCGTCGAAGTCGTTAACCGCCTCGTCGCTGCCCGCAACCAGCAGCGCGTAGCCCACGCGGCTGCCTTCGGTAATCAGGCCCGACGCCGGGATGTCGGCGACGTTCATCAGCAGTGACGGCGCGAGCGACGCAAAACCCATG
>JAAUYF010034272.1_pt1 | contig 27720 bp, 23 predicted proteins | sample 7278051 | NCBI WGS metagenome assembly JAAUYF01 (sample SAMN14350202, study PRJNA611818) | marine sediment metagenome | isolation source: surface marine sediment (0.6m) | place: French Polynesia: Moorea | collected 2018-08 | reverse complement strand
TGGTCGATCAGGTAACTAGCAAGCCGGCTACGGGCATTCTGGATTGTCAGCCGCTCGATCTCCTGCACACGCTGATGAAGGTGGTAACAGACATCGCTGAGCAAACGTACGCAGGCGCTCGGGTTATCGTTCAGGAGATCGCGGTAGGCGGCGTTGGGAATGCGGTAGACCACGCTGGGCGACAGGGCCTCGGCCGTAACCGGAAACTTGGCTTCCGCCATGAAGATGATCGCTTCGGCGAAGGTCCGGCCGTCAGCGATCACTTCGACGATCTTCTTCTGGCCGTCGCGAGAGATCAGGCTCAATTCGATCTGGCCGGACTCGACGAAATAGAAAGCCTCGGCCTTATCGCCCCGGTGGAACAGGATTTCCTCTTTTTCATAGGACTCGATCGAGGCCTCGGCCGCCAGTGCCTCGAACTCGCTATCGGTCAAAGCGGAAAACAGGTAATGACCGCGAATCGTCTGATACTGGGGTGTGTCCTTCTCCATACGGGAAAAGTCTAGCACCTTGGATGACGTCGCGATCATGGAGACATAGTCTAGCCGTGTGAGCGGGGTCCGCATTGATCTAGATCAGGTTGACCCCCCGGAACCTCGGTTAGGATGCGTCAATGCTCGAGTTCTACCCTGAGATAAAACTGGTGCACGTGACGACCGTCATCTTAAGCGGCACCCTCTTCCTGGTCCGCGGCATCGCGGTCAATCTGGGCGGCAACTGGAGTATGACCAGGCCAGTCCGTTACCTGAGCTACACGATCGACATCGTGCTGCTCTCCGCCGGACTGTCCCTGCTTGCAATCTTGCCATCGGCCGCCTACAGCAACGGCTGGCTTGCTCTCAAACTGATACTGCTCGTCGTCTACATCGGGCTCGGCATGCTGGCGCTAAAACGCGGCCGCACTGCGACCGTCAGGCGCAGCTGTTTCGTTGCCGCAATTGTTGTCTTTCTATTTGTCTACGTCATCGCTCGAACCCACGATCCGCTGGGCCCGTTGAGGCTCCTACTGCCCTGAAGCGGGGTCAAAACAGGCGGATGAGTACGAACATCCCCGAATTGACGCTGCTGCTATTCGGGCCTAAACGTAACGAGGGGATATTGAGGAGACTGACATGTTGCGTAACCGAACTCGGCGCCTGGCACAGTCGGCCGGCATCGCCATACTGGCTTTTCTTCTTGTTGCTGCCATCCCCGGCACTCCTACAAGGGACGGTCACGAACCTGTCGTGTCCGAATTCCTTGGCCTGATGGAGGCGCGCCCCGATCTGTACCGGTCCGTCGAAGATGCGATCGAGGTCGCGGAGCTTCAGGGCATCGAAAACGTCGACGAGTTCGTCGCATACCTCGACTACCTCGTCACACTCGTGCCCACGGAGCGCGAAGTCGTGCCCGAGTGCCTCAAGTTCTACTACATCGTCAACCAGGCGCCGGGCGATGCACTCAACCAGGATGCGCAGTTCAATGCCTGGATGAAGGACCTCGTCCAGGCCTGGGGAACATTCCTCGACACCCCGGCATCGGCCACCGGCATCGAGACATTCCGCGCCGCAACCAACTACAACATGGACGACTACATCGAGGGACCAAGCGGCTGGCAGACCTTCAACCAGTTCTTCGCTCGGGAAGTGAAGTCGGGCCGGCGCCCGATCGCCGAACCGCGTAATGACAAGGTCGTCGTGTCACCGGCCGACGCCGTGTTCATGGGACAGTGGCCGATCGATGAGGACTCCAACATCACGGTCAAGGGCGCCGAATGGTCCATCGCCGAGCTGCTGGACGGCAGCCCGTACAAAGACGCGTTCGAGGGCGGCATCTATACGCACAGCTTCCTCTACATCGACGACTATCACCGCTACCACGTGCCCGTAGCTGGAACGGTCAAGGAAATGCGCAACATCAGCGGCAAGGTCTACATGGACGTATTCCGCGAGGATGACGGTACGCTCAACGTCGTCGACGGCGACACCTACCAGTTCAACCAGGAGCGCGGTCTCGTCATCATCGACTCACCCGAGGTGGGACTCGTCGCCGTGCTGCCGATCGGCATGGCCTATGTGTCGTCGGTCAACCTGACGACCGAGGTCGGCGCGGAGCTGCAGAAGGGCGACCAGTTCGGCTACTTCATGTTCGGCGGGTCGGATATCGTCACGGTTTACCAGGACAGGAACGTCGTGCTCGATGCCGAGATCGGCAGGAAGTACCTGCAGGGGCAGCGCCTGGGCGAGTTCAGGTAGCCGTATTCACTCCGGGCGAACTAGCGCCAGGCTATTCTCGATCAGGTCCAGTCTGGGCGATCGGACCGGGTAGGTCGCGTATGCCTGGCGCTTGAACGTGGGCGCATCGGGGACTTCGTGTAATAGTCCCTGTTCGATGTCACTAGCGACCATGCGCCTTGGCAAATACGCGCTACCGCCAACCAGATTGATGTACTCCAGCGCCATTTTCGCATGCGAAACACGAGTTACAGCTTCCGGCGCGTCAGGAAATGCGCGCCTGTGATCAAGCCCGAAAGAGAGACCCCAGTCGACGAAAACGTAGTTTTCTTCCAGCGCTCGCTCCACGTCGAATTCGCTCTCGCTGCTGATCAGCGCGAATTCGATGGTCGCGACTTCCTGAATCTGCATTATCTCGAGCTGCGCGGGCTCCAGCATAATTGCGACGTCGAGAGTGCCGTCGATGAGCTTGCGCGTCAGGAACTCCGGCGTTTGGGCCTCCGCAATAATCGCCATTGCCGGGTAGTTCCTCCGCAGGTCATGCAACCAGCGCTGCAGAAGAACGTCCCACAACCTCGAACTGCCGCCGATCACAAGTTGCTCGCTGGCCTCCGCCAGCGACACATCCTGACGAGCGGCGCGCCAGGCGGCGATAAGTTTTTCAGAGTGCCTTACGAGGCGCCCTCCCTCGGGCGTCAGGCGCATCTCACGGCGGCTGCGTTCGAACAACGTGACGCCGAGCTCGTTTTCCAGTGACTTCAAACGCGAGCTAACTGCCGCCTGGGTTACGAAAAGCGCTTCGGCTGCTCGCCCAAAGTGGCGAACCCGATTGAGTTCCAGAAACGTTCGGAGAAGCTCAAGATCCATCACCTATTTATAAAATTTTGTTGTTGAATTAGCAATTATTTTTAGTTGGTTTTATCAATAGTCCTCACCTAAATTTCTGGGAAACAAACGGTGAGTGCACCAATGTCGAGAGAAATTCCCCTTCCGGGCCCTAAATCCAACCCGGTCGCTGAAAAGTCGCTTTACTCGAGGGCCGCCCGAAAGAGGTTGGGCCATTCGAGGGAGAAGCTCGATGGCTTGACCATCGTCATCAGGAAAGCTGTTGCTGTCGGGCGTTTGCCTTCCGGCCCGGAACTCGATCTTCGATTAGAAGTGGCTGAACAGAGTTACAGATCGGCGGAAGCTCGACTTCGATTGCTGCAGAAATCCGATCCCGGAAACTGGCGCGAACTGCGCGTCGATCTGGAAAGGGCGTGGGAGGACCTGGCCCATGCGACCGAGATTCTCGCTACACATTTTTCAAACCGCATTGACACGGAGAATGACGAAACGTGACCGCAAAACGACTCTACAAATGCATGCTGTTAGGTGTAGCCGTTTTCGCCTGCGGCCTCCCCGTGTTGCACGCCCGAGCCACGGAAAGCGACCCCGGTATCTGGACGATATTCTCGACGACTGACTCAATCTCGAGGGACGGCGAAGCAACACGCTGGCATTACTGGTTCGATGCCCAGGCGAGGTATTTCGATCTCGGTAGCGGTATTAACCAGTGGCTCGTTCGCCCGGCTATCGGCTACGAGATCGGCAATGGCGCCAAAGCCTGGGTCGGCTATGCCCGCTTCAGAACCCGGGGCCGCTCGGGCCAGGTAGTCGACGAAAATCGATACTGGCAACAGGTCGACTGGCGCGCAGGTCGCTGGTTGGACGGTCAATGGTCGATGCGGGCTCGTCTTGAGCAGCGGTCCATCGAGAGCAGAGATGACCTGGGTGTCGTCCTGAGGCTCATGACCAAGTATGTGCGCCCGATTTCGGGATCCATGACTACGAACCTGATCATCGGCATCGAGCCTTTCGTGGACCTCAGGGATACCGACTGGGGCGGTGATGCCGGCCTTGGTCAGAATCGTGTATTCGTCGGCGTGGGATGGCGCGCGTCGAACAATATCACTCTGGAAGGCGGATATATGAACCAGTATTTCTGGCTCGACAACGCAGAAAATCGCATGAACCACCTCGCTATCCTGAACATTAAGGCCAGGTTCTAGAAATGCCTCTCGTGACGATAGTTGAGTTCGGCCGGTTGAGGATTATGCTCCGAGCTGTATTTACCGCGTTGATCGGCGGGGTATTCGCGGCCGTGGATGTGCAGGCGAGCAATGTTCAATGGGAGGGCGGTGTTACTGCTATCTTTCAGTCCGCGGACGACGATCGTGCTGCGTCCGAATGGACAGCCTCCGTGGACCTATTCGCGACGCTGGAGACCAGCGGGGGCGAGTGGCTGTTGTATGTTGAAGGAAGCTCAACGCCGAAAGCGGATGGCGTTTCGGCGTTCTATCCAACCGTCAATGGCGATGCCCGATCCGTACTCACCAGGGATGGTGACGGAGGCGTACAGATCTCGGAGTTGAATTACACGTTTCGCTATGACAGCGGATCGTCGCTGATTCTGGGTCTTGTCGATCCATCCGCGTGGCTTGACCGGGGCCGTATAGCAAATGATGAAAACAGGCAGTTTCTCAACGGCAGTTTTGTCAACAACCCAACGATCGAGTTTCCCGACTACACGGTGGGTGCGATCTTCCGTGCTGCCAGAAAGGGACAGCGCCCCGAGATCACGTTGGTAGTATCCGGTTCCGACGGCATCGCCGACCTCCCCGACCGATCCTATCAGGACCTTCTCGACATCAATGAAGAAGGACGAGGGATATTCGTAGGCGCCGGTGCCAACTGGTTGGCTGGCAATTCATCGTGGCGAGTAGGCGCATGGGCCAGGACTGATGATCATCCGGTGGCTGGCAGTGAAAACGATGCAGACAATAACTACGGCGTTTACGCCGTTTATGGCTGGCAATCAGGCGAGAACGCAATAAACCTGCGAACCGGTTTTGCCAATGCGGACGTTTCCGTGGCACGGGACTTTTACTCATTTGCCTACCAACGCAATCTGCGATTCGGCATCCTGGGCATAGGCGCCGCCTACACGGGAATTTCGGAGGAGTTCAGCGCCGGCCAGCATGGGCGCGCGGTAGATTCGGAAATCTATCTCCGAATCCCGTTGCTTGATGGCGCGGGTCACGTCACGCCCTCAATTCAGTATGTCGAAGTCCCGGACTTCGACCGCAGTGATTCCGGACCGGGCTCTTCTGCGTTCGTTTATGGAATACGGTTGCACTACTCCTTTTAGCGAGGAGCAAGCGACGCTTCGAAAACGACGTTGACATTTGCAATGACGGTCAGGTCGCCCGGGCTATAGGTCCGCGCCTCGGCAGAGTTCATCGCCAATGCCGCCCCACGATCCATCGGTATTGGCGGGCGAGTCGCCGAACCGGCATTGATCTGGATGGCGTCACCCAGCGACAAACCGAGTGAATTGGCAAGCCGCTCGGCGTTTTGTCTCGCGTCCTCGACAGCCTTCTCGAGCGCGTCGCGGTAGGCGTCGCGGTTCTTGCTGCTCGTTAGATGTGGCGGCGATACCTGGTTGACGCCGGCTTCGACAGCCCCTTCCATGATCAGGCCGACCTTGTCGAGATCGTGAACCTTGAGGCGCATGTGCCGATGGGCGACGAACCCGACGAGCTCCTGCGTATTGGCATCGCGGTCCCAGCGATAGTCGGGACGGACCGTCGCCGACATCGTGTCGACGCGATTCTCGGGAATGTCCATCGCGTCAGCCAGTTCCAGCACTTTAGCGGTGACTTCGGCGGCCTTCGCCTGCGCCGCCGCCACGGTCGATTCGCGAGCTTCGATCGACAGGCTCAGTATTGCGCGATCCGGCGGCGTCTCGACGGTGCCCATGCCATTGACCGAAATCGTGCGGTCCATGTCGTCTGCGGATGCTGCAGCCGATGCGAGGATCAGGAACAGGGTGGCCAGCTTTGGCATGGGATTTCTCCGGGAAAATGAGCGTTGCCGTCATTCTAGCGTCAAAACCGTTCCCGACGTTTGCACTCGCCGCCCCTAAATGAGCACCCCGTCATAGTCGCGGACCGGATCCGGGGACATACTGCCCGTATGAGAATACTCTCCGCAATCGTAATTACACTGCTTGCCGCGACCGGCTGCGGCGGCGGTGGGGGCGGCGGCTCGAACGGTGGAGATCCGCCGAATCCGCCGCCTCCGGCGACTCGCGCCTTCGATATGGGTTTTACGACCTGGCCGTACGACGCGACGGTCGAAGCCGTCAATTTCGTGTACACGGAGACCTCGGCGCGAGGAGACTTCATCGCGCATCACCTCGACGGCGGCATTCCCTGGCAGGCAGCCCTTGATGGGGCCGCCTATGACCCTGCCGTCGAGGCCGAAATCCAGGGACGCCTCGACAACACGCCGGCCAGCCAGCGCCTGTACCTGGCGATTAGCCCCTTCAGTGGAGCCCGCGACGGCCTTGCCGGAAACTGGGGCGCCGGGACCAACGAGCCCCTGGCGGCGCCGTGGGATGCGCGCGACTTCGACAGCCCTGAAGTCATCGCGGCCTACACGAATTTTGCCCGGGACATGATCACGCGTTTCCAGCCGACCTACTTCAACCTCGGCATAGAGGCGAGCGAGCTGCTCGTTAACGACCTCGACCGCTTCAATCGCTACGTAACGTTCGCGACCCAGGTTGCCACTGCGCTGCGTGCCGACTTTCCGAACCTGCAACTGATGATCAGCGTTGCCCTGAAGTCGCCGGGATCGGCCAGGGCGCAGACGATCGAAGCGAACATTGGTCCGCTGATCGACCTGATCGACGTCGTCGGCATCAGCGTTTATCCGTACGTGTTCTTCGATCACGCCGACAAGGGCGATCCGGCCAACCTGCCGGCTGACTGGTTCTCGCAGATCCAGAACGTCGCCAACGGCAAGCCAATCGCCGTCGCCGAAACGGCATGGATCGCCGAGAGACTCGAAGTCCCGACCTTTGGCGTCGACGTCATGGCGAACGCCCAAAACCAGGCGGACTATATGAGCGAGCTGTTCGCCGAGTCTGAATCGGCCGATGCGGAGTTTGTCGTGTGGTGGGCCCTGGTCGATTTCGATGCGCTGTGGAACGGCGCGCTGGGCCAGGACCCGGTCGCCCGCATCTGGCGCGACACGGGACTGTACGACGAGTCCCTGAACTCCCGACCCGCGCTCGATACCTGGCAGCAGCAGTTCTCGCTAACGAAGCAGTAACGCCTAGAGCAACGCCCGTACAGATTCGGGATCCGCGTCTATCACGGTCGGTTTGCCGACCGGGACCGCGGCGACATCCTTGAGCCCGTTGCCCGTGATGAGCAGCACGACGGTCTCGTCCTTGCCCATGCGCCCATCCTCCGCCAGTCGTTTCGCGGCGGCCCACGGCGCGGCCGCTGCCGGCTCCGCGAACACGCCGGCCGTGCTCGCCAGCTCGCCGATTGCCGCGACAATCTCGTCGTCGGAGACAGTGACCGCTGCGCCGCCTGACTCGATAACCGCCCGAACAGCCGCCAGGCCGTCACGTGGCTGGTCGACCGAGATCGAGTCGGCGACGGTCTTTGCGGCGACGCTGGCGATGTCGATCGAACGCCAATCCGGGTCCTGGCCGCCCGCGCGAACTCGTTCGATCGCCTGGCAAATGGCGGCGCTGCCTTCGGATTGCGCACAGTCGATCCTGGGCAGGCGATCGACGAGCCCCGCCGCGTGCAGGTCACGCCAGCCCTTCCAGATGCCGCTCAGTATGTTGCCGTCCCCGGTCGGGACGATCACGCGATCCGGAACCTGCCCCAGTTGTTCCCACATCTCGAACGAGCTGGTCTTCTTGCCCTCGCGCGTAAACGGGTTGAATCCCGTACTCCGGTTGAACCAGCCTCGTTCTTCACACACCTGCAGGCAAAGGTCGTAAGCGTCGTCATAGCTGCCTCGGACCGCGAGTACGCTGGCGCCGTAGGCCAGCGACTGGGCGAGTTTTGCCTCGGGCGCCGTTTCCGGCACGAACACCACGGCGCGCAGTCCCATGGCCGCGGCAAGGCAGGCCGTCGATGAACCTGCATTGCCCGTGCTCGCGACGGCTACAGTGTCGGCGCCCGCGGCGACAGCTCGCAGTAACGCTACGGCACTGGCGCGGTCCTTGATCGACGAACTCGGGTTGCCGGTCTCGTCCTTAAGCCACACGTTGCCGAGTCCCGCCGACGCGCCGAGCCGCTTTGCCCGGCATAGCGGCGTGCCGCCGATCCTCAGCGGCAGCGCGGCACCCGGGTCCGGGCACGGCAGCAGCGACGCATAGCGAAATATCCCTTCTCCGGGACCGAAACCCGGCTCGATCGTGTCGTAGTCGTAGGTGATATCGAGGTTGCCGCCGCAGGCCGGGCACGTGAAACCGGCAAAGTCGGCGCTCTGTTCGGTATTGCAGGCAATGCAGCGGTAACCATTCATGATCGCGTCACGGCACGATGTGCGTGCCCTGTCCTCCGCTCATCGCCTCTGCCAGGTGATGCGGTTGCGTGATGATGACCTCTTCGCCGCCGGCCTCCAGGAATGCGAGGGCCGCCTCGATCTTCGGCCGCATGCTGCCCGTCGCGAAGTGGCCCTCGTCGAGATAGCGGCGGCACTCGGTCGCGGTCATGCGATCGATGTCCGTTTGCTCCGGCGTGCCGAGGTTCAACGACACCTTGTCGACATCGGTCGAGAAAATCAGCTTGTTGGCCCCCAGCTCGGTCGCCAGCAGGCGGGATGCCGCATCCTTGTCGATCACCGCGGGCCGTGGGCGTAGCGAGCCATCCGGCTTGCGAATCACCGGGATACCTCCGCCGCCCGCAGCGACGACGATCGTGTCGCTCTCGACCAGTGCGCGAATCTCGGGCATCTCGAGGATCTCCAGCGGCGCCGGTGAAGGGACGACACGACGCCAGCCGCGATTTGCGTCTTCGGCGATCGACCAGCCATCGTCCTCTGCTCGCTGGCGAGCCTCTTCTTCGCTCATGAACGGGCCGATCGGCTTGGTCGGGTTCGCGAAGCTCGGGTCGTCCGGGTCCACGAGAACCTGGGTAATAATCGCCACGGCCCGCTGCTCGCTGCCGAGTCGCTGAAATGCGTTCTGCAGGGTTTGCGCGATCTGCATTCCGATGGAGCCCTGGGTATCCGCAACGCAGTTGGCCAGCGGCACCTGGTGCAGCACGTCGCGCGTCAACTCGGAGCGCATCAGGATAAAGCCGACCTGGGGTCCATTGCCGTGCGTCACCACGACCCGGTTGCCCGCGTTGACGATCGGCGCGATATGCGTTGCCGTCTCGCCCGCGGCGCGGTACTGGTCCACCACCGTCATGTGTTCCGAGTCGGTAATCAGGGAATTGCCGCCGATGGCGATGACAACGAGTGGTTTCATGGCGCCGCCCTACATCGTCAGAGCCATGAGCGCCTTGGCGGTGTGCAGGCGGTTCTCGGCTTCCGGGTAGACGCGTGATTGCGGGCCGTCGATGACGGTATCGGTGACTTCGCAGCCGCGATCCGCGGGCAGGCAATGCATGTAAATTGCGGATTCCTTCGCCCGCGCCATCATCGCTTCGTCGCAGATCCAGCCACGATACTGCTCGGCGACCCGCATCGCTTCGTCGGGTTTGCTGAACAGGGCTTCGACACCCCAGCTCTTCGGGTAAACGATATCGGCGTCGGCAAACGCTTCCTCCATGCTGTCCACGACTTCGAACCTGCCACCCGACTGCTCTGCATTCTCCCGTGCGAGGCGCATCGGCTCATCCATCAGCGTGTACTCGGGCGGATGCGCCAGCGTGACATTCATGCCGAAGCGGGTCATGAGCATGATCAGCCCCTGCGGCACGGACATCGGTTTGACGTAGCTCGGCGCATAAGCCCACGACACCGCGATCTTGAGTTCCGACAGGTCCTTGCCGAACTCCTCGCGAATCGTCATCAGGTCAGCGAGCGTCTGGCACGGATGGTCCACATCGCACTGCATGTTGATGATCGGGATGTCCGACCACTTCGCGACATCGCGCATGTAGGTCTGTCCCTCGCCTGGTACAAGGTCGTGACGAATCATGATGCCGTGCCCATAGCTGGACAGGATGATGCCCATATCCTTGGGACTCTCGCCGTGTGCAATCTGCGAGGTTTCCGAGTCGATGAAATGCGCATGCCCGCCGAGCTGGGTCATGCCCGCCTCGAAGGAATTGCGCGTTCTCGTCGATTTGTCGAAGAAGATCAGGAAGGCGGTCTTGTGCGCGAGATGCAACGTCGGCACGCCGTTCCTGAAGTCAGCCTTGAGCTGGTCCGCGACGTCGAGGGCGGTCTCGATCTCTTCAACCGACCAGTCCTGCGTCATCAGCCAGTCGCGCCCTTTCAGGTGTGTGGGAATCGATTTGGGGCTCATTGTGATGCCTCCTCGTCAGGAGTCTTCGCAAATTCGTCGACGAGCGCGACGTAAAACGCGGACGCTCGCACGAGGTGTTCGACTTCCACCTGTTCATTCGGAGCGTGCGCGAATTTCTCGTGACCCGGTCCGAAGCCGATTGTCGGGAAACCGGACATCCCGGCCGTCGCCACGGCGTTGGTGCTGAATACCCAGAAACCGACTTCGGCCTCATCGTCGAACGCGTTGCGATGGGCGGCGATTGCCGCGCGCGTACCGGGCGCGTCGGCGGCAAGTTCCCAGGTCGGATAGTACTTGCGCGTCGGATATTCCAGCCCCGTGTAGCTCGGGACGTTGTACTCGAGGACGGAGACCGTTGCTCCTGCCGCCCGCACGGACGGCAGCGCTTCGATCTCGGCGACCGAGGTCTCTTCGGTTTCGCCGATCGTGAGGCGCCGGTCCAGGTGGATTGTGCAACCGTCGGCGACTGCGCACAGGCTGGGGGACGTCGAGCGAATCTCACTGATCGTCACGGTGCCCTTGCCGAGCGGTTCGCGCGGCTCGAGTCGCTCGTTCAGCGCTTCGATATCCGCGATGATGTTCGCCATCTTGTAGACGGCATTCTCACCACGCTCCGGCGCGGATCCGTGACAAGAGATGCCGGACGTGTGCACCTCCATTTCCATGCGCCCGCGATGACCGCGGTACACGCGCAGGCTCGTCGGCTCGGTAATGACGACGAGCTCGGGACGAATGCCGTCCTCGTTGGCGATGTACTGCCAGCAAAGGCCGTCGCAATCCTCCTCCTGCACCGTTGCCGTCACGAGCACCGTGACGTCGTCGGGAACGCCGCGCTGGCGGATCAGGCCACCGGCGTAGACACTCGATGCCACCCCGCCTTTCATGTCGCTCGCGCCTCGACCGTAGAGGACCCCGTCTTCGACCTCGCCAGAGAATGGCTCCCTGTCCCAGAGTCCCGGATCGCCGACATCGACGGTATCGACGTGGCCGTCGAACGCGATGATGCGCGGCCCGGAGCCGATGCGCCCGATCAGGTTACCCATTGGGTCGACCGTGACTTCGTCGTAGCCCAGCTTTTCCATTTCTTCGCGGATGCGGGCGATGACGTTGCCTTCCTGCGAACTCAGTGAAGGTATGCGAATGATGTCCTGCATGAAGGCGGTCAGGTCCGCCTCGAGAGCGCGTGCATCGCTCAGATAGTTGTTATTCATTGAAAGCCTCGATCAGCCGGTCCCATTCGTCGACGACGTCCGTCGCGAAGACCCGGTCCCAGAATTCGCTGTCCCAGAGTTGCCGCAGCTCATCGGACGACCTGCCCTGCTGCTCGACCCAGGTGAAGTACTTGAAGTTGTGCAATGCCTTGCGGTCCGCATAGTTCAGCTCACGCACATGATCGGTCGTGATGCCCTGCAGGTAGCGCGCGTAGTGCCGGTCCGCCGATCGCGCCGTGTACTCGCCTTCGGAGTCGCGCATCTCTTCCATCCGCGACTCGTACAGGTTCATCGCATCGGTCAGCGGCACGAAGATCACATCACGTGCATCCATGTCGTAGTAACGGGCCGTCTTGACCGCGGCCACGAGGTTGCAAAGGCTCGATATGCCGAGCAGCGGCAGAGACGCAAGCAACTCCTCGCTGACACCTTCGCGCCGCAGGCATTCGTGGCCGGCCTCCTCGTTGAACAGACGCATGAGCTGCATCAGCTGCTCGTCGTCTACCGCGGCGATGAAGTCCGTATTGCGAACGTTGTGAATCCACGGGATGTGCTTGTCGCCAATGCCCTCGATGCGGTGCTCGCCGAAACCGAACTGCAGCAGCGTCGGGCACTGCAGCGCCTCGGTTGCGGTGACCCGCAGATCGGGGTGCCGCGTCCGCAGGAAGTCGCCCGCCGCGATCGTGCCGGCGGAACCCGTAGCGCTGACGTAGGCAGAGAGGCGCCGCCCCTCGGCGTAGTGTGCCGAGAAAATCTCGTCGATGACCGACCCGGTAACGTGGTAGTGCCAGATAGCATTGCCGAACTCGGCAAACTGGTTAAAGACCCTGACGCCATCGCCGCGCTCGCGCACGAGCTCGTGGCATTTGTCGTAGATCTCCTTGACGTTCGATTCGGTACCGGGCGTCGCAATGATCTCGTCGGTGCCGATCGTCTCCAGCCACTCGAAACGCTCGCGACTCATGCCCTCAGGCAGGATCGCGATCGCTGGGCAGGCCAGCAGCGCGCAATCGTAAGCGCCGCCGCGGCAGTAGTTGCCCGTTGACGGCCAGACGGCTTTCTGGGATTCCGGATCGAAATCGCCCGTGACCAGGGCGGGCACGAGGCATCCGTATGCCGCGCCGACTTTGTGCGCGCCCGTCGGGAACCAGTTGCCGACGATGCCGACAACCGTCGCGTCGATACCCGTAATCGCCTGCGGGAACTCGATCCAGTTGCCGTCGTTGAATCCGCCGCCATGTTCGACGGGCTCGTTCTTCCAGGTGATCCGGAAGAGGTTGGCCGGGTCGACGTCCCACAGCCCGACGTTCCTGAGCCGGTCGGCAATACGGTCGGGCACGAGGCTCGGATCCTTCATCTGGGCAAACGTCGGTAGCTCGATTCCTCGCTCGCGCGCTCGCGACTTCGACTTGTCGAGAACGGCCTGGTTGATGCGGGGTACGAGGCTCATGCTTCACCTCCTGATGCAACTTGCGGCAAGGGCTCGAGATCGCCCCAACCGAGTTCAACTTTGTCGGCCCCGGCCGTGGCGGCGCGCAGCAGCTCGTCCTGATCCACAGGCAGGCTATGCACCCTGACGCCGGTGGCCCGGTAGATGGCATTGGTGATCGCCGCACTGGTCGGAATACTCGGCAACTCGCCGGCGCCCTTCGCGCCGAAAGGACCTGCTGCGACGGGATGCTCGACGACGTGCGACACGATCTCCGGCACATGGGTGATGCTCGGCATCTTGTAACGTGCCATCAGGCGCGACCAGGGCATGCCGTCTTCCTGGATGTAGTGCTCGGTCAGCGTATAGCCCAGCGCCATGACGATGCCGCCCTCGATCTGCCCCCTCAGTGTCAGCGGGTTCAGCGCGCGACCGATGTCGTGCGCGGCGATGACTTTGTGAACGTGCACCTCGCCGGTCGTCATGTCGACTTCGACAAGCGCGGCCTGCGCACCGAAACTGAAAGCAAAGTGCATGTCGCCACCCGCGCCGAGCGGCTCGGTCCGCGGTGCTTCGTACTCGTAGCGCACGAGTACGTGTTCCGAATCGTCGGCCACCGCCTCGCGCGCCGCCAGTCGCACCGCGTTACCGCTGACGAACGACTGCCGGCTGGCGGTCGTGGGGCCGCCGTCCGGGCAGAAGTCGGTGTCGCCCAGCAGGACGTGGACGTCCTGCACGGATATGCCAAGCTCCTCCGCCGCGCACGCAGCGAGTACGCCCGGCAGGTTCTGGCCCATCTCGGCCGATGAGATACGCACCTCGGCGCGCGTCTCATCGCCGCGCCAGACCTCGATCTCGGCGCTGGCCTTGTCCGGCGCGCCGCCGCCAAGGCCCGTGTTCTTGTAAGCTACGGCAATGCCCCAGGCGAAGCGGCGGTCGTCTTCTTCCCAGGTCCATTGGAAATTTTCGCCGCGCATATCGGATGCGACCTTGTCGATGCACTCCCTGAGCCCGGCGCTTTCGCGAAGCTCCTGGCCCGTTGACGTGGTTCTGCCGATATCCAGCGCGTTCCTGTGGCGCAGCTCGACAGCATCGATGCCGAGCTCCTCGGCAAGAATGTCCATCGTGCTCTCGACGGCGAAGCAGCTTTGCGTGACGCCGAAACCGCGAAACGCACCGCTCGGCGCGTTGTTCGTGTACATCGCAAAGCAGTCTATTTTGACGTTCGGCGCCTCGTAAGGACCTGTGGCGTGAGTGGTCGCGCGAGTGAGCACCTTTTCACTCAGGCTCGCATACGCACCGCCGTCACCGTAGAGCGTGGCCTGGATAGCCATCAAAGTGCCGTCCTTCTTCGCGCCGATGCGAGTGCGGATGACGGTCGGATGGCGTTTCGGGTGCACGAGCAGGCTTTCCTGCCGCGAGTAGAGCATCTTGACGGGCCGCCCGGTCTTCTCGGCAAGCAGGGCAACGTGGATTTGGCCCGTGATGTCCTCCTTGCCGCCGAAACCACCGCCGGTCAGCGTTGCGACCACGCGGACGGCGTGGGGCTCCACACCCAGTGCGGCCGCCGCCTGGTCGCGATCCTGGTAGGGAATCTGGCTGCCTACGTAGATAGACGTCTTGGCGTGGCGCGCAGTTTCTCCGCGCACCGCATCGTCGTCGACTTCGCCCCCAAACTCGCCCGGATCGTAGCCGGCCGGAATACCGATCGAACACTCCGGCTCGAGGAACAGGTGTTCGGCGCTTTGCGTCCGGTACGTGCGATCCACGATGACGTCAGCGTCGGCGAACCCGGCTTCGATGTCGCCTTTGTCGACCTTGATGTGCTTCAGCAGGTTGCTGTCGCCGCGATCGTCGTGGACAAGCGCCGCCCCGGACTCCGCCGCCTGCAGCGCATCGCCGACAACCGGCAATTCCTCGTAGTCGACATTGATGAGATCGATCGCGGCAGCTGCTGTTTCCTCGGAGTCGGCTGCGACGATCGCCACGGCATCGCCAACGTAGCGAACCTTGTCATCACACAATACCGGCCAGTCGTCGATCACGAGGCCGTGACGATTGTGTCCCGGCACGTCGGCATGCGTGAGCACCGCGTGCACGCCCGGTAGTTTCCCGGCTGCGGCCGTGTCTATCGACCGGATGCGGGCGTGCGGCACGCCGGCGCGTTTCGTGCGCGCGTACAGCATGCCGGGAAATTCGTAATCGTCCGTGAAGCGCGCGCTGCCGTCGATCTTGGCCCGCGCGTTCGGGTTCGGCAGCGGCCGGCCGACGGGCGAGCCCGTCGTTTCCGGACTCGAGCCATCGCCAACCTCGCCGCGAGCCGCCTGCAGGATGGCGCGCACGATGCTGCCGTAGCCGGTGCAGCGACAGTAGGTGTCCTTGAGCGCCGTCCTGATGTCGTCCTCGGTCAGCGACGCGCCTTTGTCGTCGATCAGCGCCTTCGCGGTCATGATCATGCCGGGCGTGCAGATGCCGCACTGCACGGCGCCCTGGTCGAGGAACGCCTGCTGCAGCGGATGCAGGCTGCCGTCCGCGGACAGGCTCTCGATCGTTTCAACGATCGCACCCTGCGCCTTGTAGGCGGGAAACACGCAGCTCGATACCGGCGTGCCGTTGACGAGCACGGTGCAGATGCCGCACTCGGCCTCGTTGCAACCGATCTTCGTCCCTTTCAGTCCGAGCTCGCCTCGCAGCACTTCCGACAGGTACCGTGACTCGTGCACGTCGACTTCGACGGGCCTGCCGTTCAGGGTCATGCGTAACTTGCTCATGACTCCCCCCTCCGTGCGCGCTCGACCGCGCGCTCGAGGATGACGGGCAGGAATGTTCTTACCATCTGCTCGCGATATTCGCGCGTCGCGCGATACTTGCTGGCTCGCAGCTCGACGTGCTGCAACGCGACTTCCGCCGCTTTCGCAAACTGGCTCGCCGTCGCCGGGCCGCCGATGAGCACCTCCATTGCCGGTTCTGCGAGATGCGGCACCGGGCCCACGGGTCCCATGCTGATGCGCGCGTCCTTGATCATGTCGTCCGCATCGAGCGCAATGCGCACGCCCATCGAGATAATCGGCAGGCACAGACCCTGCGGCCGCATGACCCGGTGATGCGCGGAGCCCTCCCCGGGGCCGGTTGGGCGGAAGCGGAGGCGCGTCAACACCTGCCGGTAGCGATCGATAAAACTCTTGCCCGGCCCTTTGAAAGACTCCTGCAACGGCATCCAGCGGGCGCCATCGACACCTGCGACCTCGATCTCACCGCCGAGCGCCAGCAGTCCGATCGTGCCATCGCCAGCCGGCAGGGCATGCGCCACGTTACCGGCAAGCGTTCCGACGTTCCTGACCTGCGGGCCGCCGATAACGCCGCAGCTCTCGGCGAGACATGAGCCGTGTTCGACAATGCGCTCGTCTCTGACAATCTGGCTGTGCGTCACGCCACAGCCGATGACGATGTAATCGTCTTCGACCGAGATCTCACCCAGGCCGCCGATGTGCGTAACGTCCACCATTGCGGCGACCGGCTTGTGCAGACCGCGGCGCGTCTCGACGAGCAGGTCGGTGCCGCCACCGACGACGCGGGCCTCTCCGTCATAGCGCTGCAATATCTCGACTGCCTCCGCGACGGTAGCGGGCGTGTAGTAGTTCTCCCAGCGGCTGGTCGATGCGTTTGCCATCAGCCAATCCTCGACCAGAGCGCTTCCGCCCGCTCGACGCAATGCGCGCGGATATCGTTCTCCGCCAGTTTCAGCAGGTCGCCGTTCTCGACGATGACGTTGCCGCGGGCAATCGTCGTGTGAGCACGCGTGAAGCCGATGCCGAACAGCAGGTGCCCGAGCAGCGTGTCGGACCGCAGCGGCGTGAACGGCACGTAGTTGTAGATGACCAGATCGGCGAGCTGGCCCTTGACGATCGATCCGCGCGGCTCGCTGAACAGCCGGTTCGCGATACGGCGATTGTTGCGTAGCAAGATGTCACACGACTCGCCGAACGCGAGCGTGGGGTCGCGATGCAGCGTTCGCTGGTGCATGTACATGGCGCGCGCCTGCGAAATGACGTGCGACGACATGCCGTCGGTGCCGACACCGACCAGCACGCCGTGACGCAGGAAGTCGAGTACCGGCGAAACGGGCAGGCCGTTGTTCATGTTGGACTCGGGGTTGCTGACGAGCATCGAGTCGGTCTCGGCCAGCAGCTTCATCTCACCGGGCTCGAGATGTGTGCCATGCACGAAGATCGATTGATGCCCCGTCATGCCGCGTTCGTGGAAGCGATCCAGCACGCGCTTGCCGAAACGCTCGCGGGTCGTCTCCACGTCGATCGCGTCCTCCGCGGCGTGCACGTGAACTCCCACATCCAGTTCGCTGCAAATCGCCGCGCAGCGATCCAGCGTCTTGTCACTCAGCGTCATCGACGCGTGCATGCCGAACATCGCCGCCAGCTGGTCGCTGTCCGAGTCCCTGCACTTGCGAATGAAGCGCTCGTTTTCCTCGATGCCTTCGCCGAGCTCGTTGCGGTCCGACACCTCGTAGCAAAGACAGCCGCTGAGACCCACGTCGGTGAACGCGCGCTCCACCCAGTCGAGGCTGCCGTCGCAGCACGACGGTGACGCGTGATGATCGATCACAGTCGTGCAACCCGACAGCGCCGCGTCCATGAGCGCGAGCAGTGCCGAGTAGTACACATCGTCACTATCGAGCGCGGCATCGAGTTTCCACCACAGGAAACGCAGGTTCTCGTCGAAGTTCTTCGCTGGAGGGCCGGGCGGCGTGAAGCCGCGCGCAAACGTCGAGTACAGGTGATGATGAGCAATGATCAGGCCGGGCATCAGGAGCTTGCCGCCGGCGTCGATCGTCCGGTCCGGCTTGAGAGCTTCGGCATCCAGGTTGCCGACGTCGACAATCTTGTCGTCCTCGACGTAGACGCTGCCGCCGTCGATGACCCGGTTTTCGTCATCGAGGGTCACGACCTGGGCGTTCGTAATGAGCAGCGACGTCACGAAGTCGGACTCCCGGCTGACGGCAACTCCGGGGCGGAGGCGGCGAGGTCCGCGAGCAGCGTATCTATGGACGCGGAACCGTCGCGATCGGCGTAAAGTCGCGGCTTGTCGCGATACGGACTGCCTGAGGTCGGGCAGAACGTCGTGCAATTACCGCACTCGTTGCACAGGTCCGCGATGACCGCCACCTGGTAGCGTTGCCGCAGCCCTGATGCCGCCGGATCAATCTCGTAGTTTTGCAGCGCAAGGTTCGGGCAGACGCTGACGCACAGGCCGCAGAAGGTATCGCACTCGAGGCAGCGTTCCGCTTCGGCACGCACCTGGTCTGCGTCGAACGTCAGCACGACTTCGTCGAAGCTTTCACGGCGGTCGACCGATAACTCGGGCGACGGGGTGCGCCACTCGCGGCGGCTTCGTCGGCGCAGCAGGTCGGCGACGTCCACCTCGGACTGGCCTGGTGTCCTGGCTGCCGCCTGCCGGCCCAGTATGTGCGCGGCCATGGCCTTGCCGGCCGCCGCAGCTTTGACGATTGACGCCGGCCCGTCGTTGGCGACATCGCCGCCGGCGTACACGCCGGAGAGCGACGTCTCGAAGGTCTCGGGATCCGCAGCGATATAGCCACGCTCATTGAGCTCGATTGGCTCACCGTCCAGGAAATCCAGAATCGGACTTTGGCTAATCGCGAGTATCAGCGTGTCGATTGGTATTTCGAATTCCGAGCCTGGAATCTCGTGCGGCACCTTGCGGCCCGACGCGTCGCGGTCGCCACGGTACTCCATGCGCCGGCATTCGAGCGCGTGCAGCTTACCGCCGTCAACGCGCAACGCTTGCGGCTTGCAGAGCTCGACGACTCTTATCCCTTCCTCGAGCAGGTGCTTGATCTCTTCGCGATCGGCGGGCATCTGGTCGACCGTGCGCCGGTAGATCAGCTGGACATCGCCCTTTGAGAGCCGCTTCGCAACGCGCGCACAGTCCATGGCTGTGTCGCCGGCACCGATAACGCCAATTCGTGTTCCGATATCGACGGCCTGCTCTTCCCGTGCCTGGCGCAGGAAGGCCAGCGCATCAACGACGCCCGCGCTGTCTTCATTTTCGAGGCCGAGCATCTTGCTGTGCTGCGCGCCGACCAGGATGAGTATCTTGTCGAATCCGTCGTTTCGGAGATTGGCCAGCGTGAAGTCCCGGCCGGCTGACTTGCCGTAGTGAAACACGACACCGAGCGCCTCGAGCGGTTGCAGGTCTTTTTCGAACGCGCTCCAGGGCAAGCGGTACTCCGGAACGACGCCGCCGACCATGCCGCCGGCGCGCCGGTGCTGCTCGAAGATTTCGACATGGCAACCCGCCGCCGCAAGTTCTTTCGCTGCCGCCAGTCCGCCTGGCCCTGCGCCGATGATGGCCACCTTGATTCCGGCTCCGTCCGTGCCGCGAGGGACGGCTGGTGCGGGAAGATCTGCGATGTACCGTTTCACATCGCGAATGGCCAGCGGTTCGTCGAGGTGGTTACGCACGCAAGTCTGTTCGCAGAGATGATCACAAACCCGGCCCAGTACGCACGGCAGCGGATTGTCCTCGTGCACGATCTCGGCCGCTTCCACGTTGTCGCCGTGGCGCACGGCGCGCATGTACTTTGGCACTTTCTGGCTGATCGGGCACTCGTCGACGCAGGGCGCTTTGATGCAGTCGAAGGGTCCGAGCTGCCGCGGCGTCTTGGTGTGCGCTGTGTCGAATGTCTGCTTCTTGTAGATCGGGTCCTGCACCACGCGGCGGGCATAGTCGTCGAGCTTCTGCGTGGACGCGTCTCGATACGACTCGAGCCCCGTTGCGCCGGCGCCGTCAATCGCCTCGTCAAGACAGTCGACGTATTGCAGCAACCGCAGGTAGCCACCGGTTTTCAGCAGATCGGAGCACGAGGTGACCGTCTGCATACCGACAGCCAGCAGGTCCGGCGCATTAAAGCAGTTCGCACCCGCCGAGAACGACATCAGCAGGTCGCCGTTGAATTCGTCGTTTAGCTTGCTGGCCAGGTTGACCGTGATCGCGTGCAACGGCCTGCCGGAGAGGTACATTGTTTTCTCAGCGGGGTCGAAGACCGTTCGCTGATTCTCGACCTCGAGCGTGTTCGAAAGCTTGACGCCAAATTCGAGGCCACAGGTATCCGCCACGGCACGCAGGTTACTCAGCATCGGGACGGCGTCCGCATACCTGAGGTCGTGGCCAAACGCCTCGTCCGGCACGACGACATCGATGTACCCGAGGTCATCGTGAAGTATGCCGCGGAGGTTGTCGGCGCCCAGCAGCGTCGGGTTGCATTTGACGAGCGTGTGCAGCCCACGCTCCTGCATCAGGTAGGCCGAGATGCTTTCGATCTCCTCGGGCGGGCAGCCGTGCATCGTCGAGAGCGTGACGTTGTCCGACAGTTGGCTCGGAACCACCAGTTTGTGCGCTTCGGCATAGTGGCCTTCGAGGCGGTCAAGAAGCGTTTCCACGTGGGCCCCGGCGTCTTGCGTCTCGTCGAGGAACCACTGCATGTTTGGCTGTCGAATCCCTTCGAGGTTGTAGCCCACGCTCAGGTTGAACACGACGTCTGGCGACTCGCCGGGAAAGCCGAGCTTCCGGTGCAGTGCGTGAATCAGCACCCAGGCGCGCACGTACTCCTCGAGCGACTCGTGAACCTTGAGTTCCTGGGACCACTCGACGTTATAGCCTTCGTCCTCCATGTCGATGCAGGGCTTCGAGACGTCGAGTTCGTCCAGTGTTTGTACCGTCTTGAGCTCGATGTACCGCGCCCCACAGAGCCAGGCGGCCACGATGTTCTGCGCCATTTGGGTGTGCGGGCCAGCAGCCGGACCGAAAGGAGTGCCAATGCGCTGGCCGAAGGCCGACGTGGTGAACCGCTCGTCGGCGCGGGGCAGAAAGAAATGGCGGCGAGGAATTCCAAAGACGGAGTCGCGGGTTTCGAGTTCTCGAAAAACCCACGCAAACAGCTGTTCCGCGGCTATTGGCCGGAATAGCGCAGACATACACTCCGCCTCCAAATGATTGATTTTATTGAACACTCCCGCGATTCCCGGGGCCATACGCACTTGCCGAAAACTTATCGCGCCAAATGTGCTCTAAGAATTGAACCTACTGCTACTGGGGGAATCAGGATGAATCGACTACCGCGCGCGTTGGGCGCGCTCGTTGTTCTTTTGAGTTCTTTGCCGTTCGGCCTCGTCCAGCCGGCTCACGCAGCCGCGACTGAGTGGATGGAAATTCGTATTGTCGACGGACTCATGCTGGTGGAATCCAAGGTGGCAGGTATTGCCGGGTATTCCGTCATCGATACCGGCGCTCAGCTCGAAGGCATCAACGGCCGGTTTCTCGAAGCCGAGGGCCTGGAGTTCAAGAAAGACCGCAAATTGACCGTGGTCGGTGTGCACGGGAAAGAGGAACGCAGCAGCTATCGCGCGATAGAGGCCGAGGTGTTCGGCTCCCCGGTACGATTCACTCGCCTGGTCGACCTGGACCTCGGGCCGCCAGAGTTCCAGCTCTTGCTCGGATCGAATTTTCTTGAGAGCTACATCTTCCAGTTTGACTACACCAACTCACGGATGCGGCTCATCACGAGGGACAGCGTTGATCTGAAGAAGATCCAGAATATCGAGACCAGGCTGGACAGCAGTTCCAACTCGCTCCTGGTCAGGGTGGGCCTTGACGAGAAAAACGAAGCATGGCTGCAGATGGATACCGGCTCCAATGGTGGAATCCTCGTTGACCGGCCGCTCGCCAGCCGACTGGGCTGGATCGATACCTACGAGAAGGTGGAAGGCGTGTCGTCAGGAACGGTATCCAGCAGTGAGATGGAGTACTTCCGGATACCACTGGTCACGATTGGCCCGTACGAACTCGAGAACGTACTGGTGTCCATTCCGGCGGACGGGGAAGATCTCGAACTCTTCGAGAGGGATACGGAAATCGGCACGAGGATTGCGAGCAGACAAGCCTCGGCCGGGCTGGTCGGCTACGAGATCCTGCGGCATTTCGTCGTGACGGTCGATTATGATCGCGGCTACGTGCATTTCTATCCGGGCGAGAAGATCTCCGACGAGTAAAGTCAAAGGCTTCGCAGACGGGTCTCCTAATCCGCGCCAGCCCAACCAAAAACGCGGGGCCGAAGCCCCGCGTCCTGATTACCGGGATTTCGGCCGTTTATTGCGTTGCACTATTCGCGTTCACACGTCCGTGCCCGAAATCATTATCAGCCCCCTTCTTGCCGATATCGTCGGCCGTCCTCTTCAGGTGTGACTGGAGCTGGTTGCCGTTCATCATCGGGTACTTGCTCTTCGACAATGCGCCGACACCTGCGACGATCGGAGCCGAGAAGCTGGTTCCGGAACCGTTGAACAGCACGGAGGTGGATCCGCAACCGAAGAAGAGCGAGTCCCCGGAACAAACCGATACAAGCCCATCATGGCCAGACGCGGGCAACGGGCAAGCAGGTATGAAGACGCCTGGTGTAGAGTCACCGCCACCGGCGCCGAGCTGGGCACCCGAAACGCCATGGTTGGAATAGCTGGCAAGGTCACCATTGAAGTCACCCGCCCATGCAGAGAGGCCACTGCCGGACTGGGCGGGTACAGAAATGAAGTTGCCGTCGTGATCGAGATCAGCGCCATCGTTCCCGGCTGCCGAGACGACCAGCTTGCCCTTGACGCCCTGCGCATAGTTGACCGCCTTGTTCATCGCTGCGACCAGCCGTCCGGCTCCCGGTAAGTTTTTCGGGAAGTAGGCGCCGAGGCTCATGTTGATAACGTCGATCTCCGGCTGGTTGGCAGCAAAAATAATGCCAGCAATAACGTCGCCGAAGGATCCCGAGCCCAGGCAATTCAGAACCTTCACGCCATAGATCTTGGAATCCGGGGCGATGCCCGCAACGGCGTTACCGTGAGCGGCGATCTGGCCCGCAACGAAGGTGCCGTGGAACCTGAAATCACACCCAGAGGCCTGGTCGGGCACGAACAAGTCACAGACGCTCGCTTCGCTGATCATGCTCACGTTGCCGACGAGTTGGCCATCGAGGTCAACATGGGGAGCGCATTGACCACCTGCCGGGCTCGGATCGCCGGAGACGCCGCCGTCGAGGACTGCGACCACGGTTCCCGCCCCGAACTGGCCCTCTGACCAGGCACCCGACGCGTTAATCTGGTCGAGGTTCCACTGGCAGGACCTAAAGAACGCCGTATCTGGATCGGTGATGTGGCCTTGCGCTGCAAAGCTGCCTTCGGACATTTCGCCCAAATCGCCGGGCGTCCATTGCACCATTAAATCTCGCGTGATGCGCTTGACACCCTTGGCCTTTCCCATGCGCGATGCGAATTTCGGGTCGTCAGATACGGCAGACACCGCACCGATTTCAGCAAGGTCGTGGACCAGCTCGCCGCCAGCCGCTTCGATGGCTGCTGCCAAATCGGCTGTTCCGTTGCCAGAAATTTCGATCAGGTACTGATTGGTCTCTTCGATTTGTTGTGCAGACGCAAACCCGAAGGTAAGAGTCAGCAAAAGTATTGATAAGTAACTTCTCATTATTGAACCCCTTGATGGATCTGTTTCGGTTGTTTTGGAAGCGCCGGGAAAACAGGTTCGATCGCTTTCCCGTTGCCGGTAACCCCGTGATTGAAGTATAGACCCGATGCCAGCCGCCGCCAGCGCGAGCGAATCGCAACGATAATCATTCAGATGTTGGGCCGGACCTCGCCAGGAGACCCTCTTCAGTGCGGTTGTATCGGCTTAGTTTCCGAACAACCACGACAAGGTCAGCCGGACGCTGTACTTCGTCGTGAACTGCAGCTGGTCGTTGAGGTCGCGCGCCAGCGGGATTTTCCCCGAAGCGCGCAGGGCGACCGACTCATTGATGTGGTACTGGACGGCTGGCACGAGGTCGAGCCATTGACCGCCGGTATTCGGGATATCGACCCCGGCGCGCTGGTCGCGCTCGGCGTGCCGGAAAAGCACCTCGAGATTCATGCCCCACGGACTTTGCGTCTGGTACGAGGCGCCAAGACTTGCCGTAGTCGAATGGCCGAACTGGTAATCGCGATCGTTCTCACCGTTGTAGGTATACGTTGCGCTTGTGTAGACACGCGCGCCTCTTGAATCGTTGAGCGCGCGCGCCGCGTAGACCCAGAGCAGCCCGGCAAACGCGCCCGTTGATGGTTGCAGATCTTCAGCGAGAATGACGCCCTCTCTCGACGCATCGTCCTTGCCGACAGGCAGCCGCGAGCCGACGCCAAACGAGAGGGCATTGCGCGAGTACAGGTTGATCGTTGCGGGGGAGTACTTGAGCATGAAGATGGCGTCGCCAACTCCTGTCACGTCGTCGCGGACACCGCCAACCGAGCGTTTGTGATTGACGCCTGCGAGCAGCGCTGAAAAGGAGAACTTCTCACCAAGCCCGCGACTCAGCTCGACAATGGCCGCTTGCGAGGTACGGTCGCGCCCTGTCGGGTCGGGGACGGTCGACGATCCGCTGACCAGTTCGCTCGCGTCGTGATACTCGTAGGTCGTCGCAAGAAACCACTCGCCGATGGCGGGCGTGGCCAGCTCCATCGTGCCGAGCAGCGGAACGCTGGCGCAGCTGCAGGTCTGGGCCTTCGCGGGGGCCATGGCCACAGACAGCAGGGCAGCAAGAGCCATGCTCGCTCCTGCCTTCATCAGTTAAAGTGCAGCTCGGTGTTGTCGAAGAACGCCGCCCAGGCAAACCACATGGCAGTGAATGAGGTAGTGCGCTCGAGCTGTTCGCCGGTCCGTGGCCCCGAGACGGCGACGCCGAAAATGTCCCAGGTGTTCCCCTCGGTGTCGCTCATCACGACCGGCAGCTGATCCGGGACTGGTGAGAAGTCGAGGATCGTGCCGTCATCGAGTTCCCGGCTGTAGATTGCCGCAAGGTCTAGATCGGAGTTTCCAATGACGACGATCGGAATACCGGCAACATGGTCATTTATCGTCTGTGTGCTGCTTCCAAAGCCGTCAATTTGATAGGCCTTACTGGCAGTACTCGACTGAATGCCGATAACCCGGTGCTTGGGGTGCAGCCGGGAATCGAGATTGGGGACCGGAAACAGAAGATCGGAATTAGTCCTGTAAAGCCCATAGGGATAACCGTTGTAGCCTCGGGTAATGACCCTGTCCCCTATTAGCACCATGCTGTCCGGATACATGGATCGCCATGTCTGCCAGGTGGTCTCGATGACCTGGATCTGGTCCGCCCTATCTCCGATCCGTTCTCCCCAGACAGCCTGCTGGAGCATCTGCGACCAGCGGCTTCCGGTCGCCCGGTCGTAGAGAATCAGGTTCGAGAAGTAGAGCAGGCCGGAAACGCCATACTCGGGGTTGGTACCGTCCTCTGGGACATCCCAGGCAAGCGCCGATCCGGTCAGAGGGCAATAGCTGAGGACGAATGCATCGGTACCCACCTCGTCATTCACAATCTCGTGCCAGTCCAGGATGCGGTGTGGATAAGCATGATACTCACCATTCACAAACACCCCGACGACCCTTTCCGCGGGATCGACGAACGTTGTGTCACCGGCCCTTTCGAACAGCGGATTATCGATCGATGGAATGCCGTCCTGACCCGGGCCACCGTCCCAGATTTCGTTCTTCGGAAGGAGCCAGTCGGGGTCGGAATTGTCAAAGTCGCCCCGGCTCCCGCCGCCGCTACAAGCGGCCAGTAACGCCGTAACCGTCAGCAGCAGACCATATTCGACGAGCTTCATTGTCACTTCCCCCCTGGCCAGACAGCTGGCTATAACCAGGAGACCGGGGAAGTGGCAGATTTATTACAGGACCTGGTGCGAGACCAGGCGGCCAGCGCACCGGGGACTAACGAATCAGGTCGTTTCCGCTAACAGCGCCTCGAGTTCCGTAACGATTTCGCGGCTGAACATCCCCAGCGCCGCGTTCATCGCACTGGCGACCGACTCCGCATCGTTTACCGAAGTCGCCATCGCCTCGTGGCGGCTGCGGCGCACGGGTAGCATCGGACGGTCGTCACGATCTGCAATACCCCATTGCACTTCGAGCACCACGCGGCCCGACTGGTCCGATTCAAAGCGGATGACCTGGCCGCCAATACGGTAGTCGACCTGCCGGCGAAGGACCGTCTCCCAAGGGAACGTGACGACGGTCACGCCCGCTAGCGAGTTATCGACGTCGCTGGAGACGACACGAAGCAATGAATCGCCCAGCGGTTCCGCCCAGCGCACGAATTCATCGACCTCGAGCTCCGCACCCGACCCTTGTACCACCATTTGCGAGCGGTTCAGGTACTCGGGCATACGCAGCGGGCCGAGTCCCACCATGACCTGCTCCCCGGCATCCGGAGCACCAGCCTCAACGGTGGGTGTCAGCGTGTAAAAGCGCACAGGAGGCGACGATCCGCACCCGCTCACAACGATCGACAGAAATGCCCCAAGCAGCGCCAGTCGCCCTGCCACCATCAGATTGCTCATTGCTTTCATTGTGTCTTGCCTCTCAACAGGGCCTCGGGGTTTTGCTCGAGGAAATCCAGGAACTCCCGCAATGCGCGAGCCGCGCTTTCGACTTCCTTGAGCGTCGTGCCGAGCTGGTACATTTCCGACGACTCGCCACGCAGCACGTAGTCGGCCGAGCTCAACACCGCCTCGGCTTCTTCGAGCGTCGCCGCGATCCGGTCAATGACCGCTCCCAGCTCGACGTTATCCAGCTTGCCATCGGCGTTCCGGGCCAGTTCGGCCGCGTCCCTGGCGGCGACACCGATGTCGTCCAGCGCCGCGCGCAGCGTGGCCGTGAGCGCCTGGGTATCGTCATCGTTGACAAGCGTGTTGATGCCGCTGAACGTCTCGCGCAGGTCTTCGGAATTCACGAGTTCATCCACACCCACCAGGATGCTTTCGACACGCGCTCCCAGTTCCCCGAGGTCCACATCCTCGGCGAGCTTGGCTGTCCAGGTCCGGATCTTCTCCATCATTTCCTGGACATCGGAAGGAACCGTGGGAATCTCGGGGAACGGCGGTTCCTCGCCACCACGAAAGACAACTTCCGTATCGGGCCGGAATTCGAGTTCGACCAGCAGCTGACCCGTCACGAAGCTCTCCGCCTCCAGCGCGGCTCGCAGTCCGCCCTGGTTGATGAACTGGTCGAATGCGAACTCCGGATGAAGATCCAGATGTTCGTCCTTGGAAACAGTGACGAAGGAGTCCGGCTGAATGTCCATGGTCACCTCGACCATGCTTTCAAAGTTTCTTCGGTCGACGATCAGCGACATTCCCGAAACTTGTCCAACCCTTACGCCGTTCATGACGACGTTCGAGCCAACGCGCAGACCTTTCGTGTCCTCCACGAAATACGCCACGATCTGGGCCCGTGGCGCGAGCATATCGGCTCCGCCAAAGAGTGCGACCGCTACGACCAACAGGGCGACAGCGCCGATAACGAACCCACCAATGACTGTCGGATTTGATTTCTTGCTCATGCTGCTTCGCCTCGCCGCAGGAAGTTCCGAACTTCGAAGTTCGGGTGATT
>JAAUYF010063812.1_pt1 | contig 27825 bp, 22 predicted proteins | sample 7278051 | NCBI WGS metagenome assembly JAAUYF01 (sample SAMN14350202, study PRJNA611818) | marine sediment metagenome | isolation source: surface marine sediment (0.6m) | place: French Polynesia: Moorea | collected 2018-08 | reverse complement strand
TATTCCTATGCGTTGACAATCATCGGACAAGAGGATTCGTTTCAAAACATTGTCAAACACTTGATAATGTGATATTGATTTCGGGTGGAAATGATATTACTGTAGGTAACGTGCAGACGTATCAGAAAAAAGAAGGTGTGGAAATCACCGCTGATCTCTGTGCTTATCATCCAGAAATCGCCAACCCCCGCGATAAAGCGCCATATGAAAAGTCATGTGAAGAACTGGCTGAGTCGGAGCCCCAACTGGTATTTACAAACATTATGGTCGCAAGCCTTATGTGCTGTGCTTATTACAATTTGCTGGTAGGAAACATCAATATAGAAAATCAAATGGGCGAAGCCTATTTTGACATCGAAAAGATGCAGTGCAATGCACACATCAGAAAACCAAAATCCAACTAAGAAGGAGAAAGTGATTATGTCTAACACAAAATACACCTGGACTCAACTGAATGAAATGAACGTAGAGAGCCTTCGTCGTCTGGTCGTGGATCTCGGTGAAGAGAATCCCGAATTCGTCGGTCTGAGCAAGAAACAGAAACCTTTTCTGATTCAGGCTCTGTGGAACTACTTCATGTCCACTGGTCAGGCTTCCTTCGAAGACGCTTCTGACGATGTTGACGAAGACCTGTTCAACGATGTCAGTGATGAGAACGACTTCATGGACAATGACGACAACTTCCTCGACGATGAGCCAGAGGAAGAATGGGACGAAGTTCCAGTCGAAGCTCCTAACGGTATGGCCGAGGCCATGGGAAATCCTGCCAAGACAGAAAGTAAGGTCCTGGACGGAGACATCCAGAATCTGGAATTCAAGGGTATGATTTCTCGCGGTGTCAACGCTTCTAATGTCACCGTTACCATTTCTTCGGGAAGTATGTCCAACAACTACCCTGTCGTCGGAAAGAGCATCTACGAGATTGAGAAGCTGCTTGGTCAGGTCCTCAATGTCAATCCTTACGCTCGTATCGTACTCGTCAATGGCGAGGAAGTCACCAACGATTACATCGTCCAAGAAGGCGATATCGTCGAGTTCGTGAACGAGGCCTATGACAAAGGGTAATCGTTTCTAGGTAATCGCCGTGGGGAGTCAACGGGGCTCCCCACACTCACCCAATTTAGCGAAAGGAGAATTTATTGTAAATGAGAAAAATGTTGTGTCTCGTTGGGGTTGGTTCGCTTGGAAGTTTTCTTGCAAAACAGTTGCAATCCAAAGTCGATACCATTTACGCAGTTGACCCAGATAAAGTAGAAGAGAGAAATCTAAGAAACTCAGTCTACACCAAAGCAGATATAAACAAACCAAAAGTTATGGCTCTTAAAGAGCAAATCTCCGAATGCACATTCGTACCAATACAATCAGATATTAGACAAGTAGATCTTCCACGTGTAGACACAGTAGTCGATTGCCGAGACGTGATTCCTCGAAATATCGATACAGATGTCAAGTTTTCAGTTGTTGGAAGGCATCTCAAAGTAGATTGCCAAGAAGTAAATGCCGACATAGACCGTAATGGAAAGTATATGTTGGAACTCGAGAGACCAGAGGTGTCTCGGGCGGGGGGTCTGGCGCAAAGGATACTCATGTCAGATCAATTTCCAATGCTGAAATCTAAGGGTGTTTGTATTCACGTTCCCATCGAAGTACAGTCTGTTGATCTAAATGCTTTAGTTAATCAAAAGGATGAGACGAGAACGTCCTGTCAACTGTTATATGATTCCCCCATAAGTGTCTGTGAAATGTTTGACATCGGGGGCGCTTGATGAACTATTCATTAGAAAAATTTAAAATCAACAACAAACCGTGGGACCATGGAATGTGGCTCAAACCACCGACAAAGATATATAACGAGGAACATCAAAGGGTTCTGTATAAATTTAGATGTTGTCTAGATCTAAGATTCGCTTATTCACCTGACACCAAAACAGTAAAGTTTATAACGTGGAAGCCAGAAAAGATCGCCAAATATCGACTAAACTATTTTTATATAGTATCTGATAGAAGCGGTCGTTTACTGGAAAAGGTTTTGATTGACAAACAATTCCATCCACACAAAGATCGAAAAAGTGGTTGCTTATGTTTTGGCGAGTTTTTTCAAAACAGGGAATTAAGTGAAGAATGTATTACCATACTAATTTTATCTTGTATGGTAAAATATAATATTGATGATTGTTTTGAATTACCAAATTTGAATGACGCAAAGGAGATCACTACATGCCAGATATCTTAAACTATAACCAATTCTGTGAAGACTTGCAGCCAATAACTTCGGTTAAGGTATTCAAAAAGAAGTTCTTTCATCCAGGAGGACTCTTTTCAGAACAGATCTTCGGACCATTGAAAAACTATACATGTCAATGTGGCACGTACTTCGGAGTTTCGAAGTCGGGTGGTAAATGTGACGACTGCGGTGTTGATATCGTCAACAGCAATGAGAGGCGAAAAAGATTTGCCAAAATCGTTTTGCCAATTCCAGTTGTCAACCCATTGATGTACGATCTGATCGTATCCCTTGGTGGCCGTGCAATCAAGACGCCATTGGATAATCTGATGAAGAATGAAAAGAGCATCCTATATGTAATAGGCGACGAAACATTCGTTGTGCACGACGATACAAAAATTCCAAAGAATGCAACGAGATATGAGAAGGCTGAAGCGATCCACTTCCTCGTGAAGAATTTCAGTGAAATGATGTACGAGGATGAACACGATGAAAACTGGAGAAAGCTTGTTGAGAACATCGACAATTTCTTGATCCGAGAAATCATCGTGTTGCCACCAGACCTTCGCCCATCGACTCAGAGTGGTTCAAAGCAGTTGATGGATAAGATCAATCGCTATTACATACAGATTCTTACTAAAAAGGAAGTTATGCAAGCATCCCACCTGCAAGCCACGCGGGACAAAAGCATATACTACACCTATTTCAGGAACTTACAGAAAGACGTTAAAGAGTTACACGAAAAAATATTGGAAAAGCTCGCCAAGAAGGAGGGCTTGATACGAGGAAACATCCTTGGTAAAAGGATCGATTTCTCAGGAAGAGCTGTCATTGTTCCACAACCAACCTTGTCACTCGATGAGTGTGTGCTGCCATATAAGATGATCTTGGAGATATTCAAGTTGCAGGTTGCCAAACGAATCATCGGGTTGGGCAAATTCAAGAAATTGCCCACAGCTCTAAATTACATCAACAGATGTATCAAATACAATCATTTGGGTCTCCTGAATGTTTGTGAAGATATTGTAAAAGGTAAAGTATGCATACTCAACAGACAACCATCGTTACATCGTTTGGGCATGTTGGGTTTTAATATAAAGGTATCTCAGGACTCGGTAATCAAAGTACACCCACTGGTATGTCCTCCATTCAATGCAGATTTTGATGGTGACCAGATGGCCATGTATGTTCCGCTGTCCGAAGAAACAACTCAAGAAATAAAGGACAAGATGTTTGTTACTAAGAATCTAATCAGTCCAGCAAATGAAGAGTTGACAACCCTTCCAAGCCAGGATATTGTATTGGGAATTTATTATTTAACATCTGGAAGATTCGACAACGAGAAGTTCAATGGTGTCGATCATTTCAATTCTCTGCTTCCAGAAGATTTCCCAAGAGTTGAAGGGATCGTCGGCAAAAACCAACTCATCGATATATTAGGACGTGTCTTGAGAGAGTATCCAGAAGATATCGTTCCACTGTTGGATACCATCAAGAAAACTGGTTTCAGATATTCCACCTTGTCGGGATGCACACTTTCATTGGATGATTTCTTGATGGAGGATGTGGACACCATTAAAGCACATATCTACGACACGGATGGTGATATCTACGAATCCCTGAGAAGGTCCAGCTCACAGGAAGTTATTGAATTCCTTAAAGCAAACTTCCACTATGCTGACCTCATCGAGTCTGGGGCTCGTGGTAGTTGGGATCAGGCAAGACAGCTATGTTTGTCTCGTGGATTCATCTCAAACTTCAACGGGGAGATCCATGATACGCCAATCGTCAACAACCTCACGGATGGTCTGACACCAGAGGAGTTTTTCGACTCCACCTATGGATGTCGTAAAGGTTTACTCGATACAGCTCTTAACACAGGGACATCGGGTTACCTATCCAGGAAGCTTATATTCACATGCGCCAACCTACAACTATCTGAAGACATTGATAATTGTGGTACAACCGACTGTCTGGAAGTCGACGTGACAAACAAAAAGAAAGCGGATATGTTGGTAAACCGCTGGACGGAAGACGGTCTGCTTATCACGAAAGATAATTGCGAATTGTTCGTGGGCAAGAAGATCAAAATCCGAAGTCCCATATATTGCTTGAACCCAAAGGTTTGTAAATCATGCTATGGCGAATCCCACAAGACACTGAACAGTAGCTTTATCGGAATCATTGCTGCTCAGACACTCGGGGAGAAGTCAACACAGCTGGTTCTTCGAACCTTCCACACATCTGGTTCTGCTATAATCAAAAACAGCACAGACAAAAAAGATATGAAGCAAGAGGATATTATTGGTGATCTTTCTGCGGTATCTTCGATGCTCCATAAATTTAAAGATAGAGAAGCCGAAGACTTGGTGCATGACCTGTTTGAAGTCTATGATAGGAATGTATACCACGTCCACTATGAATGTGTTGTTGCCCAGCTGATGTGGGTCGGGATGCAGAAATGGCGTTTGCATCCTGATAGAAAGAAGTATCAACCAAAATTCCACAGTATCCAATCCGTACCTGATCAGGAAAGTTGGATGCTGGCGATGTCATTTTCAAATCCAAGAAAGAGCATCCTCAATGGGATTATCAATTCTGGGAACTACTCTGGAATTATGGATAAAATCCTGAGAGGCGAAAGAGTATAACTTTATCAAGGAGGACGTTTTAATTGCAAATCATAAACCCAACCTACAAGATTCAGGATGAAGAAAACAACATTTTTACGTTGAGAAAAAAGGATTACGAGCGTATGCTCCCTGTTGTACAGGAAATAGTTCAGCCTACCACGGAGATAGGGTTTTCGATTGATAAAGTTGACATCAAAGGCTCTCGAAACATAAAGGGTGAGCTCTCGAAAACGATATACTCAATTCTTCAAATGAAGTTTTCGAAGGGCTCACACAATATCGATCTGAAGCTATACATCCCAAAATTGATAGATAATAATTACCTGTTCATCAATGGTAGGAAGAAAACACCACTGTTCCAGTTGTTCGACGTGCCAATAGTCATGAGAGGTCAAACACTCAAGATGAGGACAAACGTTGGAACGATATTGGTATATCCTACCAAAGAAAGCCCATATGTTGTATGTGGATATTTGGGTAAGAGGGTTCCATTTGGTCTTGTCTTGATGGCTTTTTACGGCATTGATGCTATTAAAGCCATGTTCGAGGAAGAGCTGGAAAGAATCCATGGACAGGAAGAACCAGAGGATGTTATCTATGATCGATTACTGTTCGATATCAAAATGTATCTCGAAGAGTCAGTCGGATATACACAAGACGATTTTATCAAAGAACTGGGAAGGTACTACACCAAATATAACACGATCCCAAAAGGAAATGATATAATATATTCTTTGGATCTCATTCCAAAGGTTGATATATTCACGAAAGAATTCTTGGAGACTGGTTCAGTTCTCGAAGATATAATTAAAGCGTTAAAAGGCGGTGAAATAGATGATACTCTACTTCAAAACAAACGAATAAGATGTTTCGAATATATCGTTTACAGCCAAGTTTGCAAAATCATCTTTGACATGTGCATAAGCAACAGGGACATCAGAAAGCCCAAATTCAGCACAAACACCAAACAACTGATCACTGCAAGCAACGTTTCAGAAATAGTTCAGTTTGATTTCAGTATTAACCCAATCGACAAACTGACAAAATTAAGTCGGGCCAGCTTGTTGGGTCCAGGTGGTTTTAAAAGGGAAAATATTCCACGCCATCTACGTGATATCTACCCAACGATGTTTGGCAGAATGTGTCCTGTGGATACGCCTGACCGCGAGAATTGCGGGGTTTTGCAAAATCTAATACCTAACGTACCATTGGACGAAAATATGCGTTTTACGGACGAATACTGTCCGAGACAACCTATTTCTATACCAGTATCTTTCACACCGTTCTGTGAACATGACGACCAGACCAGATTGCAGATGGCATCATCTCAGATGAGACAGGCGATTTTGCTGAGAGAATTTGAGAAACCAATGATTCAATCGGGGTGTGAAGGTCTATATACGAAATATACAGACTTCATTAAGGTAGCCAAAAAAGATGGACAGGTAGTTTTCCTTAACAGCCAGTATATGGTTGTCCTTTATGATGACGAATCTGGAGAGGTCATCGACGTATCAAGTCGAAAGATCTACGTCCAAAACGTTGATATCATGAACACGTTCTTTGAAGAAGGAGACCGATTTAAAGCTGGTGATATACTGGCAGAAAGCGACTACTGCAAAAACGGTGACATCGTTTTCGGTCGAAATCTATTAACTGGCATCATGATCCATTACGGTTACAATTATGAGGATGGTATCGTAGTCTCCGACAAATTGGAGGATGACGTGTTAACATCGGTCCATTTCGTTGATCTATCTTTCACGATGAAGCCAGATCGCGTTCTGATGGATCGTTTGGGTCGTCACGATAAATATGAACCTCTACCAGAACCAAACACCAAGTTGAAGTTTGGTGACGTTTACGCTAAGATGCAAAAGCTTACATCAGATGACGCGTTTTCAGCATTCCACGAACCAACGATACTGGAAACTCCTAAGAATGTTATCATCACTGATGTTAGGATATATGCAAACGAGTGGAACCAAGAAGTACCAATTTATAAAGAGTGGATTGAGAAGTTTCTCAAGACACAGCAGGACGACGAAGACAAACTTCGAAAAGCTATTGAATCAAAGCTTCCAGCTGATGTATCATCTGACTTTATAAAAGAACACCTGCACATGGGAAATGTCGGTAAGTTCAAAATGAAGAAAGAAAAGATCGATGGAGTTCACGTCGAGATTTACGGACTTCAGATGAAACCTATCAAAGTAGGTGATAAGATAGGAAACCGACATGGAAACAAGGGTGTCATATCATCAGTAATGGCGCATGATAAAATGCCAAAATTGGAAGATGGTCGTCATTTGGATGTGTGCCTGAATCCTTTAGGTATCATATCTCGAATGAACATTGGCCAGTTATATGAATTGCATTTGGGAATGGCCGTACAAAACCTGAAAACACAAGCATTGCAGATGCTTGAGGCTGGAGATGTAGCAGCAATCAGGGATTATTTCATAGACTTTATAAGAATCATTGACAAAACCGAGGGTGGATGGTATTTGGAACAGTTCATTGAACAGTTTCCAGATGAAGTCAGCAGAGAGTTCATCGAAGGTTTCACTGTGATTCAGCCACCGTTCGAAAGCATAAAGGTCGAAGATCTCAAAGAGGCCATGGAATATACCAACACGCAATTCAAATATAAGTTGTTTGATCCACCATCACAGGAGTATGTGAACAGACCTGTTGCAGTGGGGTATATGTATTTCTTCAGAATGACCCACATTGCAGACGATAAGCTTGCCGCTCGTGGTATCGGTGCCTATGCAAAGAGGACCATGCAACCATTGGGTGGTAGGAAAAATAAAGGTGGACAGCGTTGTGGCGAGATGGAGACAGCATGTTTCATAGGTCACGATGCTATGAAAAACCTGCATGAGATGTTCACATTGAAGTCTGATTGTTTTGACACCAAAAACGGGTATATCAGGAATCTGATTGACCCGAAGAACATTATCGACACCGACATAGAAGATCCTATACCAGAATCTGTTAGATTGTTAAACTCGTACCTGACAGTCCTTGGTGTCGACCATGAAGGAGTAACCAATGGATGATTTACCTGATATTCAGAAGCACACTGTTCCACCAGTGAGCACAATGATAAATCGGGTAGGTGTTAGTGACGTCGAGCTCCCATTCCTCCTCTTATTGAGGGATGGGAGCTCAGGCTATATTCAAGTCAACGCCAAAACCGAAATGTTGTGCTTTCTAGATGCCAGAACCAGAGGTATATCGATGTCGAGATTTCTCAGAACCATACAACCATTTCTCCGACAACCAATGAGGAGAACCACAATGGAAAAGATACTTAGAAAATTTCTCGATGTTCACGATACAAATCAGGTTTCATTAAAATTAGAGTTTAAGATACCAATCGTAAAAAAGTCGCCTATATCAGATAATGAATTCCCGCAATTTTATGATTGCAGTTTTAAATGTATCTACTCAGAAAAAGTATTCAAATTTTATGAAAGTGTGAGGGTGCAATATGCAGCTTATTGTCCGTGTTCGGCTGCTCTATGTGAACAAGGAAAATATGGATACCCACACAGCCAAAGAGCGTTCGCCGATGTCCTGGTCAGGACCAACCCAAAAGCATACGTTTGGTTAGAGGATATCATCGATTTAGTTGAAAACGCTGTAAAGATCGTTCCTTACCCAATAATCAAAAGGTCAGATGAAAAGTACATTGCTGGTAAGGCCAAATCTCACCCAATGTTTGTAGAGGATGCAATTAGGCATATTTCTTATCATATACATAGACATAAAGACGTCCTCGACTACTTTATAAAATGCACCCACGAAGAATCTATACACACATCAAACGCTATCGCCATAAATTGGAGGGGTGTTGAAGGCGGCTTTGATGAAACTACGTATATTTAGGAGGACATTTATGGAAAGCCAAAACTTTCAAAATGTTTTAAAGGATTTTTCCCCCGAAAGCGCAGAGGATATTGAAAATCTAGATTTGACAATTAAACAGGATGACTTCCCTCGTGCGCCAGAATGCTTAGATGAAAGTGAAGAGACAATTCAAGTAGAAAAGACGGAACACAGTTTCAACGTGACTACGTTTGCAGATTGGTTTTCCAAATATTCAAACCACGTTAGCTCCGTGAGGTCAGTCATGCTTAAGATCAACGGCGTAGATCCAAGGGAATCAATCGTCGTAACCGTACCAAACGACCAAGGAAAACGTTTTGGAGAATTTGACAGAAGACATTTAAAAATCATTGAGAATGCTAACATCATTCCAGTGGTAGACGCTGAACCGATTGATATGTTTATGTATAATAACGGGTTTCAGATATTATACTCGGTCGGGGGCGGGACATATCTAAAAGGTTACAACGTCAGAAAGAAGTTCATTGTAAATGTCTGCAAGGATGTGTTGGATTATACGATCCCCATCGGTCAGTTTCTAGTCAAACGTAGCGATACAGATTGCAAATTTGAAAGTCATAGTTTATCAGATGTAATTGAACACCGAATACTCACCAACATGCTCGACAGGGAAAAGTTGGCAATCTTGTATCATCAGAGTAAAAAGTTCGATTTCGAAGACTTCAATGGATTGCTCAAATGTCTGACTGAGAGACAGGGTGGAATCAAAGACGTTCAACATCAACTTGAAATCGACAATGCGATAAAAGAATTATGCCTGGATGGTGTTGATTATGAAACTTGAATCTGATCGGCTGATCTTAAGAGACGTCTTTTCATACGATATAGAAGCGTGTCACTACAATCTCTTGAAGAACTTTGGATATGATATGGCAATGATTAACGAACACGACAAAGTGGAGAGGAATATCCAAATTGGTAAAATCATGAGAGATAATGTGACCATCAAAACTAGGTTGAGGGAAACTACAGCTAGGATTATTGACGATTATATCCAATTCAACCAACTTGGGGAAGACGATATCATAATACGACAGTATGACGGATTCATTACCACCAAACGTCTTTTAGAAACCGAAAAAAGTGTACTCCCCATTTCTTTACAGAATCGTTATGACATTGTTTTGATATCGATAGATAGAGGAAGATATATAGCATTCGATAATTTGAGAGGAAAGGTAAAGGTTAAAGGTGTTCCCAACCTTTACAGCGGAATCAAAACGTACCATAAAAAATTAATTCGAATTGTCGATATCGAAAAGAAATCCAGAGTGTTAGACAACCTGGAAAAACTCAAGGATTCGTTTTTTAAAGAAGAAGATCTGACCGTATTCGCGATCCCCGCTAACGATGAAGAAGTTGAAATGGTTTTTCATTCATTCGGTCAGATCAGAGTTAAGAGGAACACACTTTATTATATGGCTGATGATGAGATAGATAAAAACTTCTATTACGATTTTTATCTGCATTCATTTATTCAGTCCATTGTTTTAGAAATACTTTCATAGGAGGGCCTATGCCAACACAATTTGAAGAAAAGGCAGCAGATATGGGTCTCGATTGTACTCACGCGAATCAAGGTTTTTATAAATACAGTGACCGTTTTGGTGATGTTGTTTATAGAACCCTTGTTACGCAATCTGCTCCTACACATGATCTCAGCTGTAGCTTAGAAGTCTTGGCGGACCTCATGGCTGATGACGATACACCAGAAACCTTTTCACACGAGACCGATGGCTTTACAGCACCACATATTGCAATCTTCACGAAGAAACCAGATTGGAATAACTTCCGATATTGCAGATGTATAAGCCACGTATACAAATTTCAAGGTCATGATGTCGTTACAGAAAAGGTCAAAGAGAGTCTCCGAGGACTGTCAGAAGGGATTGAAGACGATATTCTATACGACGAAAGCTCATTGCTTTCACCAGATATGTGCGTTCTTCGAAACTACATTGCTATTATGAACCGCGAACACGCACACGCATCAGGCAATGTGTACCCAACCCTTATCGTCGGAAACAGCTACGATGGATCACGAGCAGCAACCGTTCAATTTGGACTCAGCGTTCGAGGTCGCGGTGGCGATGTCAACTATCATTCAAACTGCGCCTTCGAATTGGGGAAAATGAGAATGGTCCATTCACAATATTCTTCGACAACTCTGACATATGGAATTGGTAATTTTATCGGAGCCTTTTCAGAAGGAATCACCGAACTAATCGACCAAAACATGGCACTTGAGTTGAACGAGGATAATATATACGCAACCCTGGAAGCTATTGACAAGCTTTCTGAAAAGAAACGAAACGCTCTTCAAGAGTATTTGGATGAAGTTCGAGAGAACGGAACCCTCAACAACTGGCAATTCTTTCTGGCCATATTGAGGTATTCGTGTTTACAGACGAACCTTAACCTGAAGAAATTGTTAGAGAATGTCGCCGAAAGTGTCCTGGTGTTACCTGCACAGATGACGGACATGTTGGAAATGCAGCAACAAGCATAAGGCGGGGGGCGGAAGATGGGGGGCGTTAGATCGCTCCCCTTCTTCTTTTTTTTTGGGAACAAAATATAAAGGAATATGAGGAGTGCGATAATATGGCTGGAACACAAGAAAGATCAAGTTATTCAAATCCTTCGAGAAACTATGAATTATCTTGTAAAGTTGGAAAGACGGATTTGACTAATGATTTGGTTCAGATGACAATTGTATCCTCTGTGGAGACTCCGTATAGAACGTATATATTGGATTTCTTTCTTGATCCTGATGATATGATCCTAGAGAAAATATATGGTCAAGATCCTATAGCACTTACGATAAAAGTTTTCGGAACTTCAGAGGGAATACCACACGAATTGATTCAGACCAACCTTATGGCCCTTGGTTCTAAGTATGATCTTTTGATGAAAGACACTGACCCACAAATACCAGACAAGGTAAGATCGTCCACGAGAATCAGAGCTATCCCAATGGAAGGTTATAGTGCAATGACCACGTTCGTAAATGGTGTATATCTCGAAACCACTTTGAGATCTATTGTGGCTGATCTGGCATCTCAAGCTGGTGCAGATTTGGAGTATGACAGCGCGGGAGAAAACACGACTCCATATGATCAGATTATAGTTCCACCAGCACCATTATATAAAGCATTGAAATATTTGGATAGAACGTTTGGTTTCTTTAACGGTCTTGGCGGAATATATTCATCAGCAACAAAGATCAAAAGAAAATCCAATTCGGCTGTCGTCGCCAATATAAAGCCCCGAATTTATATTAAAAATATGACGGAGAGCAAGAAGGAATCAAAGATTGTTGTGACTCAGCTGTCAAGTGATAACAAATCACAAGACGATCTGTTAAATATTTTTGATGGAAAAAACTTTTACACGTACAATCCAGTCGAAACTGAATATACGGGAAACACAATATTTTCTCTTTATGGTAATACGATGAAACATGTCGTCAAACCTAAAGATGAACTATTCAAAACAATAGAGTTAGACACTCAAGAGTTTGCAGAAAAGTATGGAATAACAACCAAAAAGGGCAGCAAGATTTTTCACAGCACCAAGGGACAGGAAAACAGAACCAGCTTCTTTAAAGATCACACTGGTTATGGTGACGTTGAAACCCACATTCGAGCAATCCATTCAAAATTCTTTGCTCAGATGTCACTGTTGAAAGTTCATTTGGAGAAGTGGTTATTGTTAGAAAATCTCATAAATGTGGGTACAGGCGCTGCATTTAGATCTAATATACAGGATATTAGAGATTTAACTGGAAATTATGTTATGAAGTTCTCTTTAACACATTTTATCCGAGCAGATAGAGATTGGGAATGTGGAGTCACCCTTCACCTGATCAGAACGAACAGAATTAAGTAGAACAAAAAATAAAGGGAGATCTGGAGGTTTATATAAATGGATATGATCGTCGACCCTATCGATTTCGATGTCAAAAAGACAGAAGAGTTGATCGATAAGAAAGTTGAAAAAGAACGACCTGGACACCTCAAGTTCTCTGCGAAAAAATATGTTTTAGAGTATCTCCGCTGCAAAAAGAGCTTTGAATACTTCGTTACCCGATACATTCTTTTAGAGCTTCCTGGTGGCGACGAGATAATGAATCCATATGATAAACAGTTGGAGTTCGTCGACTTGGTTGAAAGAAAGAAACACGTTCTCCTATTAAAGAGTCGACAAACAGGATTCTCAACAATAATCCAAGCTTATACTGCATGGCTATGCAATTTCCATGATAACGTTGTTGTCGGAATCATTTCGAAAGATGGTGCTGAAGCAACCGACTTTGCTCGAATGGTTCGTGGAATGATTGAAAAGCTTCCTAATTTCATGAAACCTAAAAAGGGTGCATTGGGTCGTGGATTCGCCAAAAAGACTGAGCGTTCATTTATTATGACAAATGGAAGCAAGGTTTTTGTTGCTACGGTTAACCCAAAAGCTCCAAATAAGACCCTTCGTGGTAAGGCCATCACATTTTTGATTGTAGACGAGGCTGCATTCGTTGATCACGTTGATGATGCGTGGACTAGTATCGTACCTGCTCTATCGACCAACCAAAAACTTGCGAAACAAAAAGACGTTCCATACGGAACCGTAATTGTTTCAACGCCGAACAAAACAGTTGGCCCTGGAAAATGGTATTTCAATAAATATCTACGAGCCATTTCTGGTGAAGGTCTATTCGCACCATTTGTCGTACATTGGAAGATGATCGAGGAATTGGCCAGTGATCCCGATTGGTATGATACTCAATGTGAGATGTTTGACAATGATGCCAAGAAGATCGCACAGGAGTTAGAGCTCAAATTCTTACCAGCAGACGGAGCTTTCTTCGAAGTCGAAACTTTGGAGAAGGTGCAAGACGGTGTTGCAAAACCGATGGAAAAATTAAAGCTTTTCAATGGAGAAGCTTGGTGTTTTCAACAACCTACAGCCGATGTTCATTACATAATGGGTGTTGATACAGCACCAGAACATGGAGAGGACAAATCTGCAATCACGATCTGGAACTACGAAACCATGGAGCAAGTCTGGGAGTATCGAGGTAAACTAAAAGTAATGGAGTTTATCGAAGTTATAAAGGCTGCTGCTTCACTGTATGAGGGAACAATCGTTGTAGAATCAAACTCTTATGGCAACCAGATACTTGAACATATTGGTGACACAAGCTACGGCTCACGATTGTATAAGGAAAAACGTGGAGAGAAAACATATGTTCCTGGATTGTCGAATAATGCAAAAACAAGACCTCTGATGATCGACGCTTTGTATTCATATGTTACCCAATTTCCAGAAACCATTAAATCAGAGAGGTTGGCTCTTGAGTTAACATCTCTTGTCAGCAAAACAAATGGTAGAATCGAAGCCGATACTGGATGCCACGACGATATTGCAATCTCAGCTGCCTTATGTTATTACGTTAGAAAATACGATCCACCTCTATTGATTGGTAAGGCTTCTGGAGAGGTCATGCAGGAACTGGAAAATATCTTAGGAATGAATATGGGTGGAACGCCAGCATCATCCGCAGGTTCATCGGAAGACAGAGGAATAGACAATCTAAATGCATTAATACTTAAAAAATTGAAAGAAAATCTCGGATCGGATGACAATAAAGAAAACTTTTTCGATGTTTTTGAGATGTTAGATAGAGGATAATATGAACGAACAACAAACACTTCAGGAGCTATGGGCATTGCCTGTAAATATGAAGCCTTTGCCCTATGATTTTTTTGGAAAGAAGCTTTATTCATCAGATAAACTAAAGCTGAAATTCTTCGAGGCTATCTTGTCAACTCCTTGGGGAAAGCATCACGCGAAAAACCTTCAAAGACTTGTTCAAAAGAATTACATCGTTCCAGTGATCATGACCAAAGGATTGTTGGGGTTCTTATCGAAAAAGTTTTTAACGAAGGACTGGACAAAAAATCTTGTAGGAGTGTATTATCCCGACTTAGATAAAGTGTTTGTTTTTATTGATAATAGTTCTACATGGATGGGATTATCCTCAAATAAAACATTGGTGAAAACCACGCTTCACGAAACAATGCATTTATCTGCAATAAAGAATAAAAGCGGATTTTTTAAAGTGATGCAAAAAACTTTGAAAAAGTATTATGAGAATTATTATAAAGAAATATTCTCATGTAAAAAATTAAATATGGATAAAGTAATAAAAATCATGCTTCAAAATGAAGGGGAATTTTATCCCTCAAAGCACAATAAATTTATAAAGGCCTTAACTGAAGCAGTTGAACCAGTTACTACGATGGATGAAGATGCATTTCTTGATAGAATGCAAGACATAAATATGGTTACGAGAAGTTTTCCAATATCACCACAGCTCATCATGAGATATTATCCAAGATTCTATCATCTCTTTGGGCCATTGAATACTGCTTATATGCAGACATTTGGTGAAAGGAATAAGTACACCACACCAGTTCAAGAGTTGTGGTCTCTCTCAGAAGTTGCTTCGGTTATGGTTGAATTATTGCCTGTTGATAGAAGGGTCTCGATGCTCCTATCAAATATAAAATAGAGGTTTAAAAAATGCCAAAAGACTCAGGAAAGGATAAAGGAAGTATCTCTCAAAAAGCTGATGATCAACAAGTTCGAATATCCCAAGTCAGCAATGTAAGCAAAGCTGTTTCCGAGATGGGTAGGAAAACGACTCAACAAATGCAGGAAACAGAAAGGAAGATTGCTGAAGGTGGAGAGGCAAAAGAAATTGCTGGCTCCATGAATGGGGTCCTTGCCAGTTTAAAGAACACCATTGATTCATTGGAACGCGGCGTGAACACTGCGACCCTTGGTACAGCAAAAGCCGCTCAAGACGCAATCAAACAATACGGCGAAGCCATATCAGAAGATTTCAAAATCAATCGATCCAATATGGTAGCATCGGCTCTTGCAACCTCTACTCCTATATTTGGTTATTTCGCATCAAAATTCTTCGAGACTGGTGTATTCAAAAAAGCTAAAGATCGAATGAGCGAGAGTATATCCAACATCTTCAAGAGAAAATCTAGAGGTGGGGATATGCCAGACGACTTTGGTGACTTTGGTGATGATGGTCCAAATGTTCAGGCTAAACTATCTCCAGCTCAGGCAGCTGCAAAAGCCAAGGAGATGCAAGCAACCAGAAAAACTGATAGCATTACTGCTATGAAAATTGCCAATAGAGATAGGTACGAGAATTACGATAAAACCACAGAGGAAAAAATGCTTCTAGCATTGACTGCCATCCAGGGTGCTGTTGGTGCTCAGGTTGGAAAGTTTGACCAGTGGTATAGCAAGTTTCTATTGCAGCATCCATACTTCCGAACAACCATGACAGTAATGAAAGCAATGAAATCGACGTTTGGTGGATTGTGGAAAGCTGTGTACTTTTTCTGGAGACCTCGCGGTGGATATAGAAGACACTTATCAAAATCCAAACATCCATTTGAAGCAATGAACCAAAACATTGGTGCATTGTTTGTTCAGACAATGCCTCGTTTAGATGCTATCATGATCTACACCAAGGCAACTGCTCAGGCCACACGAGACCTGTCGTCCCACATAACTGGTATCAAATATCCTATGATGGATGCTTCTAAATTAGGCGGAACATGGAGTCTTGCTGGTGTAACCATGAAGATTCTGAGAGGTATTGGAACTGGTCTAAGAAAGGGTGCTGAGTGGGGAACTGGAAAACTACTTAAGAAAGGTACCCAATCAGAGATTATTGTAAGTGAAATAATTAACTCTCTCGGGTTGACAGCCAAAGGATTGGATTATCTTGTAACAGGTCCAGGTAGAGGTAAAGACTGGGCCATGGGAAAACTCCCAAGCGCTAAAGAGAAGAAACGATTGATGGGCGGTTTGGGAGAAACCCGAGTGCCTAAATATTATAAAGGTATGGGACCAAGGTTAAAACCTGACATTATCGTTCAGGGAGTTTATGATCATTTTCTTGTGCAGAAAGAATTGGCCAGAGACAAAAACTTTAGAAAGCTGATCACATACACGGGCGACTCAACCAAATTCTTGAAACAACACGATGAACGTGAGAAGAGAAGAACCGCTATGGGATTCCTGGGTGGTATATTCTCTGGTGCCAAAGGGCTCCTTGGTGGTTTGTTGAGCGCGTTTGGTGGTGGAGGCGGACTGAAAGGAATCCTTACAGGTTTAGCGATGAATCCGTTATTTTGGAAAGCAACTGGAATTGTAGCTGCTTTGGTGGGAACCGTTAAACTATGGGATTGGCTGGATAACAAATTTAAAGATGGCGGAACACTTGGAAATACGTTATTTACTTCTTTCAGAAACGCTTTCCCACAATTTGATATGTTATCTGCTGTCACAGGTGCTATTAAAGATGGTATAGGAAGGCTCATGAAAGGTGAACCATTCGACTTCAAGAGAATTATAAAAGAATCTCTAAGCGATTTCTTCAAGAAAAAATTCGGAATGGGCATTGGACAATGGTGGAAGGGAATGTTCGGAACCGATGAAGAAAAAGCAGAAGCTCTACGATTGAAACAGGAACATGACTTTGGAGATGACCGATGGGCTATTCAGGTAAAACAAAAACGATTGGCGGAAGCCAAAGGGTTTAAAGAAAAAGCTGGTGCTTGGTGGGATCTCGTGAAGGGTGCTGCTAAATCCAAATTAGGAATGGAAATGGACGAAAGTCAAGCAGATATCATGTTGATGAGAGCGAGAGAATTGGCCAATACATACGGTGGTCATTATACCGAATACTTGAATATGAAGTATGAAGACGCTGTTGCTTACGGCAAAAAGTTATATGCAGCAGCCAAGGAAAAATACGGAGATCAAATCAGCGAAGTCACCAAAAAGGCTGGTGAGATTGCTGTAGTAACCGCGATGGAAGCTCGAGCTTTGGCAGCAGAATATGGTGGTCACGCTAGAGAATACGTAGATAAAAAGATGCCAGAGGCAATCGAATATGGAAAGAAACTAAAAGAAAAAACTCTACGAGCAGCTGATTATCTAAAAACAAAAGCATCAGTTATTGGTGCCATAACCGCCGAAAGAGCACAAGCTCTAGCTGAAAAACACGGCGGTAAACCAGAGGAATGGATCGGATTGAAACCAGAAGAGGTAGTTAGCAAGATCAAATATTTTGCAAAGGCTGGTGGAAAATTTGGAGCAGCTGGTATAACAGGTACTTGGGATAAAGTCAAAGAAATGACAGCTAGCCCAGAAGCACAAGGCCTTAAAACCAAAGCAACTCTGCTTGGAGCCCATGCAGCAATGTGGGCCGAGGATACTGGAATCGCTCCAATGATCGGCAGTGCATTGAGAAAAACTGGTGAATACATAGAACTTGGTAAAGGTAATTTCATCGAAGTATATCGTCAGGGAAGTGGAAAACTGAAAGAGATGTGGGAGACAGCGGCTCCAGAAAAGAAAGCCATCATGAAACGCGAGCTTGAGAAGTTAATGGCAAGTGGTGAAGTAACTGCCAAAGAGCTTGAAAGGATGGGTATCAAATTAAAAGATGCAACCGTAGAAGCTGGAGAAGGGGTGAAAAACGCGGTCATGTCTTCAGCCGTCTACTCGACAAATAATATTTCTAACTCGATAAATAATACCACAAGTGGTGGTAGCGGAAACTCTAATAAAATGATGCAGGAAAAAACAATGGATGATATCTGCATGGGAGAGGTTCTTTTTTAAGGAGGATTTAAACAATGGGACAAGATGTAAAACCAAAACAATCGGCACCCAATAGCTATAAATTCAAACAAGATATCGACTTTATCATTGGTATGCCACCTGTAAACCCTAGAGATCGCGAGGGTGCTGCGGGTGAACCATCCCGTTTTGATTTGATGACGAACTCAATGCCATTGGTGCACATCCAACCTGGAACTCCGAGTTTCACAAAGGGATTGGATTTGATGACAAGGAATCCAGCGTTTAGTTCGGGTTCGGATTCTTATACAAAAGCGTCCCTTCAAAGAGCTAAAAAGAGAGGTAGTTATGTCGAACAATTGCATAATCTCGGCTTTAGTTTAAAACAACCTAATCCAGCTGTTCAAGGTCATTTAACCTGTGCATATCTGGCAGATAACTTTCCAACTGATACGTTCACCAATGAATATGGAGAAAACTTCTTACAGAAGATCACGAACGTTGCCTCGGAAGGTATGGCCAGTTTAGCTCAGATGTTTGGTGGTCGAACTGGAACCCAAGCCCTGAGTAACGCTTTTAAATCTGGAAAGGCCTCAGAAGGTTGGGCTGGAAAAATATTTGGTGCAGCCGATGCTGGTTTTGATAAGATCAGAGACTTGGCTCAACAGCTTCCAGATAATGCTGCATTAAGCAGAATTGCTAACAATATAAACGTGTTGGCCGCTGGGGGAAGAATCGACTTCCCAATGCTATGGAAAAACAGCACATATGCTCCTTCGTACACAATGACCATCAGATTATACAACCCAAACCCAAACAGCGATACTTCAACGGCGAAGTTTATCATTGGTCCTGTAGCAGCACTTCTATTATTGGGTCTGCCACAATCTGTTGGTGCTGGGGCTTATTCTTGGCCTTTTATTCATAGGTTCTGGTCTCCAGGTATTTACAACCTTGATCCAGGTTACATTTCAAACATCACAGTCGTAAAAGGTGGTGACCAACAACAGATCGCTTGGAAGCAAAGAATGGGTGTCGTCGATGTCCGTATCGATTTCGGAAGCGTATTCAATAGTATTCTGACAAATGCATCTGAGTCTCGAAATCGCCCAACTCTTAAATCTTACTTGAGTGCTATGGCTGATCAGAAACAAGACGTTGTTGGATTTACAAAAACCGACAAGATGGACAATACTGATAACCAAAGCCCAGCAACAATTCAAAGAACCAAAAATAACGGACCAAACGCTGTCACGGAACAGGAGAGGCGACATTGGAGTTCGAATCGTGCTGGGCAGAGGGCTGACATTGCAACAACTCAAGAGAAAACTCAGTTGGATATTACCGAGCCAGACGAAGAAGTTCCAGCTCGTATACCAGAGGATGTCAAAGAGATTGCTGACAACTTGATTGATTTGATTCCTGGTGGGGTTCGGGTTATTTTCTAACGCAGAAAAGATTTCTAAAACTTATAGTTACATAGTAGGCAACAAAAATGCTTAGAGATATCATATCTCTTTGTGTGAGATTTTTTGAAGAGATTGGGTTCGCAGCTTCGTATACGTTGTTTGTGAACCCAACTACAAGATTTCTGAATTGAAAGGTGTCTTTATAATTTCTTTTCATCATAAGCTTCTTCACTATTCTATAAAATTCCTGTTCACACAAACCTCTTGAATCAAGGACTTCCTTCAAGAAACTGGTCAATATGATCTTCACATTTTCTTCTGATGACTTATCATGAATAACGGGGATAACAGATTCTGCAATATTATTTTTGACCCTGCTTAATCGTTTTGCCTCATTAACCGCGTCTCTATCATGATTTTTGTACACGAACATATTCTTGACGAACTTTTCTATAGCTGCTTGCTTACCCGCAGAACCAGTAGTAGTCTGAAACATATTTTGTTCGTCTGGAGACTCCGCTGTTTTTTCTATTCCGATGGTTTTTCCTTCCGCAGCAGCTCGATAATAAGTGTTGGCAAAACTCTTCACGCTTTGGGATATCCACGTTCTACCATCAATAATGAACCGATATAATTTTTCGGGTTCCCACAGATCCATTATTGAATACTTCTTCTCATTCATTGCCTTTCCAATATGAATTATGGCATTAGCCACTGTTTTTTCCCTGTAGAATAAGTGGGTCTTGGTCAGATTTGACAAAGCATAACGGAAAGTGTCTGGCAGACAAACCTTTGGATAAGCTTTATCCGAAGAGCTTCCATAATGTTTTACAATGGTGTATATCATAATGGCTTCAGCTATTTGTTTCTTTCTGGCTTTTGCAAATCTATAATAGATATAGGCGAGTGCTATTGTGAATGGGACTTTGGCAATATCGAAGTTAAAAAATTTTGTTCCCTCATAAGTTCTCTTGGCCAAATCTCTTAAATCTTTTGGATTAATTCTCATTTCCCTATACAACTCAGCTTCAAACTTTTTGGTGTGAATTTTGTAGCACGGCTCACTCAATCCGTTAATATCCTGACCGAGTTGACGAGAAATCATTCGGTAGATTCTTGTTGGGTTAAAGTTTACCTTCTTTTCAAATATATCCATTATGAGAATATCCTTATGATCATATTGTCTTCATCAAAATAAACATATTCTGGACCGTATCTTAGTAGAGTTTCTTGTTCAAAATCGTTGATATCAAAATTGAAGAAGATGCTAGACTCGGGTTGTCTTAGGACACAGTGATTGACACCTTCAACCTCTTGAACAACATCGATGATTTCAGATCGATAAATATTCTGGTTGATACCAAATCTAGCCGAAAATGCTTCGAGAACAGCGTCTCGTACAGCATCCCGTAAGTTTCCGTTTGTCCCTGAGTAAGTAGAATCCTTAAAGACATCGATCTCCAATACTAATGGAATATCATAATTTGGAACTACCCAACCAAATACAGAGAATACATACTTTTGACCCTTATTGGTGACATAGACCATTTGATCAGATTTTGGTGTTATGAAAGTCCAGGTCATAGCAGTTGCGTCATCAAGAACTGCAATATTATTATCCTGTCCTTCAAAATCTCCCTGACCGTTCAAAACAATATAACGATCAGCGAGGGTTCCTGATGTCGGAGGATCAGAAAGAATATCTATTACTGGCAAAATATCCACATCATTGAGCTGCATATTCTCCATCTCACCAGTGGTGTTCGCCAATTTAAAATTAACGAAGTCAGTTAACATCTTGTAATCTTTGAATACTACTTCTGTGATCAGCTTCTGCAAAACTGTAGTCTCAAATAGAGCAGAATCAATTGAGTCGTACCATTCCTTTTTGATCACAGGAATATCATAAACAATGTATCCCGTAGAGTCTGCAAGAACCACATTGGATGTTGAGAAGTCAGATAGATCCTTTCTGAATGTAAAGGTGGCCTGATACTGTGCAACCAGACCCTCTGATGGATGACTAATCGTGAAATAGTAAGTGTTTTCGTCAGCTGGAAGAACGGTGTAATCTGGAAACGTCAATACAAACTGACCAGCAGTCGAATCGTTGACCATATCATAGTCCTGACCAGTTTCCAAAATTTCGATCTCACATTCAGTTAAATCTGCATCGGCTTCTGAAGTATTGTATGTTAAAGTGAACTCGGCTGCTGCACCGTTTTGAACTACGGTTAACTGAGTAGCTGAGATGTCATATTGAGACCCATAGCTTGTGACCAAAGTAGGTATCAGTTCGATCTCAGTTAAGATATAAGCATAGGTTGCAATGCTATTCAATGCCTCGATATACATATCAAAGATCGTGTAATATTCGACGCCTCGATGGGTGATAACAGTCTGTTTTGGAACATATGTCTCGGCAAATTCCTTGAATAAGTTCCTCGACGGAACAATCTCACCATTGAAGTTTAAAGTTGTGAAAAGGGATATCTCATTGACCTTGATATCCGATCTCTTCAAAACAGGCAAAGAGTTCTGATTCAATGGAGAATTGTCAATAATAACGTTTGCATTTACATAATCATTTTCTGAAACAAGACGTTCTAAAGCAGTCAAGTTGGTGATTGCATTTCGTCTGATTTCATCCAGAGATTCTTCATCTTCACCGTTAACAGCGGGTTCAGTGTTGGTGATCTCATAGTTGACAACCTGATTCAAACCAGCCAGAGTGGTTGTATAGATTCTATCTCCTTGGGTGACCGTTCCAGCGACAACATTTCCATCAGCACCCTCGGTTAAATTCGTGGTAACTCGAACGATAGATCCTCCAGGAGGTTGGTAACCAATCAGACCGTTTCCAAATTGTAGCCTGAAACCATCATCGGTTCTTCGGATCACATAACCCTTGGTCGTTGATTCCATTAAGAAAAGGCTGGCGACCTCGGTGTATGTGGTGAATCCAGCTTGTCCAGGCTCTTGAACCTCTACTGTAATGTCGGCAATTTCTCCTGATATTTCAACTTCGAGAGAGATGAATTGATAAACTTGGATATCCTCACTGATTTGAAATTCTTGAACGTCTGTGACATACTGTCTAAAAGGCAAGACAAAATAGGCGATGCCATTTCTGATTGTAACAGGCATATTGAAAACTTTTGATCCTTCAGTTAGAACAACAGTCACGCTCGTATTGTTGGTTACTGTTACTTCGGTTGACCAGTAGGCGCTGAAGATAATATTATCAGTTCCCTTTACTTGGAACCCCTCTGGAATGGTGAAGGAAGCGGATGCATCTTCGAATGTCAATGGAACGGCAAACAATACATCAAGAGAAGCAGGGGTGGCAGTCTCGGCGCTATATCCTAGATAAGCAGCCAAATTATAAATGGATTCTGGAAGTTGGGCTTTGGTTAAGAAGAACTCCTTGTAGGTGGATATTTGATAAAACAAAACATTAGACGTAATCGTGGAGAGCACTTCAACCATAAAAGCCAGGAAAGATGACTTTGTTAAATCGACGTTTTCGAGCTCCAAATAAGTTTGAAGAAACTCGGTGATTTGATTTCTTATTTGGTCTCTACTTTTATAAACTTCTTGTGATGTAGTTGTCTCAGCCATTTCTAATCTCCAATCTCCTTATATCAGATAGTATCCGCTATTCCTATCGTGAAATATATTTTTTAATCTTTCTCTAAGAATGTCATTTTTAACTAACAGCCTTGTGAGAAATGTTGAATTTGGAATTGTGTGGATTCTTTTGTCGTAATCAAAAAATGCATACATATCTTGAACCTGTGCATCCAATTGAGTTTCGGTGATACTCTGTTCAACCTTTACACGAATCTTCCAGAAAGTAAAGTCAGTATTAACTGATTTCTCTCTACCAGTAACGTTGAAAATTGGATAAACATTGTTGGTTGGTCTGAGGAAGTCTTGCTCGAACTTGATCTTATCGTTTGGTAGGGGTGTTATGCCATAAAGGCTTGGAATAACAAAGGTTGTTTCATTATCTTTGATTAGACCGATATCCTGACCATCAAAGGATGTGGTGATTTCCTCTGTGTAATAAATAGGTAACAGGAGAATCTTATTCCATTTAACACCACTGTACTCACCGACACGATCATATGATCCAGCAAACATATCCTCATCTTCCCAGATTGTTTCGGGACCGTCGATGTGGTAATAGGTGCAGAGAAACGAAACGACATCTTTGGCATATATCTCGTATACCATTCTTTGATATTCATGGATATACGAATATATATTATTAAATTTTTGAAGGTATTCGCTCATTATATTGATTGTTCCTCTATCGGTACGGTAGAATCATCAAATTTTACGGATATTTCACCGCGTTCTCCCTCAAAACCACATTCGACGTTAACGTTAAAACCCTTTTTATTAGGTAGTATGACAACAGTAATTCCTAGAATTTCGCCTCTGGCATCATAGTTTCTTATCCGAGTTTCTACCTCAGTTTTAATTGACTCGACGGTACCCGAGTCAGCAGGTTCAAAAATCATCCTGTAAAGATTGCTTCCAAATTCAGGATCAGATAAATACGAACCTAGTGGGGTCAAAAGAATATTGTTCCAAGAATTTAAAATAACATCTATATTTCGAATTCGCTTGAAATCTCCAACTGCGGAGATATACGGAATAAAGTCGTGAGGCTGAACGTCTGTACCTCTGGCCGACTTGACGAATCGTTCTAATATATTAGCCATTTTTCAGCTCCTTGATCATATTTTCCTTATCTTCCTCTAGTTTATTTTTCCATCTTAACAGCTCCTTCAACTTAAGAACTGGCATGTTCATTATCGAATCATAGGGCTGTTTGAGAAGTTCTATTGCAGAGAATACTTCATCATTCCAGCCCTTTTTGAAATTATCGATATCGTTATCACTACTCGATTGAGTGTACCATACGAAAAAAGTTGTCGACCAAATCCAGGTCGAGTGTGTCCTCCTTTCCACAATGGACACAAGTCGCTCTCATCTTCAACTCGATTCCATAGTCGCCCAATTCTTCACGATATTTATTAAAGATAGCTCTTTTATCGTTAGGCGTTAATGATCTATACGCATCAACAACATCTTCTTTCGAAGAATAGATTTTCGAATCCTGGCCATCAACGTTTTCGGTGAAACTTTCGATGATCAAAGTTTCTGTCAACAAATCAAGCAGTTCGGTATTTCCACCAGCCATTTTCATGGCATCCAACTCATCTTTCAGAGTCGGTTGCTTGACTGTAGCAAAAACAGCGTCAAACACAGGCAGTGTAACTTGCAGCCTAACTTCCAGAATGTTAGCATCCTGGGGATAAGGATTCATCGAAAATGTATCGGAGGCCTTAATCGTGATTGAATGTTTCTTGCCACAATGGACGCACGTCACATCATAGTTTCGAACTTCCTCGTAGGTGATGTGATAGAGACCATACAACAGGGCATCCCTATCCTTTAACGTACACTTGACCAAAAAATCATCAAAGGTTTGAATGCCTTGTGGTTTATTCACAACGCACTCAAAGATGCAACGATTCAAATGGTCGGTCACAGCAGAAGGAGAAAGGAGACTTCCCTTGAGTCTCTCTTCCTCCTGAACGGTCATTGATCTTAGTCTAAACGACTGATTTGTATGAGGTGTAATAACCTCGTACTCTGGAAATTTTTGTGAAAATCCTGTAAACATGGTTACTTCTCCTTTCGGTTCTCATTATATTAATTATTCAAAAGTTTTGATTAGGTTCCTGAGCTAATACGCTCACCATAATTCTCGACTGTTTGTTTTGCAGCATATACGTCATCTGCCAATGATTGACACTTGGTTTTGACCCAATCTTCATGCCAGACGTAATCGACGTTGAATTCGATTTCAAGATCTAAACGACCGACTGTCTCGACATCACTGGTGAATAGGTCTTGTGGGTCTTTTGTTGGGAATACACCATCGTAGCAAGCAAAATACTCGACCTGCTTTCCGTCAGGAGCAGTTGTCCAGTAATACATAACGCAAGCATACGTTGCTTTGGTGTATCCAGATAGAGATGGACCATCTTGTAGGTTTGAGACACCTGTACGATAGTCACGAATCATCTTAACCCAACCATGCATGATGTTGGCAGTTGGCGTTCCGTTAAACTCCAAGAATTTAACTGAAACTGAGTTTCCATAGTCGATGTTTCCAGGAACGGCCCATTTGATTCCACCCAACCCAGTGTATTCCACCTTGTTGAGTGTTCCACCTGGAGGCGTTACCGAAAGACAGGCACCAGCTAGGTAATAACCCAAGTCTCGCTCATTGTCGAAGCCAGTGTAGGATGTAAGTCCACTTGGCAACGAAGCAAGATAAATGAAGTGATATCCAGTCAAATATGGATCAGCCACTCCAGTAATCGTTCCACCAAAGTTTCGGGTTAAACGATTATTTGGGACTTTTGCAAAAGAATTTTTTAGAGCCATCTTTATATCCTCCGTTATTTATAAACTCTTCTCACGCTTTTTAATTTGAGATAATACGTCTTTCCAGTTTCCATCTTTTATAGTGACTGCCTTATCGTCAATATAAAAATCGGCGGCGATTTTATCGCCTGTTATACGATCAAAATATATCCCGTGATTCTTCAAGTAACTGGATACATTTTGTATTTCGTCTTCAATATTTTCTTTGTGCTCTTCAGCGTTTCCTAAACTAGCACGTGTTGTGTAAATAACAATTTCATAACCAGCATCCCTAAGTTTGTCGATTGCAGGTTTAGCTTCTGGATATGGCGGATCTTCGAGCTTTCCGTCATCCCAACCCTTTCTATAAGGATGAATGGTCTTATCCAAATCGATCATGACCCGTTTATATTTTTCTTTTTCTTCAAGTGGGTCCTTCTTTTTCTTCTTTTTGTTGATCGGTGGATGCATTGAATCAATAGCGAAGCCACCAACGGCTTCAGAAGCTATGGCTTCCATTTCATCATAAAATTCAGCTAGTTTGTCAGCAAAATCTTTTATGTTCATGCATAGATCTCCATAGCGTATATACCTTTTATTTTTGTTCTATCTTTTTATTTAAATCAAGCATCTATATATATTAATAAGTGATAGCATACACAAAGGATGCTTAAAAAATTTTTCTTCGAAAGGGGGTGTACCTATTTGAATTTTGAATTGCCCGAAGAGTCGAGAAATAACATTCTCAAAGCCGCAAACCTTATAAAAAAGGGATACGGTAAATGGTCAAAGCTGTCACCAAAAACCAGAAACATATCAGCTGGTGCTGCATTTCTATTTGGTGGTCTTCTATTGCCCAAACTCGTCTTCGTGGGTGCAGTATCTTCCGCGTTTCTTGGAAAGCACCTGTACCTAAATGGGGAAGTTGAGGAAGCTGCAAGAGAGATCATAGTCGAAGACGCCGATCAATGTGAAGCTGCCTAAGCTTTCTACATCCCTAACACTGTTACTGGGGCCACGTAACAGTGACCCCAGTGACAATTACCTTTTTTTTGCCTTTTTACTTGATGAAGAAGTTCAATTCAATTCTTTCAACAACTCTGGTTGGCGTTAGGGTAACATTGACATGAAAGGTCTTCGTCTTTCTTTCGTAGTCTGTTGCACCGACTTCAACCGAGTAGTCGTCCAGACCCCTTCGATTCTTGATCACTTCTAGAAAATCAGTGATGTTACTTGCAACTTGACCCCAAGTAACCTGATCGTTCTGCTCGAAAATGAAGAAACGGCAGTACTGTTCTAGAGCTCTCTTACAGAAAAGGACCAATCGAACAATGTTTAGGTCCTGTAATGCACTAGGTTTGGCTTGAGATGTCAATTGACCCCAAACGACATATCCCTGTGCAAATTTAACGATAGGATTCAACTGTTTCAGGTATAGCTGATCCCTTTGACCCAATCTTGGATTGAATCTCATTTCCTTGATTGTGTCGATGGATGCTCTGTTGAAACCAGCAGC
>JAAUYF010002980.1_pt1 | contig 28320 bp, 36 predicted proteins | sample 7278051 | NCBI WGS metagenome assembly JAAUYF01 (sample SAMN14350202, study PRJNA611818) | marine sediment metagenome | isolation source: surface marine sediment (0.6m) | place: French Polynesia: Moorea | collected 2018-08 | reverse complement strand
CCCAAGGCAGGTTAGATCTTCCTCCGCAGGAAGGACAAGCGCCGACACCTACTCCTGAACCTACCCCTACGACGCCGACTCCTGCGGAGGAGACTCCTGCTCCTGAAGTAACGCCAACAGAAGATGAGGTCGTTACTGACGAAGACCTTGTCACGGAACCGACGCCTGAAATGGTGGAGGAACCGGCAGTTCCTACGGAAGAACCTGTCACTACAGAGGAACCAGCTCCTGTAGAGACACCAATGATTCAACGCAAGGACGTTGAAGAAGGGCTCCGTAAACTGGATAAGCGTACCAAGGGTGGGATGCCGGGTATTCGTAAAGCTATACGCGAGCTTGGTACTGCTATTCAAGCAGTGTTTCCTGACGCCAAGAACTTGCCATCACTAAAAGGTACTATTGGTCCCAAGCGTATAGCAGACTATTTCGCTACGCTTGATGAAGAAATATTAATAGATGAAACCCTCCCCAATCTTAAAGGCTTCCTTAGTGAAGTACTGGCCTCACCGGATGCGGCTACGGCGGTACAGAATATCAATCGTCTTAAGGATTACGTTGCGAATTCTGGTGCCGGGGTTGTTCAAGGTGAGACGAGTCCTTTTCTTGAACAAGCGTCCAGAGGCATAACTGCTTACGATACTTATGAAGCAGAACGTGTCTCAACAAAAACAAAATACACTACTATCGACAAAGGTAAGAAGTCTCCTACCTACGGTAAGAGAGTTGAACGTGAACGGATCACAGGACCAAAAAACCAACTCGCTAATCGTGCCGTTGCCGTCGATGAGCTTGCGACTGTTGTTACTGCACTTACAGAGAAAGCTCTGGAATTGGGTCTTGAGGTACCTGCTGAAGTCAATGAGACTGTACGTCGTGCGCGTTCATGGCGAGAAAGTTCTCAAGTCGCGAAGCCAGTTGTTCAAAAAGGTGGCGCTGGCTCTACATCTACTCCTCAAAATTTTAGCGGCAAAAATCTTGACGAAGTAGGTAATAAATTAAGAGGCTTTGCTCAAACCCTAATAGAATCAATAGCTAATGTTGACGTTGAACCTGTTAAATCTGCCGTCGATAAGCCCAAAACCACTAAGGGTAAGGCCAAGGTCGAGGAGAGATCGGCCGTTACAGAGGCTCCTGCGAAGCCAAAAACTGAGACAAAAGGACAAAAAGCCCGTAAACAGGCCAAGAAGCTGAAGGAAGCTTCTCAGAAGCCCGCTGTTAAGAAGGGCCCTTCAATTAATCAACTGCGTAGTCGCGCCAAAGAACTTGGTATCAGTGCCGCCGGTAGCAAAGCTGCATTGACTGAGCGTATAGCAGAAGTTGAAGCCAACCCAGAAGCCGCTGCGAAATACCTTACGAAAGCAGGTAAAGAAAAAGCTCGGGTTAAGGCTCAGATAGAACAAGGCCAGAAAGACCTCGCCGCCGCTGTAGCTGGGCCAAAAGTAACGACAGCAAAAGAAGGACGCGCTGCAAAAGCAGCAAGCCGCCGCAGGACCGCTACTAAAAAGCCTGATGTAAAAGGTGCTAAGCCCGACAAAGTTCTTGAAGTTGAGCCTGTACCCGTAACCCGGGGCCGAGGTGTTACTGCTCTTGTTGAGACAATGGGTTTCCCCGCCGGGACGTCATTGCAAGAAGCTTTCCAAGCGGTAGGGCTAAGTAAGAAAGCTGCGGAGACCCTGAAGGGTATCGTTACTGCAGTACCAGAAGCTGCTCAACAAAAAATATTTGAAGCTGTCCAAGGTTATGGTGGCCCTGAAGATAATGCGCGAGTGCTTGCTCAGATTACTGACGCAGTGGGTAAAGAAATCCCTGCTCCACAAATGAAAGACTTGGTCACGTTCCTTGAAGGGTTCCACCTGTTTAGTTCTGGATATGATAGCCAAACTGAAATCAATGAAGATCAGGATTTAGCAGACCAGCTTGCTAGAAATGAGGGGTATGAAAGCGCCGAAGAAAAAGCGGCTTATGAAGACGAAACAGGCTGGGGAGATGTTTACGAAGGTGACCTCAATTTTGATGAGATAAAGAGTCTTGTAGATACGCTACATAAAGAGCCCAACGCAAAAGACAGGGCGGATCTCGAAGCAGTTGGTCGAGCGTTACGGCCAATGTTTGAGACCCTTATGCATTTCAAGACTTATGTAGATTTGACGTTGGAGAAAGGCTACGGGTTAAATAACGATGCGGCGGTACCGATGAATGATCTTCTTGAGATCATAATGGATAACCTGCCAACTAATAGTAAGTTCTACACACTCGCTAAGCAGTTAAGAGAACTTGATCTACAAGTTCCAGTACATTTCTTTGCATCGTCTTTACAGTATGGAGGGCCACAGACTAGAGCCAAATATTTTTGGAGGGCTTTCGCTGAAGACCCCATGATTGCTGTGACTCCTGTATATGGGGACATGGCAGGAACAGTACTATCAATATTCCATGAAATGGTCCATGCAGGAACAGTGATTCAATACCATGCAGGAGGAAAGCTGCGGGTTTATACAGATGAGCTATACAGGCAAGCGCTTCAAAAGCTACCACAAAATTTCAGCGACCCTCGCTGGAAGCTTGAAGCTACAGCTTCTGTAAAGGCAGCTATCAAAGCTGGGATTGGTACTAAGGAATCGACTGAGATCATAGAAGATTTCTTAGCGGCAGCGCAGAGCGATGCAAACCCCGGGACAATGAAAATACAACCTCGGTATTTTTATGGGCTTACTAATCCAACTGAATTTTTAGCTGAAGCACATAGCAACCCACAGTTTCAATCGTATCTTGCAGGCAATAAGGTCGTACTTACTAAACCTTTGATGAGAATGAGAGTGCCCGGTGGTCCACGTCGCCCATCGAACTTGATGCACGCTCTGATGAACGCAATCAAACGATTCGTTCTTAAAATCTCACCGCGCAATACTATTTTGCAAGACGTTATGTTCCTCACCGCTAAGCAGTTTACAACTCGCAGGCAGAACGATTTATATTTCCGTCGTGCTCCACCTGAAATGCGGGCAGACGTCTTTGAAAGTGCTGCCCTCATGAGTGAAGGGCAGGACGGCCTGAAAGAAGCGAAAAAGCTTCGGGCACAAGCAAACATTGCGCGTTCGGAATCGCTTGAAGAACTAACGCCAAACGAAAAAGAAAGTCGTAACCAGACACTTGATGTTGTTCGTGATACCAAGCAGGGGGTAGCAGCCCAAGCTTCGACAATAGTAAAAGAAACAAAGAACCTTGGGGAGCGAGGTAACTTAGCTATCAGTGGTCGTGATGCTATTGAACGAGAGAACAGGCCTTTGTTTGACAAAGCCGCCGCTGCCCTTGGTATTGATAACCCGTTGACAGCTTATGATCGTGCAAAGAACAGAGCGCAAACTTTGGTGCGTACGTACGAGAAGAAAGCTTACGAGCTTATTAAAGAGTATTCCAAAACAGCACGGGAGATTCGCAATACTGTCGAAACTCTTATGCGTGACATTACCCTCGGTAATATCGACCCCACACAGCCTTTGAATAGCGAAGCTAATTCGCATATTTGGACGAAGCCGACCCAAACTCCTAAACCGAAACAGCGAAAAGATGGCACTTGGTACACACCCAAGGCTAAGAAACCAAAGATAAGAAAAGCGTTTCGAGAAAATGCAATCAAGGCGCGTGATGCTTGGCTGAAATTCTCTAAAGAGAACCCGAAATCTGCAGCTTTGCTGAAACGTATGGCTGCATTGACCAAACAGATTCATGAGACAAAAGTTTCGTTTGCCATGATAGCTCTTGGCGAAGCTTTTGAATTCAACAGCGCCGACATTAAGGCTCTTGGTAAGGCAAGAACTGACGCTGATATTGACGCGATAATAGACCCGGATGAAGCCAACAATCTGAACAAGCAGTTGGAAGGTTCGGAAGACGATTTAGTAGGGCTTACCAAAGAAGAAAAGAAAGACCTGAAGAAAAAGATAACGCTCGCGGAAGCTCGTGCCCAAGCAGCCAAGAGCGCAAAAACTATTTTGCGTGAGTCTTCAATCAAGGGTTGGTACTTTCCACTACGAAGGTACGGAGAATACGTAGTATCAACCGGCGGTGAAGTTACCGGAGACGATAGGTATGTGTCGTTCCACTCGACACAGAAAGAAGCCGAGCTGGTGGCAGAAAAGATCAACGAAACGATTACTGAAGAAGACAATAAGGTGGCTGTCTCGTTGAAACTGGAAGGTGTTTCTTCACCGGCAGATGTGAAGTCTGTCACTGTTGATTTGAAACGTCGTATCAAAGACCCGACGACAGCAGCGCGACTTGACGGAGCATTAGCAGAAATTCTAGCAGCAAATGCTTCTTATCAAAGCCAAGTCAAACGAATGAATGTTGATGGTGTAGCTGCTAAAGACATGGCTAGAGGCTTTGAGGAGTACGTACACGTATCCAAGTACACCCTTGGCGATGTGCGTATGGCTCACTCTATCTCGAAAGCTTTAAGTGGTATCAAACAAATTGCTAAAGGCGGGCCAGACACAGGGCTTGATGGCGATGAAGTTATACAAGCTGGTCGAGTCCAACGAGAAATTGCTAAGCGCAATAAATCTGAAGGAGGAGAGAGAAAGAAAAACTGGTTCCAAAAGAAAGTCGGAGCAATAGGCTTCTTGAACTTCCTTGGTGCCCCAAGCTATTGGGCGCTTAATGCAACCCAAACATACGTAGTTACAATACCTTACTTCGCTGCTAAATATGGAGAAGCGAAAGGCCCTGCATCCTTATTCAAAGCTCAGGGCACTGTATTCAAGGCTGTATTCGCTGCGATGAAAAGCAATGATAAGTCTTATGAAGGGTTCAAGAAACAGCTACCGCCTGACGCACGTAAACTTGTTGAGGAGATGGAAAGCGACAACCTGATCCAGTCAACCATTGCTCATGAATTTGGTGACATGCTGGACCCACGAGGGTTCAAACGTATGCGTGAAAACGCAATGCTATCTCCTGTAGCCAAGGTTGCAGAGTTCGCAATGACGCTGATGGAGCGTGTTCCCGAAGCAATTGAACATTACAACCGCATAAGCACAGGGTTGGCAGCTTATCAACTTTCTAATGGCAGCTACACTGCCGTTAAGGATGCTGTTAACCAGACGCAGATGAACTACGATACCAATAACCGGGCGAGGCTATTGAAGCAACTCCCAGGTGACACTGCGGGAGTAACTACTGGTTACGTGACGCCGATCATGATGTTCAAGACGTTCGGTGTCGGTATGCTCAAGTTGTTCTACGGTGCTGCGTTCAAAGCTGCGGTCCAGAAGGGGGGAAGGCAAGAAGGGCTGAAGCTGGCGGGGTACTTGATGGCTACTCATACCCTGTTCGGTGGAGTAGCTGGCGGTATTATGGTCGCACCGATTTCAGCAATCATATATGCATTGAACAGTGCGCTTGAACCTGACGATGAATGGAAGCTGGAAGATGCAGCGGCCGCTGCAGGACAAGAACTTGCCGGTGATTGGGGTGAAATAGCTTTGGAGAGAGGGCTGCCCGCAGCTATCTTCGGCGTTGACATGAGCAGGTCTATTAATCTCGGTAATTTGATTTGGATGGGAGATGATAGGCTGGACTACACTGAGTATGGAGATCTAAAACAGGGAGCTTTTCAAGTGTTTGGCCCTGTTGCTCAGTACGCAGCTAACACAGTAACTGAAGGGTTGAGGATGGTCACCGGAGACCCGAGAGGCGGGCTGATGGATTTCGCACAAGCGGCAGTACCTGTAAAAGCTATACGAGGTACGTTGCAAGCGATTGAGTATGAGTCGGAAGGCTTAACGACGGCGAGTGAGCTGCAGTTGATGTCACCAGACGATTTCACTGCGTTCTTGAGGACAATGTCTGGCTTCCAAGCGACTGAGAAAACCACTATCAGAGACCAGTACTACAAAGACCAGCGGCTTGAATCCAGACGAGCCTCAAGGAAGTCTGACTTGATGGTGTTTGCTAACAGGGCAATCAGGGATGGAGATTGGGACCAGCTTGCCAAGATCATGGAGCAAATCGAGTCGTATAACTTGTCAGTACCTGAAGCCAAGTACCGGGTCACACCGGGAGATATGGCACGGCTCAGGTCTCGCCGTCGCACGGCACAGCGAGAGTACGACAAAAAATATCGTTACGCTGACTGACTGTCAGTGTCGAGGAGATTCGTGAAGGCTTCGTCTTCCAACAGGATATCCAGACAAGGAGCGCGTGACTGAACAGCGTTCGGGATGCCAACGGAGACTGATGCCTTCCTCTCAACACACCCTTGCTCTTTCAGCGCCTCAATCAGTCGGGTGTGAGGCTCCTTATGGTGGTCGTACACCCACTCGACAAAAGGCCCTCGCTTTATCCTCACCTTCCTGTCCTCTTTGGCGTAGACACCAAGAATCTCGCCCTTCGGTAGTGGCGAGTGCAGGCTGCCCACTGTTGCTACGCCCCGACCTGATAAATGATCGAACACTACGATCTGATCTTTGTGTATGTCCAAGAATTGAAACAAGTATTTCTTGGCGCGGATCTCGATAGGGTCGAAGTCCATAGTCTGTTCCGCCCTGCTCCGTAGGAACTCCTTAACCAACCAGCCCGTGAACTGATTGACGTCGATAGCTGTCCACCCCATCTTGTTGGTGACATGGGCGGCGGTGAGTAGCGTGCTGCAAGTCGCAACCCAGAAACGTTCTGCGGAGTCGGCTTTGACTCGGTCGGAGAACTTACTCTTAATGGTTTGCAACATTGGGGAGATCTTCTCATGGTTACGAACTAACCAGCTCGCATACTCACCACCAATGATTCCGAAGTTGTCATCGAGCGCCTTACTCATGGCGTCAATATCTTTCTGTCGTTGCAGGTAAGGAACCGTGACCTCGAACACACGAAGCAGCCCTGCATCCGTTCCGTGTACCAGATGACGTACGTGATCTGTGATGGACTCATTCGAGGCCACGGTAATCAGTGTGTTCCATGTACCAACATGCTGTGTTGTGATGTTGGACTTCAGTCGTGAGCGTTCTTTACCCTGACTGACTTGGAACATGAGCAAGACGAACTTTTCGACCTGCTCTTTCATTCTTAGTTCATCCCAAAACGCTGGCAGATTATTAAGCTTACCCATCCGATTAGCAACCGATAACGGTGTGTCGTCAAGAGCGTTAACGCCTCGTCGGGGGTCGCCCCAGACTGCCTGTGCAGTACGTAGAGCCGTAGATTTACCCGTTCCTGATTTGTCAGAAACCAACGCAAGAACACAACCATTCACTCCCGTAAATGTGATAAGTGGCGCAGCAAAGGCGGAGAGAATTCCTGCTGTAACTGCGTGTCTGTTTTCAGAAGTAAGATATTGTGAAAGGTCAACCCATGCCTGTTTAGTTCCCGTAGGTGTGAAGTCCTTGACAAATTCTCGGTCAAGAAATGTAACTTCCTTATCTCCTGAGCTCTTAGTGATTGTCTTGTCAATAACCGTGAAAGCAGGCTCATCATTATCAGTAGTCCAGCCAAGTGAGAGGGTGGGTTGGCCAACTTGCTTGGCCTGTACCATTCTGTCTGCCCATGTAGTCATAAGCTTTACGAACTCAGGGTATTCATGCGGTAGGAGAGGTACGTCAGAGTTAGAGAGTTCGACAAGTAGCTTCCTCTTATCGGCCATCGCAGAGGTCGTAAACGTAACGAACTTACTGCCGTACTTGTGGACAGTGAACCTAAATACCATGCCCTGTGCAGGGTCGGGGGAGCTAAATACTTGGAAGTCTTCAATAGCAAAAGAAAGTACCTTAACAGCTTTGCTTTCGACTTCACCATTCTCATTCTCTTTATTCTCTAGTCGGTAGACTGCTTTGTCGTCCTGCTTGTACGGAAACGGTATCTCAGAACCATCTTCCTCGCGCCCGAGTACGATCGGGCTTTTGATTCTCCCGCTAAAACGACAAGACTTGCATTTCTCAGGGAGATACATACCCAGAGTCTTACAAAGAGGCGGGCCATACTTACCCGACTCTTTAACAGCCAGTCGTTGGTTGTACTTCTTTTCTGTACGCCTCTTATCATAGCCAGTGTGTTGATCCGACAGAGCATGTATATACTCAGACCCATCAACCGCATATGCCATGAGTGATAGTTGAGCCATCCATAACGGCTCGACTTGGTCAGCTCCACCCGTGTCGTAAGTGTGTTTGAGGACCTCGCAACGCTCAATGATTTTCCTCGCAAAGAATGGCACCCCCTCTGAGCTAAACGCAAACTCAGTGTCGGCCTCCTGTGCCATAGCTCCGAGTTTTGCCAAAGAAACAGATTTCTCCGCCACAAGAAGCGACGATATTTTTTGAGGATCAAATTCTTTAGTCGTTGCATGGATGACTCTTACTTCTCTCGGAGCTTCTCCCTTCTGATTATATGTGCCCGGGACTCTGAGGATTCTTGCCGCGTCAGCAGTGACTGTAGGATCAGCAGCCAAGCCATGGAGTTCGCATAGGTCTTTAAGTGCTGTTGCCATGGGGAGCCATGACTCTGCCGATATGTCGCGGTTGAATGTCCAGTAGGCATGTACGCCTCCGCCGCTGTCTACTAATATGTTAGGTCTGATGAACTGTGCATCACAGAAACTAAAAAGTTCTGTGATAGCAGATGCCTTATCTCCGTATAACTTTCCCAGTCCGCAGTCGATATCAAGATAGAGTGCTCGCTTGTACTCACAGTCGCCTTGGGTTCTTTGCTCAGCAAAGCTACCAGTCGCAAAATAAACGTCGCATCTCTTTTGCTGACATCTATTTGCAAATTGTACAAGTGCGTCAACGTCTCGTAGTTTGTACTGACTGAATCTGTTATTGGCAACGATGGCTCCGTAAAGATTGGAGCCTTGAAGGGGGAGGGTTTTTTGCAGGAATTCTTTGGCATCCATCTACCTATATCTCCGATAGGGCCGAGGCGTCCATCCACCCCGGCCCTCCAGAATAGTCCAATCAATCGAGGTTGTCGAGCGACCCCAAAATACCCTCCAACTCAGCGTCCAGCGCATCATCAGAGTCATCTGAAGTCTCTACCGCTTCCTCTTTTTTCGCTTCTTTCTTGGGTTCAGCAGCGGCTTTGGGCGGTGCTTTGGCAGCAGCTTTCGGCTGTACTTTCGGGGGTTCTTCAAAGAGCTGTCCGTCATCCTCATCAGTCTCCTCTACCGGCACTACCTCCAAGTCCTTGGCAAGAACTGCCTCGATCTTATCCGCGAATTCCTCGTCTCCCAGGAGTTTGATAATCTCATCAGCTTCTTCATCTGTAAGCGGCCTGACGGCATTGAACTCAAGCTTGGGGAAGCTGACAGTGTGGTCGAAGCTGGCCCGGGTGACGATGGTATTGTAGGGGAAGCCCCTGTTCTTCATCTTCTTACCGAACTGAGACAGGCCACTCAACGAGGAGGCCGGGACTCTGAGGAGCATCGGACCACCGTAGATTTCATTTTTGAAGTCGCCTTCGGGGATGACAGCAATTCGTCTACTATCGCCGCACGCCTTAACCTTCTTGCCCGCGTCCGTGATACGGGATCCAAATTGATTCTTCGGACAAGCAGCGCATGATACAGCTTGTTTATCCGCTGCCGGATCCGGTACAGAGCCGTCGATTGACCAGCACGTAGGAGCTTCGTTTGCACCTTCTTCATAGCCACCCTCATAGTAGTTTTTACTAATGTTAGGGGAGGCTTTGAGGATAACAAGACGAAGACTCCCGACTGGATCTCCCGTCTCCGAGTCAGTAATCGTGGTTTCTTCATCTCCCACCTTCACATGCCAACGTGAGCCTCGGATCGAGAGCACACTATATCCACCTCGGACACCTGCAGAGAGGTCGTCATTATCTCCCTGAAATGCGTCCACCAACTTCTGAGGGACCTTACCCCCTGTAAATTGAGCTACTTCGCCCATGCTTATCTCCTGATCCTGACCACTTTGGTCTCTTGATAGTTAACGCCCGGTACTACCTCGCCTGTGTCCTCAAGGTAGTCCCTGACAACTGATTTCGAGACGCGGTTCTCCAAGAGATCCCACATCTCATTCTCAATGATGAACTCGAACAGCGCATCACGGTCCTTCACTGTGGCCGCAGCCACTGTGCTGATGAAAGCGGTGCCCTCCTTAGTCTTCTGACTCTCAACCTTACGGGTCTGCAAGTCTCTCAGCAACCAGTTCTCAAGCAAGGTCATCTTGTCATTGATCGGCCGCAGTTCCTCGGCGTGTTCTTTCTTCATCTCGTTTTTGCGGTCACGCAGCTTGATGTATCCGCGCACGACTTCGTCAACGGTTGGGTGTCCCATATCCTGCTCCATGTGTTTTTTCAAATTTTAAGATGCGCATATTATACACCTAACTTTTGCTCTTTGAACAGCGTTAATAGCACACCCATAATCTTCTCGTTTCTCGCCAATTTTTTGAAAATCCTCCTTTCGACTGGTGTGGCGGTTAGATGGATGATGTTCATATGTTGCGTCTGGCCCGGACGAGTAATGCGGGCATTAGCCTGCATATACGTCTCAAGCGAGTGCGTAGGTGTGTACCAGATGATGGTTGATGCACACTGAAGATTGATACCGTGGGCCATGCAGCCGGGATGAGCGACAAGAACTCGGTGAAGCTCACTTCCCTTGAATAGTGCAAGCCCCTTATCTCGTTCGGCTTTTGGGGTAGCGCCGGTAATGGCCAGAGGAGAGCTAACGTGCGAGAGGACCCGCTCCAACATAGCGACAGCCCACTTGTAACTCGCAAAAACGATAACCTTGCCCTCGGCCTCACGTACAAGCTCCAACGTAAGCCTGAGCCTGCTCTTGGCGTCAAGGTACTCTCCTTTTCCGTCTGGGGTGTATGCAAATCCGGCTCCTACCTGTATAAGCTTGTTGATGCGAGCTGCTTCGTTTACCACGGTGATAGTGCCCGCCTTCTTGCTGTCCATGGCGTACTCGTTCATTAGCTGCTTGTACGCCTTCTTCTGTCTCGCTGACAACGTGATATCACGCGACGATACCGTGATAGGAGGAAGATCGTGACATTCTTCCAGAGAGAACCTGACGGACGGCTGCATGGCCTCATGGACGATATCGTTGGCCTCATCACGCGCTACCCATTTGAATTGGGTGACCTGTCTCATTGTCTGCTGCTGGAACGCACGAAAAGACATGCGCATCCTTTCTGGTGTCAACAATTTGACCTGACCATAAGCGTCAGTCGGCCCATTCGGGGTTGGTGCGCCTGTCAGACCCCACGCATATAGAGCGTTCTGCACAAGTGGTCGTACGGCCTTCCAGCGGTTTGTTCTCCGGTTCCTGTAGACAGCAAGCTCGTCAAGAATGATGCAGTCGAACTTCTTGGTCAGCAGTTCCTTCTGGATGGTGCCTACGCCGTCATGGTTGATGATGTAAATGTGGTGGTCTTCCCCTAAGACTTTGAGCCTCTTGGCCTTGGTTCCATGGAGCACCCCGACCGAGAGATGGTGGAACGTTTCAAAAGCCTCGTTCTCCCATACGGGCACCAATGTACTCAGGGGAGCCACCACAAGACAGTTCTTCACAGCTTCTTGCTGTAGAAGGAAATCGTAGCTGAATAAGGCGGCCCGGGTCTTGCCAACACCCATGGAGGAAAGAACATAGGCTCGCTTTGAGGTCGTTAGCAAAGCGGCAGTTTTCCGTTGAGATTCAAACGGGACAAGCCCGGGCCAGTTGTATTTGTTGAGGATTGGGGCGGGGGTATCTATCCCCAAGTTGTTGAGGAGTTTGACCTCATCTATGCCGTAGGTGACCTTGAGAAACTCCTTGCCATTATGGTCAAACGGGAGTGCTGTTGGCAGAAGGTTGTGAACATCCTTCCTGTACGGAATCACGATCGCATCATGCTTCGGTGATATCAAAACAGCCAAAGTCTTAACTCCTCGTATTGTTTGGGTTGCCCGTCAATAACAAAGACCTTCATGCCTGCACGTTTCATCTCAGCCATGATAGCTTCCTGCCTAAGTGTCGGCTTCTTTCCCGGAGCTTTAGTCTCAATAGCAAAAGCGCGACCCCGAGAGCAGCCCAAATAATCCAACGTGGGCGAACCATAGCCGGTTTGTACTGGCATGAAGTAATACACTTCCGAAGCTCGCTTAAGGATCTGCGATACACGGCGCTTTACTCGTCCTTCGGGGGTGTTTCCCACGCCGTCCTCCTGAGAAGTTCAGAGTAATATAGTGACTTCGCCTCACGGTCTACGAACTCGAACCATTCCAGCTTTATCTCCGCGCCGATGTCTCCGGGGATGCGGACAACCTGTTGTTTGCGCTCTGCAAGTTGCCGGGAAGCCATATCTATATATGGAATGTACTCAAGTTCTTCATCAAGGCTAAGGTTAGGTTTTGTAATAATTTGCCTACGCATAGGCGCTGTATCACCTTGAGGAGAGAAAATGCCTGTTTTCGGGTTCAAGTGGTACGGGGGGTTATCCATCCAATCCTGAATCTTGCGATATACAGGTTCTGGACACCACAACTCATTCTCCGTGATACGGGCACGCCACAACTGCGCAAAAGCGTTTGCAAAGATAGCCGGGTCGGGCGGGGAAGGATTCAGTTCTATGTGCTCTTTCATATTTTTTTAGCCTCGGCATAAGTTCCACGACGACAGACTTAATGTCGTCCCGGGTCAGGGTACGCTCGTAGCGAGTGATCTTTTTTTCCTTTGTCCACAAGAACGCGAGATCAACTGTTTGAATCTCAGGCATGTGTAGCATCAACAACACACCCGCTAGGCATAATTGGGTGAAGTCGTCGCTTACCTTCCCTGTCTTATAGTCAAAGACAACCGCGTGGGTCTCTCTAACTATTGCTAAGTCGATAATAGCACGACACCATGTTTGTTTCGAGAACCAATCACAGGGATTAAACTCAGAGTCGATTGCTAGCTGCTGCTCGGTGAGCTTTTCACCTTTAGCATCCGATAGTAGTGCGGCGTGACGTTCCAGATAACGTAAATTAAGAGGCAGTTTCTTGCCCTTACCAACGCGGTTTTCCAACGCCTTGTGAACAAGTTTTCCGTACCGCATTGCTTCATTTTCTTCTACCTTAACGTCTTTGCGAACAGACTCGTGCCAAAATTTCTTCGGGCAAGTCTCATAGCTGTTCAGGCGACTATACGACCAAGCGGTTTGTCTAGCTTTCTTCGTTGACATTCGTCACTCCGCTGAAACCGCAGTCACAAGCAAACTCACTACCAAACAACTTATGCTTGCAAGTGGGCAAGTGGTTTGCGTACTTTTCCAAGTGCTCGTTGATCTGTTGAAGCTTACGAATCGCTCTGAAGTGAACGTCTTGCTTGCAGCCGGTTTGAATACATACAGGATGCATCTGATTCACATGGATACTTTCAAACACTTCTTTACGTACTCGTTCTTCGGTTGTACGGAGCAGATCGGTCAGCCATTCCTGAGTCATTTTTACAGGGAACTCATCGGGGAACAGGTCCATCTGTTTGGGGTTATTTTGCTTCTCCATAGTTGTCTCCAACTCCTATTTCACAATTCACAGGTAATTCAGGCATCCATTTGACAGGTGCGGTTAACGCCATGCGAAGTGCTGGCACAAAGGTCGATACCTGATCTTCTTTGATTACATATACAAGTTCGTCGTGGACAGACAGCGCCGCAGTAACACCGGCTCGTGCTAACCGCAGCTCTGCTGTTGTCATTACGATACGGGCAAGTGCTTGGACAACATTCTCTGTCAGCTTGCCACCGTAGACGTCGCGCCACTCCCTGCCGAACTTATACTTGTACCTACCACCAGCGTTTGTCAGTTCTGGATAGGTTAGGTACATACCGTTTGGTAGGAAGATCTGGCCAAGAAGTACCTCTATCGGCCCGAGTTTGAAGCCTTGGCCTGTCAACATGCACTGTTTCACATGCTCCATCTTCCCCCATAAATCTACTATTTTCGTGTAAGACGAGCGATATGTAGCAACGACGGATTGTGCGTCCATGAGGTTGAAATCTTCAACACCGAAAGCTTGCATTGAATCGAAGAATTTTTGATACCCCGATTGATAACCCAAGCTGAGAACTCCCGTCTTGGCAACGAACCTTTCTGTTTCATCAGCCTTAGTGATCGGTCGAGCATAAACCTTATCGCCAAATTCGCAATAAACATCACGGTCATCCTCATCACTGTTGTCGTAATAACGGAACGCATCAACTAAGTCCTTTTGTCCTGCCAAAGTTGCTGTAATTCTTGCTTCGATTTGCGACAAGTCACCAGCGACCACTTTGTAGCCCGGCGGTGCGATGATAGCGCGGCGCAACGCAGACTTCCTACCAAGATTTTGTAGATTAAGCTTATCCAACCCTGAGAACCGTCCCGGATGAGCACCGTAGTAAAGGATTGGAACTGCCAACCATGATTCCGGCGTACTGACAGCCACCTTTCCGAACCGCCTAAGACGCGTCTCATTAATAGTGCTTTTGTATCTGAGTCGGGCATCAACGAGGTTTCTAACATTGTGATTGTCGTGTTGGAGGAGACGTTGAAAGTCTGGATCACTTTTGGCAAACGCATAGGTTTCTTTGCCTGTTGTGGGTGAGATTTTGGTAGGAGGTTCGACACCATAAGTCCTCAGTAAGTCGGCAAACTTAAAATTGCTCATCAGCTTTTCCGGCCCTTCAAGCCCTGTTTTTATAAGGGCTTTTTCCTTATCGGATATTTCCTGGTTTAATGCCTCGTCAATAACGTGCTTGTCTAATTGAAGTTTTGGGCGGGTGAATTTTTTGACGGTGAGGTCAAGGAGTTGTAGTTCTTCTTGCGGAAACATCGTGTATAGATGGCGAAACACTTTCTCAGTAATGGCAACATCTTGTATACAGTAGGCTGCGTAGCGTAGTAACGCATTTCTGTCGAAATTCTCACGACGCATACCTGAGACGTTGTGTACTTCACTTCCTTTTTCCCCTACGCCAAGATACTTCGACACTGATGCCAGACTCATCTGCCCTGTGTACGGGGTAATGAATGGACGGGATGCCATCATGGTGCAGAAGTAGCGCCACGGTTTTATCCCTAGTTTCCATTCGAGTATCGCCCCATCAAACATGGCGTTATGAGCGACGAGAAGCGTTCCCTTTTTCTCAATATCGTAAGCAGATAGGAACGCGGAAACATCGAGTAGGCTGTCAGCCGTATGCCATCTTGGTTCGCCGCCATTAACAGATACGGCAACACCAACAATCTGAAAACGCGGATCGTTAACATACTCTGCCGTCGCCATATCACGTAGCGAATAGCTTTTGTTGTCATAGTAAGTCTCAAAATCAATCGTTACTATCTTGCCCATACCCTGCTGCCTCTAAGAACACATCTTTTTTGAAGTTATCATTTACCAGAGCGAAGTGTGCTGCCATGGTCTCAGCAAAATCATCCATGGCATCGCTTTGGATGCGGTACTCAGAGTGCAGCCGTTCGCGTTGAGCCTTTATAGCGTGAGCGACTAGCTGGTAGTCCTTTTTCGTCATTGCCATAATCCATCTCCACTTCTATCGTCCATTTAAGCGCCTCGTTCTCGCCTTCTAGCTTTCTGATCCTTCGTTCAAGCCTCTCTACTTTGTTTTGTAACTTGACGATTCTGTCGCCCATTACTTCCACAGTAGTTCTACCCATCACGCCACCAGTGCGATTGCTGCCTTCATAGTCTCGTCAAGGTAGGGTCTGTTACGAACCATACGTTGCATGTCTACCCAATTCAAAGACAAAGCTGTATGCGTATCAACAGGAATTAAAGGACAGTCAGGCCCTTGCATACTTACAAAAGAAGCAAAGTCACCAAAATGCTCAAAAGGCGCAGAATAGGGCGTTAATTGGTTTGCATACAGCACCTTGTTTTCTGACTCAAGGATCAGGAAATACTGAGCCTCTTGATATGTAGGTTGAACAGTTTGTACGGCCCACATTATTTCACCGCCTTCAACTTTTTCGCTTCCTTGTCAATGTCCATGGCAAGAATGTTGTTGACCATATGCATGAACGCTTCCGATGAGTTAATCCACCGCCCACTGTCAGCTTCTGCTGCTCCCATCTTCCTGAGAGCAGCGTGAGCCTTATCCAACTCAGTCGAGTTCAGTGTGAAGTTGATTTGGTACTCGTCAATCGCATCAATGCGATGCTGGATAGCACGCTGGCCGATCTTGTCTTTCATCTTTGGCAGCACATCGCTCATGTGGGTGAGGCCGAATTTCTTGAGGAGGTCTACAGCTTCATGCTTCATGTAATGCAGCCTGCGAAAGTGGCGATACATCTGACCGTACCTGAACGCTGTTGACGGTGTGTAGGTGAGTTCGTTTTCAACAAGTTCAGTCATGGAAGTGTATTCCAATACCTCGTACAGCTTGCCATGCTGTATAGCTGAAATAATCGACCCCATGTCGTAATACGCTTCGACGGTTTGGAAATCGAGTTCGCGTAAGCGGTCCAAAAGCTTCTTTGCATACGCCGTTACTTCTGTGCGGGACTTCTTCTTAGCCATCAGTTTTCTCCTTTTTGTCGCGAGGGTAGCGGTCAAGTATCTCGCTTCTCACGATATTTACGTCCTTCGGTGCATCGAATCCAACACGGATCTCAGTACCAGAAGGTCCTTGCTGCGATAGGTATGTCACGGTGATTTCTCCACCGGGGTACTTCAACAATACCGAGTCGCCCATTCTCCTCGTTAAGATGAGCATTATATACTCCTTTATTCAGTAGCGAAAGGTTCAAAATCGTTGGCATCCACGCTCACTCCTTCCCGGCTCTGCGGGCTTATCGAACCTAGTGCCAATAAATTAGCTGTCAACAAGGCTTTCTCCTCATTAAGTTCCAGCGCAGCCGGAACGCGTGACTTGCGCTCAGCGTCTTTCAGGGTTTTTTGCAGCCACTCTGGTACGAATCTCAGAGTATCCTCGTTGAGTACGCGCTTCACTTGGCCCACGGAATGGCAATGTCCAATACACATCTGCGTGTATCGTTGTGCTACTGCGATTTGCGTGCGCAGGTCGTAGTTCCACTTCGCCCATGCCAAGATTTCTGGATAGGACTCGTGTTCCTTTGGTATGTAAATGCCATCATAAGGCATTATTACACTACTAGCGTTAAGGTAATACGTACCTTCGTCATCTGAGATTTTGAAACTACTCGACCAGCTAGCGCCCTCTCTTACTAAGTCGGGATAATTTTGACGCAAGTACATCCAATACTTGTGTGCTTTCTCATGCAAAAGTGATCGACCCCATTCAAGCCAGTCGTCTTTTTCGATGGGGAACTTCTTGTTGTAAAGCCCCCGTGCAAGCATACCGTTGATATGTGCGTTAATCTGGCTGCGATCACTGTCGTCTAATCGTTTTGTAGGCATTTCCTATTCTCCTTTTCCTTACAGTTGTAGTTGTCTCAATTCATCCCGGTCATACAAAAGGGTTCGCGGGAATTCATCAAGTTGGTAATTCCAGTGCCGGTATCTTGGCCGTTTAGTGTAATGTTCCTCGCTCGGGTGCTCTGGCTGCAATGCAGCATACGCTAAAGTTGCCATGGTTGTCTCTATTTCTTCCGGCTTGATTGTCATTGCCGGGTACGGCGACTTCTTGGTGTAATCCTTGAGAGCAGCCCTGTACTTGTCAGGCAAGAACGTGAGTAGATCTGGACTAACACGCTTATATTGTCCAACGGTGTTGCAGCTATGAACAATCGCCTTGATAACTTTTATTGACCTCAAGAGCTGACGTTCTAACTTCAATTGACGATCAACCCATTCGTGAACAGCACTACCATGCCGCCGTGCTTTACCCAAAGTTGGGTAATTTTTCACACCATTAATAGGTATAAATATCTTGCCATAATTATGTTGATGCCCTGTAAGCGGGTCGTTTGGGTACAAGTGTAACTTGAAAATTACTGGATTATTATTAGTAAGTATTGAAAAGTAGCTGTAGACTGATGGTTGTAACCCGCAAATCTTTCTCTTAATAAGTAACTCCCAAGCATCCTCAACTTCAGGTGCCTGCAATGATAGCGCGAAATCCCGCTGATCTACCGGGAACTTATTTAACATGAACAAGCGTTCAACTAACGCCAATAGCACGTTGAACAGATGCCGCTTATCATCAATATCTAAGCGTGCTTTAGGTTCTAATTCTTCCATCTTCCTTCTCCTATTCTAAGTATTGCGAGGCTTGTTCCATCAGGAACACATCGAACGTCCACTGAAATTTGTCAATCTGTTCGTCAGTGAACGGGTCGAGTTCTTTGTAATTACTCAAGTTGCTAGAAGTACGGTACTTCTGCTCACGCTTTATCGTCGCTGCGAAGTCCTCCCGGTAATGCGATAACTCTTGTGGACCGTGATAGCCTCGCCTGTCAAGGATCTGACTTAGCATCCATAAACCGAGAAAACCATTATCTGGTGTTGGGTTTTCCCAGAATTTTATCTCCATATCTCTGTCAACAACGGTGTCATCAAGAAATTGTTGTAGCGACTGTGACATGATCCTATCTTCTACTTCTGCATCCATCTTCCTTCTCCTTTATCCCCTCCAATGATCCGCTCATAACTGACAACAGCATGTATGCCATTGTCCGTGTATCTTCATCGTCGTCACGTACCCATTGTTGTAATAGTTTGATCTTACGACGAAGGTTCCAACCCCACATGAGCATCCTTACTGCTCTGATATATTTCATCTTCCTTCTCCTTTAGGCAACCACTTCAATAGTAGTCTGGTTAGAAACCGCACCCGCTTTTTTCCTGAGTGCCCACTTCACAGCCTTGTCTTTGTCTTGGAAGGTCATTGGCGAACCATACTGCGTGAAGGGTCTCCAAGTCTGGTACTGAACTTCATACCAAGTCCTTTTGGGTATTCCGTTATCATCGTGAGTGACCTTCTTCACCACTCTGATATTTTTAGCTTCTGTTCTCATCTTCCTTCTCCTTTAGTTGTCAAAGAAATACACCACCCTGTAGTCATCACGGTTTTCATCTTCCAATATTTCATAGCCAAGCACTTTCCATTCATACCACGAAGCACTATGTTCGCTGTCATTATGGTCACCACGAATCTTAGCTAGTGCTACTTTCTTTTCTACAAAGTCTTTGACCGTATCCCAACTGTGACTGTGACCATCGCAATCCCATCTATCTGAGATCCATTTCACAACTTTAGATACGTCTTTTGGTAGCCCTTTAGGTTTGGGGTACGCAGAGTCATCGCCATAACGATCCACATAACTACGCACACCAGCGAGGTGGGCAAAAAAGTCGTAATCACGTTGTCCTCCCCATCCCCACTCGTCATAACTACCAGCGCCTTTGAGGTCGTGTATGGCGTGCCAATCGCCGTCGATTTTGCGTTCGACCCACGCATGGATATCACATCCCATCTTCTTTCTCCTTTTCCTTTTCGTGAACACCCGCCAAAATTATCTCGTTGGCGCGGCTAATATCTTCCTGCTCTATCCAGTCATAATGGATAGCAAGTTGACACCAAACGCCAACGCCAGCTTCGGACATTGTGTCGTACACTGAGGCCCGTTTCTCAAGTTCTTCAAGCCTGTCAAACTTGGCATGAATAGCTGGCCAATCGTAAAGATTGGCATTAAGCCATGTGGAAAACAGTAAGGTGCCTACGCCTACTGTTAACAAGGACCCCACATAAGCTGCGGGATGCATCTTCATCCTTATCTTTCCCATCTTCCTTCTCCTTAGTAAGTTGTTGAAGTGTCGTACCACTTGCTACATTGACGGCCTTCAGATAGCCCATCCCAACGTGCTCGCTGTATTCTTTGTTGAATCTCTGGGTCAGTTTGAAGGAACTTAATGAATTCCTTTTCTATCTTGTGGCGCTTATAATCATCAATCTTCTCAGCGCGTTTCAACTTACGTTTATATTCGCGCTTAAGTTTTCTTGTTTCGTCACGCCACTTGGACTTCTCATGCTTGTGCCAGTCATTGAATCGAGCGAGCTTCTCATTACGAAGTTCGATCATACGCTCAAGCGTACCAACACGACGAGTCAGTTTTGCAATAGTACGCTTCTCAGCGTAGGTCAAACCTGTGACGATTAACTCAAGCCATTCAATGTGCTTAGCGGTTGCTTCGAGTTGATCCTTGAAGGGGTTATCAGCCGTTATTCTACGGCTACTAATAACCTTCAAGTCTCTAGCAAGACGCTGAGACTTGTTAGCTCGCTTACTGTTTTCATCCATCTTCCTTCTCCTTTAGGTCTTGAACATGAACTCATCTTCGTCAAAGGCCGGAGGATCTCCTATCGTATCCTTGTCCTTGTCCTCAGATTCTTCCTCATCATCGTCCTTATCACCGTTGGTGGACGTCGGAATGTCCTCTTGTAGTGATGCCAGGAAGTTGAGGTCATCCTCAGTCTGTTGGTTCTGCGCAGGCTCAGCGTTTGTAAACTGCTCGTCAATAGAATCAACATCTTCCGGCGCTAATTCTGCTAACTCCCTGACAACTGGATCTGTGTCGTCAATAGCAGAGACAGTCCAGACACCGTCATCAGACACTTGCTCATGAATCTCACGCGCCTTACGAGCACCTGCACTAGCTAACGCCGCATTGTCCTTGTAGGCATCAACTTCGTGAACAAGTAAATGCGCTTCGATAGCATCAGCGATCTCGTTGATCTCTGCGTTATCAACAAAGTTCATCGAGCGTGCCATGTCAGTAAGATGCTTGAGGTTAGACACCATGGACTTGAACAGTCTGGTTTTCTCACCCTTCTCAACCTTGCTTAGCTGCGTGTCCATCCTCTCCAGTTCCTGCAACAGTCGCTTCTGAATGTCAGTAAGAGCGTTCTCCATCTGAGCACCCATGTTGCGTTCGTACAGGTCCTTGAGACCATCGGCCAACTCTGCCGGTATGTTGGTCAGGCGGTCGAAGTCAGCAGTCTCAGGCACAGGGTTGAGTGTCATCTCAGCACCGAACAGCGACTTGATTTCAGCCTTGCTCGGGTACTGCGCTGGATCATACAATGCACCCAGACTAACAGCAGATGCTTGTACTGCCGCATCGTACTCCTGCAAGAACTCGTTGAGAGCCGTCATTGCTTCGTTCTTCATACGAGCAAAGTCACCAAGGAACGTGATCGACTTGACTGTAGACACAAGCCTGTCACCCTTCATGGCACCGACACTAGCCGTAGTCCACGGCACAGTGTTCTCGTAGAAGAAACTACGGATACGAGTAAACGCAGCAGCAGTCTCCTTCAGCTTGGCATCATTGCCCGCCAGCAAGTTCTTGACAACAGAGGCAGCGTTAGACACGGCACCCTTGTCGGCAAGTAACTCAACGGTTGCGTTTCTGTCGGTCTTGCGGCCCGACCAGATACGTACGTTAAGCCTTGACAGCATGTAGTTGTTGGCAAGCACCTCACCAAGATTTACTTTTTCATTCATTTTCCTTCTCCTTCTCCTCATAAAAATTGCAGTAGTAATATGAATACGTCCAAGGAGCTTGGTCACGCCCATAAGCGGCCCATATCCTTAGATGCATACACTTACCAGCAAGTCCATCAGAACCCTTAACGAAAAACGCGCACAGCTTACAAGACAAGCCGCGTTGCGGTGCGCTCCATATTGTGCGGCCAAGTTTCGCATTGGGATTATTAATGTATGTCATTGCCACGACGAATCATGGACCTTGATGGGAATGGTCTCACCATGATCGGCAACACGGTCCGAAGTACACACCCAGATGACTTTGTATCCCGGCGGGTCTCCGTAGTCAGTGTAACCATCTGTCAAGATGATGAGAGCATCAGGTCTTTCGTTCGCCTCCTCAAGCTTGTCGAAGATAGCTGGCATGTGAGTGCCGCCACCTCCCTCGGGCTTGTATTCAAGCAACTCGCCAACGTCCTGAAGTTCGTGAGGACCATAAGCTTCAGTATCACACGACCCTATCAACGCCTTCTGAGGGCGAAGTTCTGTCAATATCGCGTGCATCTCACCAAAAAAGTGAGACATTTCCTGATCGCTAACGGACCCGGACGTATCGACGAACATGGCAATAGTACCAACTTGATACGACTCGGTTCCCGGCCAGTAGACATGGGGCACAACAGCGAGCCTACGCCTGTTAGGACGCGCCCATGTTGATGCATCCTTGCCAGCGACACGGTGAAGTGCAAGCTTGATAGCTTCTTTCCAATCAACTTGCGGTTCACAAATGTCATCGACAAGACGCTCCATCCCTGCTGGCATGTTGCCTTGCTGCTTGGCGGCGTTCGCTGCCGACTTGACTGCACGTTGCACCGTAGACTTCGGCGGTGGCGGTGAGTTGGGGTCGGGCGGCAAGTGAACATCCCAATTGTTGTCAGCGTTTGGGTCATCAGGCACCTTAAGGTACACATCATCTGCCAGATCGTCGGCACCATAATTCGGATGGTGCAAACCATTCATGGGCATACGACCGACATTGCTCTTGGCAAGCCAGTCATTGATGATGTAGTCAGTTGCCTGATTCCACCTGTTGTTGCTGAACTCCTTGAGGTCAGGGCCTACGCCTCGGTCCTTATACATCTTCATGCGTGGTACGTGCTCGAAGATAACGTGACTGACTTCATGCGCCAACACAAAGACACGTTCTTCGATATCAAGCTTGTTGTACCAGTCAGGGTTGACGTACAAGTATTTGCCATTAGTCGCTGCTGTTGGCACCCGATCCGTTTCCTGTATCTCCAACAGGTCCATCAGGATCACAGCAAAGAATGGCTGAGCATGGATGAGACGAGACAAAGCCTCACTTAATTCATAGCTACGTTTTGCCATGTTGTTCTCCTTAGTATGTGGTCTGAAGTACGAGCGCACGATTCTTGGCGATCCACTTGCCAAGCCTCGGGCTGTTCAACAACTGACCACCAGACTTCTCAAGCATGGACTTGGCAGCACTCGTCTGAAGTTCCAGCGGCAGCCTCTCGGTCCACTCCCAGATCTTGTCGATGTTCTTGGCATCAGCGTGATGCAAGCACAACTGGACACCAGCATACGCAGCATCCAAACGATCAGGAGCCTTAGCCTTCTTCGGATTGGCAAGAATCTGCTCAATCGTCGGAAGGTCATCAGCAACCTTGAGGAACGCAAACAATTCAGACGATGCGCCGTCGCCAATGTACCCTGCCACGAACTCCTGACTAACGTGGTCAGTCACGATCTTCATGTTGGGGTCGCCATCGGCATCAGTACCAGCGACATTCTTGAGGAAGTCCCACGCCATGGTGTACGAACGAGGAGTGTTGTACGGCTTCGGCTCTGCCGGTACTTCGTTAGCGAAGATACCTGACCTTGCCTTAGCGAACGCAACACCCATCGGATGCATACCATGTTTCTCCCACCAGTGAGCCGAACTGTCGATATCGAAATCAACTTCGATGGTGGCCTCACGATTGATGAGATGCATGGGTGGCCGGATCACGGCAGATTTGTCGGACAAGCGGTTGGACGTAGAGATTACGCGCCATCCGGGTGGGAGTTGATGCTCACCAAACTTCTTGTCAAGAACTACCGGACCAAGCGCAGTCTGCGTAAGCAACTGGGCCTGCGAGCGTTCATCCAGCACCACGATTCCTCTCGGATGCTTGGCAAGATACTCCTCGGTCGGCATGATCGCCGGTCGTGTGAAGTAGCTGATACCTTTGCCATCCTTGTCCTTGGACGGTACGAGGAACCCTCTCGCATCCGGCGCGTCGATGGTGGTGCAGACTTCCTCATGCCTACCGAACTCCTCACCAAAATGCTCAGAGAGAATTTGGGGGAAGTCGTTGAGCGCAACGGTCGTCTTGCCGCAGCCCGGAGGACCAATGAGATGCAACGAGGTATTGGACTCATACCAGTTGACGATGGTCTGGGCTTTGCATAGGTCTTTCATAAGCATAATGCTTCTCCTTTTCCTTCGGTCCGACAGGGTTAACGACAGAGGTGGACCAGATCTCCGCCGTCAATAGTGCGTCAAACAGACACACATTATACACATAATAGAAAGAACTTGCTACCAGTCTCGGGACGCGACCCACCCGATTAGCGTAGATAGGGACGTTACTGCATAGGCCCTGATAGCAAGTTCAGTGATAGGTTCTCTGTGCAATCACTTCTTGCACGGCATCCACGGCCTTGGCGGTGTCAACTATGTAGCCATGGAATTCAAATTCGGTCTGGCAATTCCTGACAGCTTCATAGACAGCAATCTCGAACTCGCACTCCATATCAGTGCTAGCTACTGTCAGCAGCCCGGTCGATCCGTCGTAGCTATAGTTAGTCATCGCATTAATACTCTCAACTCATTGAGGTCAAGGTCCTCAAGATTACGCTTCTGTTCTATGAATTTAGCATAAGCTTGAGCGTCGTGCTGCTCCATGTAAGACAGTCCCTTGACCACCATCTCCAAGAACGCGAGGCGGTGTGCTGCCAATACCATGACTTCTTTGATATCAGCAAGTTCTTTGTAAGAAAGGTCACACTTCATCCGGCCCGGGATTGGTCTATTTGTCGGGCTTTTCTGTGTTTCAAGATTACTGCCAGCAAACTTAATCGCCTCCCACAGTTTTTTGAGCAAATCTAATTCTTCGTCCGAAGTAGAGTTCCTTGAAACAGCCATATCTCCTATCCTCCATTTCCTGATTGCCTCGCGGCATATTGGCGCAGCGGCCGTGCTGTGCGGCGGTGATAGCGCGCACAGGCGGCTCGTCTGCTGCTGCCTGTTCAACTGCCCACAGTATCCACAAGAACATGAGACCACCTGCAATCAGCAAGCCAATCGCGATCGTCCCAGGTAGCGTGAATGTGTCCAGCATCCAGTTACGTACTCTCCTCATCTTCCTTCCTCCACTTCCTCGTGAACCCGTTGTCTAAGCCCCATCTTGACAACAACTTGTCATTATTCGCCCGCTGCTCTTTGTGTTCGTGGCACAGTGCCTTGGCACGTAGCCAATCGTTGTGCTCAATGGCTTTGTCAATTTGGTGGGTGTACTCACCTTCGACATTAAGCATCCTATACACAAGTGCCAGCTCCCCGATAGCGTCATTAAGCTTAACGTCATCTAAGCCTATCGTTTTCCTTGCGTCCTCATCAGTAGCAAGGGCGTACGCCCGAAGCGAGTCGTTCTCTCTTAGTGCTTCACGGATCAACCACATTCTTTTTTGGTAAGTACGCTGAACGGTCTCAAGGTTGGTGATCTGCGCCAACAAGTTGTCACGATAGGCACGCAGCTTGATTACCTTCTTGTTTCGTCTAGCCATTGGTATCTCCACAGTATTTACACTTGTAGACATGCGTGAATGTGTATTCGTGCTTGCACTCTGCCAGTTCTGCCGGTGGGTGCTTGATCTTCTCAGGTATGTAGGCCAAGGCACGTAGCATGTCGCCTTTGTCAATTGCCCGTCGCACGTTGATAAGGATTCCTCTCATGTCCTTGAGATCACGGCGGTAGCGTTTGTTAAGCCTGCGAAGTCGCAAGTTTTCACGCTTCACCTTGTTCTCTTTTTGTTCTTTCTTGATTGGGGGTCGATGCTTACGTTGTGTACGGGCCATCTTCTTTCTCCCAATAAGTAGTTCTTCCGCGACGTTCATAGTCAGCAGCCACCTCGTCGTAACCAATCAGTGTCACGATGGGGAAGAACTCTTTGAAGATATTGAGGTGAGTCAGGTAGCTACCACCTAACCTTTTGCCAGCCTCTACTGCTTGTCGCCACTCATCCTCGCGGTCAAGCTGCATTGCCAAGTCCGCGCCAATACCCCAGATAACCCAGATGTTGCCATCAGGTCCGTTGAGGTCTATACACAGACCAAGCTGTGAGTCACGATACATTCCCATCGTCTGCTCTCCCGTAGGTGCTGTTCTGAATAGCTACCAGTAGACGGTTGCGACATTGCATTAGTCCCTCTTGATGAGAGCTAAACGGAGCGTTGTCATTGATGAAGTCGAACACTTCAGTCATGGTCTCAAGCTGATTCCGACGCTCGTTGTCGAGAGCGTTCAGCTTGGCCTGATACGTGTTTTTGTACTCGGTTTCTTTGTCGCGAGCCTTGACGTTGGGATTTTCGATGAACGCCTTGTACTTGAGTGCGGCACCCTTCCATTTTCGCACCTCCGAATACAAGTAGAAGATGCACAGCCCAATACCCAGAATTATACCCATGAGGCACAGCCCAATGCCGATTAATACGGGCAACATACCAGCGATAGCTTCCATAGTCCTTCTCCTTATTGACGTAAGATAATTTAATTACTTGGGTTAGTGGTACCAAGAAGTTGAGGTGAGCCTTTTAGACTGGATTTCATAGTCCAACCACGCCTTGCAAGACTTGCTCAGGTCTTGTGCATCCTGCGATTTGTACTACACACCGGGGGTCTGAAACGGTATGCGAGATGCTCTACAGCCAGCCTTCTCCCTCCTAATGGGAGCGCCCTGCTGATTACAAACTAAGACATAAACATAACTATTCAACGAGAAATATTTTGTATCATTGTTGTCGGCATCACCTCCTTTTGAGAAGCGGATAAGTGAGTGTAACATACTCACGTTAAAAGGATAGCCGTTTCTTAATAATCCAATCTCGGAACTCTCTCGGGTTACTGCCAAGCGGTGTGGCGGTGTACCCACGGTGTTGGTTAGTAAGCTGTACGATGGCTGAGTTAAGCTTGATGGCTGCTCGCTCTCTGTGGTCGAACCCTTCGCCACATGAAATCTGATGTATGCTCTTAGGGTGTTGACGGTGAACAGGCAGTGCTTTCTGGTTGTCAGTCATGCCTGTTTTAAGGGTGTTATGAGTAGCCGGTTTGCTGTAAAACTTCGCATCAACACAACCAAGCCAGATGTTTTCCCACGACCTGCGTGAGTCATCAGGGTCAGGCAGTTTGTAGTCCATCAGAAGCCCCTTATCTCCTCTACACATACTACACAAGCCGATGATAGCGCGCATCATCGCTTTTTCACCATCCATTGCCGCCGTATCGCCTCCCGGTTTTTTATCATCCATTCTGCGAAGTACTTGGGAATATTAGTTTCGTCAGCGCCACCAACGTCAGCATCCAGCATACGTATTATCACGGAGCACTGGTCCTGAAACTCAAGTCTGTCCATCTCCCCTATGAATACGTCGAGTGACAGCATCGACAAGGCGATAGCGTCTGACGGTGAGGCGGTGAGCAAATACGGTTGGTCAGTCATATCCATACTCCAATTCCCAATCAACTATCAACGTCTTGGCACGTAGTATGTCGTTATCTTCCAAGGCTACGTCCACGCGGCGGTGCATCCTGTGTACTGCCAAGACCATTTCATGGTATCTATCCTTGGCAATAGCATCAGATACATATGCTTCGATCAACGACTTGGTTGCGCCGTAACGGTCAGGCGGTATCGGTATCCCTGCTGACAGGCAGTTGAGAACATGAGCTATGTTCCATTGGTTCCCACTCATCTCGTAGTCCTCCACTCAATCCAATAGTGCCAAGATCCTGATAACATCTCCATTGTTAGCAGCATGTCTCACCTTCTCATACAGCACATCTCTTGCCGTGGCATCTTTCTTAATCCTGTTCCACATCATGGTGACAGTGGCTCGGTTGTGTCGCTCACGCATAACATCAGCCATGAGTTCCTTGATCTGCCGCCGCTGATTCCTGATTTTCCAAGCCAAGTTACGTATCAGGTCACGGTGCTTCATCTGAAGCTGGTTGTTCTCAAAGTATTTCTCAGCTTCCTTGTACTGGCTACACTCTTTCTCAAGGCACTCCACATGATGCAAACACTCAGCCAACAGGTCACGCACGCCCTTGCGGTAGGTGGCAGTGCACTCTTTGTTGAGCATAGACATTTGGCTCTGCACCCTGCTTCTCAGGTTATCGTGGTATAGTCCCATCGTCCTTGTCCTCTGCCAGTGACAACTGATCGCCGCCTAGTCGCCTTATCACCTGAGATTTCTCGGGGTCTTCGTGCGTTACCGGGGCAATGTTGCCATGAACTCGACACCATCCACCCGTATGCGGGGTGAACTGGCGCACAAACTGACAGCCTACGCAGTCAGGTCTTGCTCTCGTTGTTCCCATCTTCCTTCTCCTTAGTCAGACTCGACTTGTGCCCACCCTTCAGGCACCCGCCAAGCCGGTCCATTGTCTCCATGATCCTTGTTGTCAGGCTCGGGTCGTGCTTCTCTGCTATTACCAGCAGCTTCATCGTATCTGTGGGCATCGTGCTTTCCTTCTATCAGTGGAGTGAGTAATGCTTGGGCTATTGCAATGCGCCCATGATGCAGATGATGGTTAGCCGCCGCTGCCAACCGCATCACATTATGAGTACGTGCCGCTGCCACAT
>JAAUYF010018946.1_pt1 | contig 29550 bp, 20 predicted proteins | sample 7278051 | NCBI WGS metagenome assembly JAAUYF01 (sample SAMN14350202, study PRJNA611818) | marine sediment metagenome | isolation source: surface marine sediment (0.6m) | place: French Polynesia: Moorea | collected 2018-08 | reverse complement strand
CCTCGACTCGCTGACCGAGACCGAGGATGAGCCCGAGGTGAAAACCGAAGCCGCCGATGCATCGATTCCGCGCTGCCTGCGGCAGTTCATCGACAAGGGTTACGCAAGCCTGCGCTGGAAGCGCGTGTCCGCGGACATCCACAGTGTCGAACTGTGCCGCGACAGCAACGGCGCCAAGGTCGAACTGCTCAAGATCAAGCCCGGCGGCAGCGCCAGCACGCATACCCATCTCGGCGACGAGTATACGGTGATCCTCGAGGGCAGTTTCTCCGACGAATCCGGCCTTTACCGCCGCGGTGACTTCCTGGTGCGCGACGAGAGCGATCGCCACACGCCGGTCGCCACCAAGGACCGTGAGTGTATCTGTCTCGCGGTAACCGAGGGCCCGGTGCAGTTAACCGGCTTTTTCAACCGCCTGCTGAACCCGTTTTTGCGCCGCGGTTATGCCTGAACCCGGTTTCCGCCATCGTGGGTGACGAAGCCCGGCACGAGAAAATCCTGGTCGGCGTCAGTAGCTGCCTGATCGGGGAAAAAGTGCGCTTCGACGGCGGACACAAGCAAAACCGCTACCTGCTCGACACCCTCGGCCACTACTTCAGCTTCCGGCCCTACTGCCCCGAGATGGCGATAGGGCTCGGCGTCCCGCGGGAAACCATTCGCCTGATCGACGACAACGGCCGCGTGCGCGCGGTCGGCAACAAGACCGCCGAGCTCGACGTCACCGAGGCCCTGGTCGACAGCGCGCATAGCCAGCGCGACTGGCACGAAAAGATCTTCGGCTACATCGTCAAGAAAGACTCGCCCAGCTGCGGCATGACCCGCGTGCGGGTGTATACCGGCGAAATGGCGCAGCGCAACGGCGTGGGACTCTACACCGAGGCCATGATGCAAAACTTCCCGGCGCTGCCGGTCGAGGAAGAAGGCCGTCTCGGCGACCCGGTACTGCGCGAAAGCTTCGTCAAGCGCGTATTTATCTACCGCCGCTGGCACCAGATGCTCGAGCGCGGCCTGAGCTGGGCCGAGCTGACCGATTTTCACGCACGCCACAAGCTGATCCTGTACAGCCACAACCAGGATCTCGGGCGCAAACTCGGGCGCGAGCTGGCCGAGGCCCACAGCCAGCCGGTCGAGGAATACGCCGAGCGTTACCTGCTCGACATGATGTCGATCCTGAAAATTTTCGCCAAACGCTCCAACCACGTGAACGTGCTCGAACACATCCGCGGCTACCTCAAGCACGACCTCGACAAGAGCGACAAGCAGGAGCTTACCGACAGCATCGACAAGTATCGCCGCGGGCTGCTGCCGCTGATCGTGCCGATTACGCTGCTGCGGCACCACTTTCGCCGAAACCCGAACGAATACATCGAACGTTCGTACTACATGCAGCCGCACCCCGACGAGTTGATGCTGCTGAACTCGCTGTAAGCAAGGCTGCGCTCAGGTGTCTTCGCAACCCCTATCGGTGGTCTGGTTCCGCCAGGATTTGCGCCTGACCGATAATCCGGCGCTGCGAGCCGCCGCCGCGCGCGGGCGGCTGCTGCCGATTTACATACTCGACGATGACAACGCTGGCGAATGGGCGATGGGCGGGGCCAGCCGCACCTGGCTGCACCGGTCACTGGACTCACTCGATCGCGCGTTCGACGGCCGGCTGCGTTTGTTTCGCGGCGACGCGGCAAGGGTTATCGAGCAACTGGCCGAGGCCCTGCCGATCAGCGCGGTTTACTGGAACCGCTGCTACGAGCCGTGGCGCATCGAGCGCGACAGCCGCATCAAGAAGCAGCTCGGCACGCGCGGGATCGATGTCGAAAGTTTCAACGCTTCGCTGCTGTGGGAACCCTGGGAGATCAGCAAGGGCGACGGCAGCCCCTACCGCGTGTTTACGCCTTACTATCAAAAAGGCTGCCTCGGCGCGCCGCCGCCGGGCCAACCGCTGCCGGCGCCGGCGCCGCTGGACTGCATCGACGACCCGGTACCGGGCAGCGTGGGATTATCCGCGCTCGAGCTGTTGCCGCGCCTGGACTGGCACCGGGACATGCTCGCGCACTGGGACATCGGCGAAGACGCGGCGGCGGCAAGCCTCGAAGGGTTTTGCACGGATACGCTAAACCAGTACCGCGAGGGGCGCGACTTTCCGGCGCTGCAGGCGACCTCCAGGTTATCTCCGCATCTGCATTTCGGCGAAATTTCTCCGCGGCAGGCCTGGTATCGCGCCGAGCAGGCAGCGCTCGAAACCGGGGGCGACGGCCCGGCGCATTTTCTGCGCGAACTCGGCTGGCGCGAGTTTTCCTACTACCTGCTGTACCACTTCCCGGCGCTGCCGCGGCAGAATTTCAACTCGAAATTCGATGGTTTCGACTGGCTCGAGCCGGATTCCACCGCGCTCGCGGCCTGGCAACAGGGTTTGACCGGTTTCCCGATCGTCGACGCCGGCATGCGCGAACTCTGGCAAACCGGCTACATGCACAACCGCGTGCGCATGATCGTCGCATCCTTCCTGATCAAGAATATGCTGCTGCACTGGCATCACGGCGAGAACTGGTTCTGGGACTGCCTGGTCGACGCCGATCTCGCCAGCAACAGCGCGAGCTGGCAGTGGTGCGCCGGCTCGGGCGCCGACGCCGCGCCCTATTTCCGCATCTTCAACCCGCTGCTGCAGAGCCAGAAGTTCGATCCGGACGGCGAGTACCTGGCGCGCTATTGCCCCGAGCTCGCGGCGCTGGAGCCGAAATGGCGGCATCAGCCCTCGGCCGCCGGGCAGCAGCGGCTCGACGCGGCCGGTTTGAAGCTCGGGCGCGATTACCCGGAGCCGATGCTGGATTTGAAGACGACGCGCGAGCGCGCGCTGGCGCGATTCAAGGCATTGAGTTAGACGGCAGGGCCGGTCAGGCCGCTTCCATTTCTCGGATGTGCTCCTGGCAGCGTTTCATCGCCGTGGCCATTTGCTTGCCGCCGGCGTAGCGGCTGGCGGCTTCCTTGGACAGCGCCTTGTTGATGACGTTGTTGACGCAGTTCGGCAAATCGGAACGGTAGCGGCGTATGTCGGGGTGTTTTTCGTTGGCGATGTTGTACATCAGGTTGGCGATCGAATCGCCCTGGAACGGCAGTTCGCCGGTCAGCATCTGGTAAAGCGTCACCCCGAGCGAGAACAGATCGGCGCGGCCGTCGACCTTCTTGCCGGCGAGCTGTTCGGGCGACATGTAATAGGGGCTGCCGAGCACGGTGCCGGTCTTGGTCTTGCTCGCGTCGGTCAGGCAGGCAACGCCGAAGTCGGTAATCTTGGCCACGCGTTTTTGCTTGTCGTAGATAATGTTGGCCGGCTTGATATCGCGATGCACGACCTTTTGCTGATGCGCGTAGTCCAGCGCCATCGCCATGTTCATGATGATTTCGAAGACTTCGCTTACGGGCAGCAGCGATTTCGCCGTGCAGTAGGCCGACAAATCCTTGCCCTTGAGGTAATCCATCGCGATATAGGCCAGGTCCTGTTCCTCGCCGACGTCGTAAACGGTAACGATGTTCGGGTGGTCGAGACGGCCGGCGGCCTCGGCCTCGCGGAAGAAGCGGTTGCGCACCTCGTCACGCATGTCGTCCTCGAACTCGTCCGACAGCACCATGGTCTTGATCGCGACGGTGCGGCCGATCTTGTCGTCATGACCGAGATACACCATGCCCATCGCGCCGCGGCCGATTTCGCTGTCGATCTGGTAGCGGCCCAGCTTCGGCTTGGATATGCCGTCCTTGCTCGAGATCAGGGTCGGACCCGGGCCGGTGGTATCGCGCCCGGCGAGGACCACGGTATTCGAGGCCTGTTCGTTTTTCTGAATGCGCTCCTCGACGTCGTTGTACTTCGCATCGTGCTGCAGGATGAACTTGAATACCGCGGCCGCCTTGTTGAACTGGCGCTTGCGCTCGTAATCGAGGCCGAGATTGTAAACCTGCGACAGCAGCGAGGCGTCGACCAGGCAGGTGCGGAATTTTTCGAAGGCCTGGTCGAGGTTGCCCTGCGCGTGCAGCGACTGCCCGAGCTGGCGGTTGGCCGCCGACAGCTCGGCTTCCGCCTGTCCGAGGCTGACGTTGAACGAGCGCCGCGTGCTGATAACCAGGTGACCGACGATTAGCATGACCACCGCCGACATCATCGGCAGCCAGGTAGCCTGCGTGCTCATCAGCATGAAATGCGCGTTGAAGATCATCAGCATCACGAACAGGCTCAGGAAGAACGCGATGTTGGTTCTGAACAGGCCCAGGATGAACATCAGGTACAGGCCGATCGCGAGAATTAATCCGCGCTGCGCCCAGGCCGCCCATTCGGGCAGGCGGTACATTTCGTTGTTGAGCAGGCTGGAAACCGTGTGCGCGGTCGCCAGCGTAGGCGATACCAGGTCGCCGAGCGGCGTCAGCCGCGGCTGCACCAGGCGCGGCGAAGTCAGTCCGACGATAATGATCTTGTTACTGAATACCCTGGGCGATACCGTGCCGTCGAGTACGTCGATCAGCGAGTACAGCTTGAACGGCGGCTTGCCGTCCTTGCCCGCGTAGAAGCGCGGATAAATCCTGAAATCGATATCGGCGCCGAGATCCTTGCCGCCGAGCATCGGGCTGATGCTGGTGCGTGACTCGATGTGCTGCATCGACAATCCCTTGCTGCGCGTCGCCAGCATTAGCGCGAATGACGGCAGAAACTCTTCGTTGTGCTGCACGATCAACGGTTCGCTGTTGATGTGCTCGGCGAAGCTGACCACGCCCACGCCACCGACCTGCTTGGCCAGCATCGGGATCGGCGGAAAGATTTCGGCGGCCTGGGTCACGTCGGGACTGGGCCAGCCGAAACCCCGATGGTTGCCGTTGATGCTGACCTTGGGCAGAGCGAATTTCTGCATATACTTCGGCATCGACGCGGTAAGCCCGCCCGCCGATTTATCACCCGGTATGTAGTGCATCGCGAGCACGATGCGCCCGCCGGACTTGAAGCTCTTGCCGAGATTAGCGTCGCCGTAGAGTGACGTTTCGATTTGCACCAGCGCGTTGATAACGCGCCGGCTCAGCTTGCGTTCTCTTTTGAGGACCTGGCGTAGCTTGGCCAGCGATGCCAGCCCCGCTTCGTATTGCGTACTGTCGAACGGCATCGTGAAACCCACAACCCTGGGTTTGGCCTTGGCCAGCAGCTGCGTGGTCTTGGCAAGTACGTCGCGCGACCATGGCCAGGCGCCGAGCTTTTGCAGCGATTTGTCGTCGATGGCGACAACGACGATGTCTTCATGCGGATCCCTGGCCGCGGAAAACTTTACCCCGAGATTATAGGCCTGGCGGTCGAGCGCATTAAACCATCCTGCTTCCGAAAGTATCAGAAACAGAATGGTAATCATCAACCCGATGAACCAGGTCTTTTTAAACAGGGATTTAAGCAAAGGCATTAAAGCGATTTATTCAAAAAAGCAGGCAGCCGATTGATCTCTTTATATAGCTTAAGAACTACCACTTGTCTGCCTTGTCGGCGCAACATTTACCCGCCTGCGCTGCCTGTAAACGGAAATTTGTGACGCGGTTGGATTTCCGGTCTGCCCGGGAGCGCCTGCCGCGTCGCTATGACGTTGATATTGCTCTATTTTTTTGCGATTAGCGGTTAATGGAGGCAGGCTTTTCGCCTGCGTTTCGGTGAAATGAGGCCAGTCTTTGCCTGCCTCCTGATTAGCGGCGCTGTTCAAATGGGCGATACTCGCCGATATCGACGCAACACGGCGCAGCGCGCAAGTCCCGTTTCGGACACTATCCGCAGGTCAGGCCGGATCGGACGAAACGATTGCCCTCGCGGTCGCATTCTTTTAGCCTTCGCAGCAAAATAACGAGTCATCAATGGCGGATTCGATCAAGCTTTTGTCGAGCCAGCGGTTTCGACCGTTTTTCGTCACCCAGCTGCTGGGTGCGTTCAACGACAATCTGTATAAAAACGGCCTGACCATCTTCATTGCCTTCCAGGCGGCCGGCGTGTCGCAGGAGGACAGCAATATGCTGGTCAACGTCGCCGCCGGTTTGTTCATCCTGCCATTTTTCCTGTTTTCGCCGCTGGCCGGCCAGCTCGCGGACAAGCATGAACAGTCGATGCTGATCCGGCGCATCAAGCTGCTCGAAATCGCGATCATGCTGCTCGGCGCCGCCGCGTTTTTACTGAACAGCCCGATGCTGCTGGTCGCAATTCTGTTCTTAATGGGGACGCAGTCAGCGCTGTTCGGACCGGTAAAGTACAGCCTGCTGCCGCAGGCCTTGAAACCCGAAGAACTCGTCGGCGGCAACGCGATGGTCGAGTTCGGCACCTTCATCGCGATTCTGCTCGGGTTGATCGTAAGCGTGTTTATCATCGGTTACGGCAATGCGGCGCTCGGCGCGGCGGTGGTTTTGACCGCGGTCGTCGGCTACTGGAGCAGCCGCGGGATTCCGGATCTCGAGGCCGGCGCGCCGGATCTCGAAATCAGTTTCAACATACCGGCGCAGACCGTCGCCATTCTGCGCGACGCGCGCGAAAACCAGAGCGTGTTTTATTCGATCATGGGGATTTCATGGTTCTGGTTTCTCGGCATTACCTACATGACGCAGCTGCCCAACTTCGTGCGCTACGAACTGGGCGGTAACGAACAGGTCTACGTGCTGATGCTGGCGATGTTTTCCCTGGGTATCGGCGCGGGTTCGTTCATCTGCGAAAAGCTTTCGGGCCGCCTGGTGGAAATCGGGCTGGTGCCGATCGGCGCGCTGGGCCTGACCCTGTTCGGCGTCGACCTTTATTTCAACCAGGGACTGTCGGCCGGCGCCGGGCTCATCGGCCCGGCCGAATTCATTGCCCGCGGCGACAGCCTGCGCGTCTGCTTCGATATCGTCATGATCGGCGTGTCCGGCGGCGTTTATATCGTGCCCCTGTACGCGTTGATTCAGCAGCGCAGCCCGCGCGACAAATGCTCGCGCATTATCGCCGCCAACAACGTTCTGAATGCCCTGTTCATGGTCGCGGCGTCACTTTACGCCCTGTTCGCGCTGTCGGCCGGCGTATCGATTCCGCTGCTGTTCCTGATCATGGCACTGATGAACGCGGCGGTGGCGATTTTCATCTTCGCGCTGGTGCCCGAATTCATCATGCGCCTGCTGGTGTGGCTGCTGATCAACACGATTTACCGCGTCGATAAAAGAGGCCTCGACAATATTCCCGATACCGGCCCCGCGGTGCTGGTTTGCAACCACGTCAGCTACGTCGACGCGCTGGTGCTGATCGGCTGCGTGCGCCGGCCGATTCGATTCGTCATGTATTACAGGATTTTCCAGCTGCCGCTGCTGTCGTTTATCTTCCGCACCGCGAACGCAATTCCGATCGCCGGCGCGCGCGAGGACGAAGCCATGATGGAACAGGCCTTCGATCGGGTCAGCGACGCGCTGCGCGATGGTGAAATCGTCTGTATTTTTCCCGAGGGCAAGCTGACCGCCGACGGCGAAATCGCCGAGTTCCGGCCGGGCATCACGCGCATCCTCGAGCGCGATCCGGTTGCGGTAATCCCGCTGGCGCTGCGCGGCCTGTGGGGCAGTTTTTTCAGCCGAGCCTACGGCAGCGCGATGTCGAGACTGTTTCCGCGCGGCATGCTGAGCCGGATCGAGGTCGTCGGCGGCGACAAAATCGACGCCGCCGACGCATCGCTGCAGGCGTTGCAACAGGCGGTACTCGAGCTGCGCGGCGAACGCCGCTGAGGCAGGCTGCTCAAGCGCCCATCATCAGCCGCGTATCGCGGCCCAGGATATCGGTCAGGAAGCGGCAGACGGCGTCGACGCGCGCGACCTGGCGCAGGTCCTCGTGCACCAGCAGCCAGTAAGTACGCTCTACCGAGATCTTGTCGGGCAGCACGACCGCGAGCCGCGGTTCGCGCGCCGCCATGAAACAATGCACCAGGCCGAGACCGATGCCGTCCAGAATCGCGTTGAACTGGGCGCTGACGTTGGTCGAGCGAAACACGACATTGGCGTTTTTGATCGTGTTGTCGAAAAAACGCAGCTCCGGCATTTCGATCAGGTCGTCGATATAGGAAACGAAATCATGCGACGCGAGGTCCTCGACCCCGGTAATCGGCGCATGCCTCGCCAGGTAGCTGCGCGCCGCGTACAGGCGCAGCCGGTAGTCGCAAAGCTTCCACGCGATCAGGCGACCGCTTTCCGGGCGCGAAAAACTGATCGCGATATCGGCTTCGCGCTTGGACAGGCTCATGCGGCGGGTTTCCGCGACCAGCTCGATTTCGATGTCCGGATGCTCGCGGCGGAATTCGGTGACGTGGCGCGCGATGACCTGCGAGCCGAGCGCTTCGGGGGTGGCGACGCGCACGGTACCGCCGAGGCGCGCATCCTTGCCGGCAATGTCCTGGTACAGGCGGTTCGACGCGGTTTCGATTTCCTCGGCCAGCGGCAGCAGGCGCAGGCCGGCGTCGGTCAGCTGGTAACCGTTCGGTGACTTGTCGAACAGGCGCACGTCGAGCTGCTTTTCGAGCGCGGTAATGCGCCGGCTCACGGTGGTGTGATCGACGTGCAGCCGCGCCGCGGCGCGCACCAGCTTGCCCTGGCGCGAAAGCTCGAGAAAATAACGTAAGTCGTTCCAGTCGTACATACCAACAATCCTTCGTCCCCGCGCAGGCGGCGACTTTGCGCCAACAGTGCGATAAAAGATTCCCGCTTTCGCGGGAATGACACTATTCCCCGTCATCCCCGCGCAGGCAGGGACCTTGCAAAGACCCCGTAATACAAAATTCCCCGTCATCCCCGCGCAGGCGGGGATCTTGCCCAGCTTGCTCCGAATCGATCTTAATCTCGAGTCTTCCTTCAAATCGCTTGCTCATATCGTCAAAAACATTAATCCCGCACCTGCTGGATTACGCAGCAAGACGATTTCTCTTTCCCACTGGACACAAGCTTGTGTATTTTTGCAGATTGGTTCTGATTTTTGCACTATTTCTTTGCACAAATATCCTGTCTATACTGCGCGCCTGTTTAATCAATTCACCCTGTTGACGGAGCCGACATGAGCCAGCCAGCCGAAACCGTATCCCCCGAAATCACCCAGTCGACCCACTACGTAGGCGGCGAGCATGTCGCCGGCCAGAGCGGCCGCTTCGGTGACGTGTTCAACCCGACCCTCGGGCAAAAGTCCGGCGAAGTGCCGCTGGCGTCGAAATCCGAGGTCGAAGCCGCGATCGCGGTCGCCGAGGCGGCGTTCCCGGCCTGGGCCGCGACCTCGGTGCTGCAGCGTTCCCGCATCATGGCGCGCTACGTGCAGCTGTTGTACAAGCACCAGGAAGAACTGGCGGAGCTGGTATCCAGGGAGCACGGCAAGGTATTCGAGGATGCGATGGGCGAGGTGCTGCGCGGAATCGAAGTTTGCGAATTTGCCTGCGCCGCACCGCATGCGCAAAAAGGCGAGTTTTCCGACAACGTTGCGCGCGGCATCGATATTTACTCGATGCGCAAGCCGCTCGGCGTCGTTGCCGGCATCACCCCGTTCAACTTCCCGGCGATGATCCCGCTGTGGATGGCGGGCATGGCGCTGATTACCGGCAACGCCGTGGTCATGAAGCCGTCGGAGAAAGATCCGACCTGCCCGCTGCGCCTGGCCGAGCTGTTCATCGAGGCCGGCGCGCCTGCCGGCGTATTCAATATCGTCAACGGCGATAAGGAAGCGGTCGACACGCTGCTCGAGGATCCGCGGGTCAAGGCGGTCAGCTTCGTCGGTTCGACCCCGATCGCGAAGCATGTTTACGCCACCGCCACCGCCAACGGCAAACGCTGCCAGGCGATGGGCGGCGCCAAGAACCACATGCTGATCCTGCCCGATGCCGATCTCGACGACGTTGCCAACGCGCTGATGGGCGCGGCCTACGGTTCCGCCGGCGAGCGCTGCATGGCGATCTCGGTTGGCGTTTGCATCGGCGACGAGGTGGCCGACAAACTGATCGAGAAACTGAAGCCGCGGGTCGAAGCGCTGCGCATCGGCCCGAGCCTGGACCGAGGCCTCGAGATGGGGCCGCTGGTGACCAGGGAGCATCGCGAAAAAGTCATGAACTACATCCAGATGGCCGAAGACGAGGGTTCGCGCCTGGTCGTCGACGGCCGCGACTTCGTGCTCGACGGCCACGAGGACGGTTACTTCCTCGGCGGCTCGCTGGTCGACAACGTCAAACCCGACATGCAGTCCTACCAGGAAGAAATCTTCGGCCCGGTGCTGCAGATCGTGCGCGTCGGTTCGTTCGAGGAAGGCGCCGCGCTCGCCACCGATCATCCCTACGGCAACGGCACCTCGATCTTCACCAAGAACGGCGCCGCCGCGCGCACCTTCGCCGACAGGGTCGAGGTCGGCATGGTCGGCATCAACGTGCCGATTCCGGTACCGCTCGCGTTCCACAGCTTCGGCGGCTGGAAAAACTCGGCCTTCGGCGATCACAACCAGTACGGCATGGAAGGCCTGCGTTTTTACACCAAGGTCAAGACCGTGACCTCGCGCTGGCTCGACGACGGCGTCGAGGCCGAGTTCACGATGCCGGTGCTGAAATAAGCCGCGGGCCGTGCGCCCGGTTCTGTCGTTCATCGCCGCCCTCGTTCTACTGGGGGCGGCGTTTTCGTTTATACACTTCGTATCGCTGTGGCTGAGCCTGCCCGACCTGGCCGCGCTGCTGCTATTCGCGATCCCGGTCGTGGCATATATCGCATACACCAGCTTCGATTCGCGCGCCGAAATGCTGCGCGCGGCGGCGACCTATTACCTCTGCTTTGCCGCCGTCGTGCTGGCCGCCGCGGGACTGGTTTATTTTATCGATGGATGCGGAAGTTAATCGATGACTACGATCGGCGCCGCTAGCTGAACAGCAATCCATAGATCAGCGTGCCGGTCGTGAGCAGCATGGCGCCAGTGGCCGCAACGCGGAGTGCCATGCTTTCGCCCGGGGGAGTCTTCGGCCAGAACAGGAAGCCCAGGAAAAAGCCGCCGACAAAACCGACCGCATGCGCCCAGTTGTTCACGTTTGGCAACACCAGCCCGGTAATGACAATCAGGGCGACCCAGGTACCGATCGATGCTATCCGCATTTTCAGGTTGCCCTTGCTGGCGCGCCATTGATCGTAGGACATGCTGCCGATCAGGGCGCAGATCGCACCCGAAGCACCCAGGGTGAGCGGTATTCCGGCCAGGCTGGAAACGGCCATGCTGAATATCCCGCCAACAAAATAAATCAGGAAAAGCCGGCTGGGCGCATAAATCTCGATATTAATCTTTCCAACCGCGCGCAAGGCAAAAACATTGAACACCAGATGCAGCAGGCCGCCATGCAGGTAATTGGCCGTAATCAGGGTCCACCAGCGATCTTCGGCAAAGACGGGTAACGTACCCGATGCGCCAAGCTTGAAAAGGACACCGGTACCCGGTGACAGGAACACCATTGGATCGAGGTTGTAGTTCACCGCTCCGGGCGCAATCAGCAACGAGGTGATGTACAGCACGATATTGGCCGTGACCAGGAACCGCACCAGTTCCGCTGGTTCCCAGATATTTCTTACAAGTCGAAGCCGCATCACGCCATTATGGCGCTTTAGCGAAATAAAGAAATGAAGGGATCAATAATAATCCTGCCTTCCCCTTTTTTGCGGCGTGAACGGGGATGCAGGTTAATATGCCCTGAGCCAGAACCTATCGTCGGGCCGCCACCGGAATCAACCAGTGGTCAGTCGCTCCCGCATGCGCGCAATCGTTTTCTCGAGTTCCTGCGCCGCGCGATTGCGCACCAGTTTCGTCGGAACCAGGAAGCCGACATCGACGTAGGACTCGTAGATGATTTGATGCAGGTCTTCGCGGGGCCCCGGCAGGATCATCCAGGCGCCCGAAACAACGCGAAAATCTCCGCCGGTGCGGCGCCAGGTAATCAACTCGTATGGCCGCACGTAATCCCGCTGCAGCGTGTACTCGAAGGTCAGGATCCAGGCCTTGATCGTGTAGCGAACCCGCGCACCGCTATCGTCCTCGTCGATAATTTCGAGATGGCGTATTCCCTTGAAGGTTTCCCTGAAGCGGTCGTAATCGGTCAACAGCGCCCAGATGGCATCGCGAGGCGCTTGCAGGTAGAAGGTTGCGCGAAGCCCGTGGACACCCTGATCGCTGGTCACGTCCTCGATGACAATCGATTCTTCCGTGGCTGCCCCATGTCCGGGCAGGAGCAGCACACAGATGAAAAGTAAGCCAGGTGAAAAACCCGCGCGCCGAATCTTATCGTTCAACCAATGCCCCCGGCAGAAATCGAAAAACAGTATACCTGTTTGCTCTCCTGCCCGGGACCTGGCTGGCATGCTGTCATCAGGTATCCCGCGGATTAATCGGTTTCGATCTTATTTACTTACAGTCGAGATTATCGATTCGCGGTGCCATGAGGCAATCTCCGGCCAGGAGCTGACACTCGTTAAGCCAATAAAAAGCCCGGCAAAGAGGGGGACTTGATATTCAGTTTTTGATTACGATTACGCAGCTTTCCGTCGCTTGCTGAATCCAACTAGCCCAACAAGTGCTGTGCCGAAAAGCCAGGCGGCGGCGGGGATGGGGACGACCGCCGGCGGGGTCGAACCGAAAAGACCCGGTCCCTGGGCGGCGCAAGCTTCCGTAGCGTTATCGGACCCGCCATAACCGTAGCAAACGGTCCAGGAACGAAAACCGATGAAACCGCCCGCGTCCGCGATCAACAGCATCTCCCAGTAGGTGAGCTCTCCCGAGGCATTCGTTTCGATCACGGCAGTAGCGAAGCTGCCGTTGTACTCGTTCACCGACTTCACACCATCGAAGACGGAAAATGCAACGATGTCCGCGTTGCGTTCGGCCTGGGCAAGGCTGATATTGGTTGCCAGGTCGAAGCTCACCATCGCGGTAACGCTCATGTCGGACGTGTACGGCCCGTCAGCCGCAAAATCGAACGTTTGCCCAGTGTGGTAATAGGTATAAATGGCCGCGTTTGCCGGTGAAACAGACAGGCCCAACAATGCCAGGCTGGCAAAAACAATAGGAATCAATGAGCATGGATACAACATACCGCGGTGCCCCCTCAGGCTTTATGTCTTGGTTATCGGGTTATACAAGCGCCAACCTAACATGCAGGCCGGGCCGGCGAATCACCCATATGGGTTAAACCCGGCTTGATTTACCACTTCGTTGTTGCGGGTCAAAAGGCCATTTGTTGAACGTTTGCTTTATCGCTTCCGGGTTGCTTTGGGTCGATCCAGGCAACCTATCTAATTATTTTTTGTGGCAGCTTTCCCCAATAACAGACGCTTATAATTCGAGACCAGGAGACGAGTTCCGGTCAGTTTCAGATAATCAAAAAACAAAAACCCCGCACAGCGGCGGGGCTTCAAATAACTTATGACTCAATGTTAAGTTAAACAGCTTTTCTTCTCTTGCTAAATCCAATCAGCCCAATCAGGGCGGTGCCGAAGAGCCACACGGCAGCGGGAACCGGAACTACCGCGGGGGCGAGTGCGCCAACGGTAATACCGTGCCAATTCTCTGCGGGAGTGTTAACCCAGGAGATACTCGAAAACGTGCCGTTAAACTGAATCGCCCCGTGAGCCTCTCTGCCCGTTAATGTATTGCCGCTCTGGGTCCAGGAACCATCGCCCCACCAGCCCCGGCCTTCGCTGAGAAGTGTGAAGGGAGCGTCGAAGGCATAGTCGACCGGCAAGCTTGACCGCCCAATGCTGACGAATGCCATCACCGGATTAACCAGCGGAGCTGCGAATTCCAACCTGTTGAGAATGCCCGCTCGTGACAAAGCAATGATATCGCTTGCTGGAGGCGCATTATCAATAACCGAATTGCCAGTATACGGAGCCGGAGTTCCTTCAGTCCACCAGTTGGTACCTCCAGCAGTCTGTAAGAAGGTAATATCCCCCGTATAGCGGACAGCGATCGTCGAACCGCCGAGCGAGATGGTTCCAACTGCAGCGCCTGCTGGTCCAGTAACTCCGGATGTCCAGTCAGTCCAGCTAACTACAGCCCCGTGGGCTATCCCGGTCATGCCGAACATGGATAGCAGGGCCAATAATACGATTAATGATTTGTTTTTCATCCTAATTCCTCGCCCGTTTATTTTTCGATAAACAATAAAACTAAAGCTCTTAACGTTTGTTTCATTTCATCTTGTGCATCGAATTTTTCTGACGCATCTCTTTAGCAAAGAGAAGGCTACTCTAATAACTTTTTGTAACCTTTGCCGGGTAACTCTCCATACTATACTTTCAAGTCGATCAGTTCATCACCCAAATGGGTTAAATGAAAATATCGAGTGGCCGAGTTGGATCGAATTCGGAAGCCCATCTTAACTTTCTCAGGGTCATCTTTGGAGCTAGTTTCAAATTTTCAAATCTGCGCTTTTAAGCGTCATTGCGAGCGGGGCCCAGCCCGTGAGCGAAGCAAACGCATTGGCTGAAGCGATGCAGTCTCCAAATGCGGCGTAATTAATGAATGATTGCTTCGTCGCTGCGCCTTCCCCGCGAGGGCCTTGCCTAACGCGAAGTCGGGCTCCTCGCCATGACTCCAGAGGTACGAGAGCCGCCATGGCCCTGGACAGGATTCGATGCGACGATGCTGCTGGCGGAATCGATACACCCGGGTTCCGGAGATTATCTCGAGCGTGGCAGTGATTCTGATCGTCTCAGTTGCTGAACGAGTAATCGTAGTTCATCGTGCCGCTGGCGTTGAACACCTGCGCGTGGAACGAGACGATAACGCGGTCCTCTTCGCCGTCGTACGGAAACGGCATGTGCTTGATATGCGACGGAAACACGCACAGCTTGCCGTCTTCCGGGTAGGAATCGAAGCTGCTGTCGTGCAGGTAGAGATTGCCGTAGTCGCCGAAGCCGCCGGCCATGTGCTCGACGTGCGGCCCGTAAAAGCGCGTGATGCCGTTGGGCTGCTGGCCGCCGGGATGGTCCTGCGGCGAGCGCGCGCAGTCGCCGGCGCGCACGTAATAAACCCCGGACCAGGAACAATTGCCGTGCACGTGCATTTCGTGGAATGAAAAACCGTTGGAAATCTGGAACCACAGCCCGGTCAGGGTCACGCTGACTTTTTCGCCGTGGCGCCAGAGGCCGCGGTTGGCTTCGGTAGCCACTTCGACCACGCTCTGGCTGATGAACTTCGCGAGCTCGCCGAGTTCCTCGTGCATCGGGTACTGCTGCAGCAGATCGTCGTTGCTGGCATAGGCCTGCTTCGGGCTGCGCTGCTCGCGGTCGCGGTGCTCGTAAAACAGCTCGAGCAGCGCCGGGTTGACCTTCTGGTAGTGGGCAAAACGCTTGGCCAGAATCGTCGTCGGCCACAGTTTGATGATATTCGGGTTGCCTTCCGTGCGGGATTTTTTCGCCATGTCGGAGCCGCGTAAATTAAGTTAATGCCATAGTAGCGAGTTACGCAACCGACGTCTTGTTATAACGCTGGCACTTGTCGATATAGCTCCGGGTACTCTTCGGCATCGGCACGCGCGCGCTGGCGATATAGCTGATCAGGCGCCGGCCTTCCTGCACCAGGTCGCGGCCATAGGCCATCTGCATGCGATACATCTGGTCCGCGTCGTCCGGCAGCACGGGTTTGAACGCGTCGAGCTGTTCGCCGAGCGCAACGAAGTTCGGCCAGACGCTGAATATGACAGGGTCTTTTTTCATCGTCTCCGCGATCTGGCGCGCGGCGGCGGCGTAATCGACGATGAGCTCGCGCAGTCCGGCGCAGGGCGCCCGGCTGCAAAACACTTCGAGCATACACTCGGCGATCAGGTCGATATCGCGCATGCTTTGCGCGATCTTGATGAAACGTGACTGGTAAAAATCCTCGATCGGCATGGTAAACGCCTTGAAGGGTTCGCCCCAGACTTCGTCGATGCCCTCGCAGCCGCTATGGTGCTTGACCTGGCGGCCGAGCTCCAGGGCTTCCTGGAAGCAGTCGCTGCATTCGCGCATCAGTTCATTGTTCTGACTGACCTTGACGCCGAGTTCGGCGAGGTCGACGATCGACGTGAACAAATCGGTGGCGCGGTTGAACAGCGCGCCGGCCAGCATCGCCGCGTTGACGCGCCTGCGCTCGGGATCGGTTTCGCCCTCGTAGGCCTCACGCGCGAGGTCCAGCGATTTGCCCGGCGTATTGATGCCGGCCTCGGTGTGGTGAAAGGCGCGCCTGGTCAGGCTGTCGATCAGGCGTTTACGGTTGGCGAGCGAATCGTCGAGCGGCGCGTAGTAGCGGATCCAGTAGCCGTCGTAGTAAACATATTCGATCGTATCGACTATGCGTCGGTCGCCGTTTTCCGGCGCCGGGTTCGAGCTGGTAGCGGTTTCCATTGCAGCCGCGTTCAATAACTTTGAGTTCAGATGGAGCAATAATAATTCAAACCTGCGCCATTGTTATGAAATCTGACGGGGTAATCAATTAAATTTTTGAATGGAAAAACAACCACGGGCTCATATGGTGAGCCGCATCCGGCATATAATGGCGCCCATGCGCGAACATTCACCCCACGCTAAATGCCGCTAACCGTCCTGAGTTCGAACCGGGTAGAAACCCTGCAAACCAGGCTGGTACAGCGCCTGGTTGCAGAACCGCTGAGCGACCCCTTCGCCACCGAGGTTATCGTCGTGCCGACGTACGCGATGTCGCGCTGGCTGAACCTGAAAATCGCAAGACAACACGGTATCGCCGCCAATATCAGTTACCCGCTTGCGGGCGACTGGATCTGGAAAACGGCGGCGTCGCTACTCGATGACGTGCCATCCGCGGATCCGTATTCGAGCGACGCATTATGCTGGCAGGTGTTCGAGCTTTTGCCCGAAGCGATTACCCTGCCCGGTTTCGGCGAGCTGCGGACCTATCTCGACGACGACGCCGGCGGCATCAAGCGCTGGCAGCTGGCGCAGCGTATCGCCGCGGCGCTGGAAAAGTACCAGCTCTATCGGCCGCAGCAGATACTTGCCTGGAGCAGCGGCGAAGAAAATCACTGGCAGGCTCAGCTGTGGCGCAAGATCGTTGCGTCGACCCGTCAGCAGCATCGCGCCGAGGTCATTCGCCGCGCCATCGGCCGGCTTGCCGACGCCGCGCCGGCGGCGGACCTGCCGGAGCGGGTCAGCCTGTTCACGATGTCGAGCCTGGCGCCCGTATTCATCGAATTCCTGCATGCGCTCGCGGCCAGAACCGAGGTGCTGATGTTCCAGCACAACCCTACCGACCAGTACTGGGCCGACCTGGTGAGCGAAAGAAAGCTGGCGCGGCAGCGTTTGCTCAATCCGCTGCAGGCGCAGTACCTCGATACCGGCAACAGCCTGCTGTCCTCCTGGGGACGCCAGGGTCAGGCGCTGCAGGACCTGCTGCTCGACCTGGCGCCGGTGACCGTGGCCGAGGGGGAAAACCATCATCCGCCGGGGCGCGACAGCCTGCTGCAGTCGGTTCAACACAGCCTGTTTACGCTGTCGCCGCCGGACGCGCAGCTCAGCGCGGACGATTCGTTATCGGTTCACGTCTGCCACAGCCCCATGCGGGAATGCCAGGTACTGCACGACTATTTACTGACCATGCTCGAGCGCAATCCGGACATCGATTGCGAGGATATCCTGGTCATGGTGCCTGAAATCAGCCGCTATGCGCCCTTTATCGAAGCCGCGTTCCAGCAGGATCCGGGCGGCAAGCGTCCCTACCTGCCGTGGAACATCTCCGATATCAGCATCAGCGACGGGCATCCGCTGGTCAATATTTTCCTGCAATTGTTACGCCTGCCGGAAAGCCGTTTTACCCGTTCGGACATAATCGCCTGCCTCGATTGCGAGGAAATTCGCCGTTGCTTCGGCATCGACGACGGCATGCTCGAGGAAATCCATCGCCAGCTCGAGCGCACGCGGGTTCACTGGGGCATCGATGCGAACCAGCGACGCGAACTCGGCTTGCCGGGGGTACACGAAAATACCTGGCAGCAGGCCTGGGAGCGGCTGTTCGCCGGCTACGCCATGGGTACCTCGGAGTTATGGCGGAACATCGCGCCGATCGGCGACATCGACGGCCAGGGCAGTAACGCGCTGGCCCTGCTGCGCCATTTGCTCGAGCGCCTGGTGTACTGGCGCCAGCGGCTCGCTAGCGCCGCCAGCGGCGGCGCCTGGCAGCGGCGCCTGAACTTTTTACTGGAGGAATTCTTTGCCCGGCCGGGCGCTATCGACGATCGCCTGCAGCCGCTACGCAACGCTATCAGCGAACTCGGCCAGAGCAGCGCGCAGTGGCTCGAACCGGAGCTGGTCGCCTACTGGATGGAGCAGCAGCTGGCCACGACGCGCCAGCCCGGCCGGCTTTATTCCGGCGGCATCACCTTCTGTGGCATGCGGCCGATGCGCAATATCCCGTTTCCGGTGATTTGCGTGCTCGGCCTGCAGGAGAGCGCCTTCCCGCGGCGCCAGCACGGCGCCGAGTTCGATTTGATGCTCGACGACTGGCGCCCGGGCGACCCCCATCCCGGCGACGAGGACCGTTACCTGATGCTGGAGACGCTGTTATGCGCACGGCGCTACCTCTATTACAGCTACTGCGGCCGCAGCCTCAAGGATAACAGCGAGTGCCAGCCGTCGGTTCTGTTGCGCGAGCTGCTCGATTACATCGACAGCGGTGCTCCCGGCCTGAGCGAAAGGCTCACGCTGGTGCATCCCATGCAGGCGTTTTCGCCGCGAAACTTCGGCGCAGAATTTCCCGGTTACGATCGCCACTGGTACGAAACCGCGGTGCGGCTGGCCGGGCGTGAGCCGCCAGCGCCCGCGGCCGACTGGTGGCGGCAAGAGCTCGATGCAGATGCAAGCGCGAGCGCCGGCGAAACAGTCGAGCTGCAGTCGCTGCTTCGATTCTTCGACCACCCGGTCCGCTACTTTTACCACCATCGGCTCGACCTGAGATTCGCGGCGCAGCTGCAGGGCGAGGACGAAGAATGTTTTAGCCTGGACGGATTACAGAGGTGGGCGCTGGCGCAAAGACTCGCCGCGGCCCGCCTGCGCGACGAACCGGCGGGTCTCGAGCAGCTGGCCGCCGAGGGTATCCTGCCGCATGGCGGCGCCGCGCGCCAGGAATGGCTGGCTCTCGTCGGCGAGTACCGCGGCCTGTTCGAAGGTCTCGAGGCATACCGCGGCCAGGCCGCGGAACAGCGCAGTATCGAGTGCCGGCTGGATCAGGGTACGCTGCTCGTCGGCGAGGTCGAACAGTTTTATCCCGATATCGGGCTGATGCATTTCAGCGCGAGCAAAACGGTCAAGAGCCGATCCCTGTTAAAGCTCTGGCTCAACCACCTGGCGCTCTCCGCGGCTGGCTGCCTGTCACCGGCGGAGAACAGCCGGCTATTGACGCCTTCCAGCAAAACGCTGCGCTTCGCGCCACTGGACACCGGCGCGGCGCGCGCCTTGCTCGGTAGCTACGTCGAGCTTTATCGCCAGGGTTTGAACTACCCGCTGCCGGTCTTTGCCGACACCAGTTACGCCTGGGCCGCGCAGGCGGACAGCGTCGCCGCGTTCAACAGCGCGCTCAGGGCGTGGCAGGGCGGCGATTACACGGGTGCGCCCGCCGGCGAGCGCGATGATGATTTCAATCGGCTCGCGCTGCACGGCAACCGGGAAAACCCGATCGAAGATGCGCAGTTCCAGGAACTGGCGCGACGCATCTACGCGCCGGCGCTCGAGCAGGCCGTGCAAGATGGCTAGCGCCACGCAACCGGTTGCGCTCGGCGCGGCAACGATACTCGACCTCGAGCTCGACGGCATCAAGCTGATCGAAGCCAGCGCCGGGACCGGCAAAACGCACACGATCGCCGATCTTTACCTGCGGCATATACTCGCCGGGCGCGAGCCGGCGCAAGTTCTGATCGTCACTTACACCAATGCCGCAACCGAGGAGCTGCGCGGACGCATTCGCGCGCGTCTTTACCAGGCTTCGAGGCTGTTCGACAGCGAGCCGCCCGAAGACGACGAATTTCTGCAGCTTTTAAAACAGCGCTGGGATTCGCTCGACGAGGCGACGCTGGCGCCGCAACGGCAGCGCCTGCAATATGCGCTGCGCGCCATGGATCAGGCATCGATATCGACGATACACAGTTTTTGCCAGCAGGCGCTGCAGGAACACGCGTTGTCCAGCAACCGGTTTTTCGAGACCGAGATGCTCGACAACGACGACCCGCTCTGGGACCAGGCGGTCAAGGACTGGTGGCGCCGGCAAACCTACGCTTTCGACGACACTCGGTGGCGCCTGTTGCGAAATCGCCTGCCCGGCGTCGAAGCCCTGGTCAAACTGGTGCTCGAGCTGCGCAATCGTCCCGGCGCCCTGCTGCTGCCGCGGGCCGAAGACGATCTCGAATCGCTGATGGCGCAGGCGCGGTCGGTCACCGAAGCCCTGTTTTGCCTGGCGCCCGACTGGCAGGCGCAGCGCAGCGAACTGTGCGAGACCCTGACCGGATCGAAGGTTTTGAGCCGATCGCAAAAACTGCCCTACCACCCGAAGAACATCGAGGCTTTCATCACCGCCGCCGACGACTTTTTCAGCGCGGAGGACCCGCGGGCGCCGTTTGCCGGTTTCGAATACCTTGGCGCCGACTGCCTGGATGAACACTCGAAACCGAAATCGCGCGGGCAGGACCCGGGGCTGCGGCACGCGTTTTTCCGTGCCGTCGATCCCGTCGTCGAGGACTGGAAACGGCTGCAGGCGGCACTCGAGCCGGCGCTGCGTATCGATGCCTGGCGCGCGGCGGCCGCGCAGGTACGCGAACAAAAACACAGGTCCGCGACCCTGGCCTTCCAGGACCAGTTGACGCTGCTGCTGGAAGCGCTCGAAGCCGACGGCGGAGAACGGCTGGCACAGCGGCTGCGGCGGCGTTACCCGGTAGCAATGATCGACGAGTTTCAGGACACCGACGACATTCAGTACCGCATTTTCAGCCGCATCTACCTGAACGCCGGCGAAATCGGCCTGACCCTGATCGGCGACCCCAAGCAGGCAATTTACAGTTTTCGCGGCGGCGATATCTTCACCTACATGCGCGCGCGGCAGCTGGAGCAGGCGGCATTATTCAACCTGCCGACCAACTGGCGTTCCCACCCCGACCTGGTCACGGCAATCAACGCTTTTTTTACCCGACGCGACGATGCCTTCGTCTACACCGACGCGATCGATTTCATCCCCGCGCTGGCGGCAGGGGTTAACGACGATCAGCGTCTGCGCTGGCCGCAGGGGGACGCAACACCGCTTACGATCTGGCAACTACCGCAAAAGCCCGATGGCGACAACTATGCGCGCGGCGAAATGCGCGAGCTGATTTACCAGGCGATCGCGGATGAAATCAGCGCCATGCTCGAACGGGGCGCCAGTATCGCGGAGGACCCGGTAAACTGCGGCGATATCGCGGTCCTGGTGCGCACCGGCGGCGAGGGCCGCGCGCTCGGCCGGGTGCTGAACCGGCGCGGAATCGGAACGGTTACGATTGGCGGCGACTCGGTTTTCGAAAGCGAGGAAGCGCGTGGTCTTTACGACCTGCTGCTGGCTATCGCCTGGTACCAGGACCCGGCCTTTGCCTCGCGGTCGCTTGCCTCCGCTCTGCTGCAGCTGGATTACCGGCAAATTGCCGCCATCGTCGATCACGACGATCGCTGGCAGGAGTGGATCGACCGGCTGGCCCGGCTGCAGCAGCTGTGGCAACGGCACGGTTTTATTCCGATGTTTCAAAACCTGCTGCAGGAACTGGAAGTCACAACCCGTCTCGCGCAGCTGGACGCCGGCGAACGGCGAATAACCAACCTGATGCATCTCGCCGAGCTGCTGCAGCAAAGATCCGGCGACGGGATCGACGCATTACTCGGCTGGTTTTCACGGCAGTTCGACGAACCCTCGCGCGAGGAATCCGAACTGCGACTCGAAGGTGACGAGGCGCTGGTCAAGATCGTGACCATCCACAAGTCCAAGGGTTTGCAGTACCCCGTCGTGTTCGTGCCCTTCCTGTGGTCGTGTAAACCGGTACCGAAAAGCGGCGCGATATACTTCCACGATAGCGCGCTGCGGGCTTCGATCGATCTCGGTTCCGGGCAGCTCGAGGCCAACCGCTTACGCGCCGAAAAGGAACGCCTGGCGGAGGATTTGCGCCTGCTTTACGTCGCGCTGACGCGCGCCCGCGCGAAGGTTTACCTTGCCTGGGGTCAGGTCGGGCAGGAAAGTTACGACGGTTACGCCAGTCAAACCGCCCTCGCCTACCTGCTGCACTCGCGGCAGACGCCGGACGATCTCGAGCGGCAATCGCCGAACGGGTTTCCCGACGGCATGGACTTCGGCGGCGACCTCGACGCGCTGGTTGACCGCGGAGCCGGCTGTATCGAGGTAGTGCCGCTGGCGCCAGACCCGGGCGTTACCCGTAATGTGTCCCTGGCCGAATCGCCGACACCGCAACTGGCCCGGTTCTCGCGCACCCGCCTCGCGACCTGGCGCATCAACAGCTTTACCGCGATGACGCGCGGCGTTCATCAACCGGCGCAGATCGGCAGCGCCGACAGCCAGGGTGACCCGATCCTGGATTTCCCCGCCGGCAGCCACGTCGGCCTGATGTTACATGCGCTGCTGGAGCAGCTGGATTTCCAGGCCGACCTGGCGCCCCAATGCGAGCCGCTGTTTACCCGGCTGTTGCCGGCAGCGGGCAATTTTTCCGAAAGCGATCAGCATACCCTGCTGGGTTGGCTGGATAACATCTTGCGCACGCCGCTCGACGACGACGGTCTCCGCCTCGATTGCATTAGCAGCGCCAAACGGCTGAACGAACTCGAATTCGATCTCGCCCTCGATCAGCTCGATATCGAAGCGCTCAACCATGAGCTGCAGTCGCTGGCGCAGCAGCGATTGATACCGATTGAAAGTCCCGGCTTCGAAGGCCTGATCAATGGCATCATCGATATCGTGTTCGAGTACCGGGGACGCTTTTATCTCGCCGACTATAAAAGCAATTTCCTCGGCGGCAGCATCGAAGACTATCGCCCCGAACGCCTGCAGCAGGCCATGTGGCAGCGGCGCTACGATTTGCAGTCACTGATTTATACGATCGCGCTGCACCGGATGTTGCGCCAAAGGCTGCCGGATTACGATTACGAGCGCCATTTCGGGGGCAGTTACTACCTGTTCCTGCGCGCCATGCGGCCGTCCCATGGCAACGCTTACGGGGTATATTTCGAACGCCCCGAACTGGCCACGATCGAAACCTTCGAGCGTCTGTTCGAGTGCGGCGGCAAACCCTGATGAAGAACGTCCTGGCAACCCTGGCGAACGGCGGCGAGATCAGCTGGTTGAGTTTTTACTTTGCCGACTTTATCGCGCGGCAAACCGGTACCGGCATCGATGACCTGCCCGCGCTCAGCGCGGCGCTGATCAGCGAGCACAGCCAGGCCGGCGACGTTTGCATCGACCTCGCCGATTACGCGGACCGCCACCTGTTCGCGAGCAGCCGGATCGACAGGGATGAAATTCCGCGCGGCGTCGATGCAACCGAATGGAGCAGGACACTCGCGGACAGCGGGGTGGTCGGCAGTCGCGAGCGGCCGGCGCCACTGTTGCTCGAGGATACCCGTTTGTACCTGTACCGATACTGGTTTTACGAAGATTCGGTCACACACTGGCTGCTCGGCCAGGGTGGCAGCGAGACGATGGCAGCGGTATCGGCGGATATACCGCTCGACCTGGACGATGGTCTCGACCCGGATCAGCGTGCCGCGGTGCATACCGCCGCGGCGCGGCGCTTTTGCGTGATTTCGGGAGGCCCCGGCAGCGGCAAAACGTCGACCGTGGTGCGAATACTGGCCGTGCTGCTGGCGCAGGACCCCGAATGCCGCATCGCACTGGCGGCGCCCACGGGCAAGGCCGCCGCGCGCATGATGGAATCGATCCGCTCGAGCATCGAAAACCTGGGCCATGCCGAAACGATTCGGGCCGCGCTCCCGACCGAGGCCGGCACGCTGCATCGACTGCTTGGCTACCGCGGTCACGAGTTCGGCTACCACGCGCGCCGCCGCATTGCCTGTGATTGCGTCATCGTCGACGAAGCCTCGATGATCGATTTGAACCTGATGCATCATTTGCTGGCCGCGCTTCCGGATCACGCCCGCCTGATATTGCTCGGCGATCGCGATCAGCTGGCCTCGGTCGCCGCCGGTAACGTGCTCGGCGATATTACCGGCCACGGCCAGGATATCGAGGGCAGCAACAGCGCGCTGTCGGAGTCGATCGTGCTGTTACGGCAAAACTATCGTTTCGATCGCGACAGCGCTATCGGCGAGCTTGCCGACTGCGTGAACCGGGGTCGCGGTGACGACGCCCTGGAGCTGTTACGCCAGCAGCAACGCGGACTGCTCTGGCACAAACCGCAACGGGAGGGTCTCGAGGATGCCCTGCTCGATGCGATACTCGACGAATACCAGCGCATATTCGACAGCAACAGCGCGGCCGCGGCGCTCGAGGCGTTTGCCTCGATCCGCGTATTGTCCGCCACCAACCGCGGCGCAACCGGCGTAGACGCGCTTAACCAGTCGATCTCGGAGGCCATACTGCAACGCAACGGGCTGCCCGGGGCCAGCCTGTACCACGGCCTGCCTGTCATGATTACGCGTAATCACCACCAGCTTCGCCTGTACAATGGCGATACCGGCATCCTGTGGCAGTTCGACCACGGGCTGCGCGCCTGTTTCGACGACGGCGAGGGCGGCGTGCGCGATCTTGCGATCAACCGCCTGCCGGAGTTCGTTCCCGCCTGGGCCAGCACGGTGCACAAGTCGCAGGGTTCCGAGTTCGATACCGTGGTCCTGGCGCTGCCGCAGGATCCCCAGTCGACGGTCTTATCACGCGAACTGGTTTACACCGCGATTACACGAGCTCGCCGGCGCTTCATACTGCACGCCGCCGAACCGGTTTTTATCGCCGCGGCCGGCAGACTGACCCGACGCCACTCGGGGCTGGCGGCGAAACTGGGCTGGCGCGGGGACGCAGGCCGGGATGAAACCACGCCCGCTTGATTTCGGCACCGATTGTACTAAACAGGTAAGCAAACCATATGGAATTTTCCAGCGTTTCCGGTTCCCGCCAGGACCGCTCCCATCGGCCCGCATTGCGACATGAGTAACTCCGCCCTCGGTAAAGCCTTAATCGTCGACGACGAAAAAACCAATCGGCTCATCCTGAAGTCGCTGCTGGTGAAGCAGGGTTACCAGATCATCGAAGCGGTCAACGGCCAGGAAGCCGTCGACATGTTCAAACAGGAAAATCCCAGCATCATTTTCATGGACGTGATGATGCCGGTGCTCGACGGCTACGAGGCCACGCGGCAGATCAAGGCCGCGTCGACCAACCGTTTCGTACCGGTCATTTTTCTGACCGCGATGAGCGACGAGGAGGCCCTGGCCCAGTGCATCGAGGCCGGCGGCGACGATTTCCTGGTCAAACCCTATGACAAGCTTATCCTGCAAAGCAAGATTCGCTCGATGCAGCGTATCGCCGCGCTGAACCGCGAAGTCCAGGGCATGTACAGCATGATTCACCGCGAGCAGGAAATCGCCGAATCGGTATTCATCAACGCCATTCAGAGCTCGAATATCGAAAATCCCTATATCAGGCAGGTGGTGCGGCCGGCAGGTATTTTCAGCGGCGACATGGTGTTATCGGCTTATTCGCCGTCGCGCGACCTGTTTTTCCTGACCGGCGATTTTACCGGGCATGGCCTGCTCGCCGCGCTGGGGGCGATGCCGGTTTCGGAAGTATTTCGGGCGATGACGACAAAGGGTTTCAGCCCCGAGGAAATCCTCTCCGGCATCAACAAGAAACTCAAATCCCTGCTGCCGGTGGGCATGTTTTTCGGCGCCCAGCTGGTCGTGGTCAACCACGATCTCGAGCACGTGCGCGTATTCAACGCCGGCATGCCCGACGTCATCATCGTCGACGGCAAGACCAACCGGATCAAACAGCGCCTCGCTTCCACTGGTATACCACTGGGCGTCGACGCCGGCTTCGATCCCAAGGAAATGGTGCAGTACGCGCCGATTACCTACGGCGACAAGATCCTGATGCACAGCGACGGCCTGACCGAGGCGCGTAACGCGAAGGACCAGGAGTTCGGCAGCGATCGTCTGTTCGATGCGATTACACAGGCGCCCCGGGACCAGATCTTCGATCAGGTTTTCAACGATCTCGATCGATTTTGCGGAGATATCACGACCCAGGCCGACGATGTAACCCTGGTCGAAATTACCTGCGTGCACGACGTATTACCCGAAATCGAGACGCATGAATACATCAAGCCGCCAACCCACCTGCTCGGCGACCGCGGCGAATGGAAACTGTCGCTGCGTTTCAACGGCGCGCGCCTGCGCGAGACCAACCCGGTGCCGGTGCTGGTGAGTTACCTGATGGAAATGGAAGAGCTCGAGGCCGAGCGGCAATCGCTGTTCACGGTCATGACCGAACTCTATGTCAACGCGCTCGATCACGGCGTGCTCGGTCTCGATTCGACGCTCAAGACCGACCCGGAAGGCTTTCAGACCTATTTCCAGACGCGCGAGACGCGCCTCGCCAATCTCGACAGCGGATACGTGATTTTCAATTTATCGGTGGAGCAGGAGTCGACCCGGCGCAGCGTGCTGCTGCGCATCGAGGATAGCGGCAAGGGTTTCGATTACGCCAACCATTCGACCCAGATGCGCGAAACGGCGTTGAGCGGTCGCGGTATCATGCTGATCCAGGACCTGTGCGAATCGCTGGAGTATCACGGCAAGGGTAATATCGCGATCGCCCGGTTCAGCTGGAATACTCAATAGGCTCGCGATCGCCGAACCAGGACGGCCCCCTGGCGAACCGGGGCCCGAATTCGGATTTTTTTCCCGATAAGGGTTACTGGCTCATTTCCCTGGCGACGAGATGGCTCATGATTTCGATCATGCGCTCGTTGCTGCCGGCAGCCGAGGCCGACACCAGGTATTTGCCGTTGACGATAACCGCGGGTACGCCCCGGTGACCGTACTTTTTCTCTTTCTGGATATTTTTACGGATCTGGGTTTCCACCGGAAACGAAAAATAATTTTCCCGGAAAGCTTTTTCGTCGAGGCCGATCCTGGCAACGAACGCGGCGATGGTATCCAGGCTGTTAAGGCGCTCGCGCTCTAGATGAATCGCATCGAAAAAAGCCTTGTGGGCCTGGTCGAGCACGCCCATCATCTTGAACGAGTAATAAGCCCGCGCGTGCTCGGTCCAGCGCGGATTCAGCGACGACGGCACATGTTCGAAAATGACGCCTTCAGGCAGTTTTGCCGACCAGCGTTGGACAAAAGGCTCGAAGCGAAAACAGTGCGGGCAGCCGTACCAGAAAATTTCGGTCACGACCACCTTGTCGGGGCTCGACGTTTTGACCGGCGGTGAAATCACCTGGTAATCGACGCCTTCCCTGAAGGCCGACTGCGCATGCGCCGCCGCGGAAAAAACGGCCAGTACCACCAGACCGAGTAGCCAACGCTTGATCATGTGCTTCTCCTGAAATAGTCGCTGACCTAGAGACAGCGTTTTGCACGATAAGTTTGCCTGCAGTTTAACCCCGCCGGGTTAACCGCCGCTGAATTCAGGCGCGATGCGGTGAGTTTACTGGATGCCCGCGATATAGGCGGCAACCGATTTCATCTCCATTTCGGACATGCGCACGGCCACGTTGCGCATCATGCGGCCGGTGTCGTTGGCGCGCGCACCCTGCTTGAAGGCCTGCAATTGCGCCACGATGTATTCCGGATGCTGACCGACCAGGGACGGCCACCCCGCCGGTCCGTTGCCGAGTCCGCTGGGGGAATGGCATCCCATGCAGGCCGCGACCCGGGTTTCGGCGATGCCGCCACGGTAAATACTTTCACCGGCCTCGATCAGCTCGGCGTCGAAACCGACCGCTTTGGGCGTCTGGCTTTCATAATAGGCAGCCACGTTTTTCATGTCTTCGTCGTTGAGCAGGGCGACCATGCCGGTCATGGAGGCGTTGACCCGGCGGCCTTCCTTGAAGTCTTTCAACTGCTTGTAGGTGTAGGCGGCGTGCTGACCGGCGAGCGACGGCCACGCGGAATTGGCGCTGTTGCCATCGACGCCATGGCAGGCGGCGCAAACCGCGCTCTTCGCTTTGCCGGCTTCGATATCGGCGGCCTGGGCTGCCAGCGGCATGAGGCCGGACAGGACCAATACGATAGCTCCAATATGGCTCGCTTTCATTGTTTCTCCCGGGGGAATACGTACGGAAATTCAGGGCGCAAATGTATATCATACCCCGGCCGCGCGTTCAACAGATAACCCGGGAGAGCGGATGACCATTTCCTTCAACCAGGCGAGATTCGTCACCAGCGCTTTCGAGCTGTCGCAGCTGCTGCCCGACAGCGGCGCGGAAGTGGCTTTTGCCGGCCGCTCCAACGCCGGCAAGTCGAGCGCGATCAATTGCCTGACGCGGCAGAAAAACCTGTGCAAGACCAGCAAGACGCCCGGGCGCACGCAGCTGATCAATTTCTTCGAGCTGGACCGGGAACGCCGCCTGGTGGATTTGCCCGGTTACGGTTACGCCAAGGTGTCGAAAAAAATGCGTCAGCACTGGGACCGGGTGCTGTCCGCCTACCTGCTCGAGCGCCGGGCGCTCCGCGGCCTGGTAATCGTCGTCGATATCCGCCGCGGCATCAGCGATCTCGACCAGGCGCTGATCGATATGATGGGCGACAGCCTGCCGCTGCACATCCTGCTGACCAAGTCCGACAAGCTGTCCCGGTCGGCGCGGCAAAAGGCCGTCGATGCGACCGCGAGGCGGCTGGACCCAACGTACCAGAGCCTGTCGACGCTGTCGGTCGTCGACCGCGACGGGATCGAAGCGCTGGAAAAGGTTTGCCGCGACTGGCTCGGTACCGAATAACCTGTCGTCACGAGCGTTCGGGGCCGCAGCGGAATTATATCGCGGGCGAAAAAAACCCTGGCAGATAGACTGCCAGGGACAAATGTTTGACCCGGATGGGGTTTCCGGATCCTTGTCCGCTCATAGGAGGGAGAACGGACATAGCGCTGGGCTATAGCGCTATTTGAGAAGACAACCGAAATCGGCGAAAGTTCCTTTAAACTGTTGCCAGTATCGCCTTTTCGGCTGCCTCGAAATAATAAATTAGGGCCAGATCAGAATAAATCAAGGCATTTCGCAAAAACAGTGTAAATAATACGCATCGGAGCAGGCACCTGGATTTGCTTCGGCGCCATTGATCGCGCCTGCCTTCGCCGCGAATGTTGCGGCTAAGTACCTGAAAAGGCTAACTTATTTTTGTAGCGCGAGGCTAAACCCGGCGAGCTCGCGCATACGGCCTTTTGTCACCGGCTGGTGAATCATAATCCGCGCCCCGAACTCGCACAAGCCTGATCAATGGGCCTGGTTCCAGTTATCCCCAACCCCGGCTTCGACCTCCAGCGGCACCGACAGTTCGGCGGCGCCGCTCATG